>Ga0247841_10008828_pt1 | contig 14326 bp, 8 predicted proteins | sample LaCruzMarch2015__2_FD_192410 | JGI IMG/M metagenome (GOLD analysis project Ga0247841, IMG submission 192410) | Freshwater microbial communities from meromictic Lake La Cruz, Castile-La Mancha, Spain - LaCruzMarch2015_18m | ecosystem: Environmental > Aquatic > Freshwater > Lake | place: Spain...
TATCGGCACAATCGGCTGGACTGAGGCAAACGGAAGAATGGCGAACTGCGGCGGTGATACTACGGGCAATATATATAATCCCGCATCGGGAGACAGGAGACTGATAATGGGTTCCGGTTCGGAAAACCTGACAGTGAACGTGAATGATACGCAGACGATAGTAATATCACAGATGGTTGCCCGCGGTACAACTCATTTAAATTCAATCACAAGGCTCAAAGCATTAGCGGATGCGGTAAGCATGTTTTATAACCAGAATATTTACCCTTCGTTTGCCGTATCCGGTACGGTAAAATATATTGATAATAACCAGCCCGTTACTTCGGGTTACGTCAAAGCTGTTAAGCTTGACAAGGCAACGGGAAACATACTTACACTTGATTCCGCGGGTATTCAATCAAACGGAACATACGTACTGGCAAATGTTCCGCAGGATTCGGTTGATATAGGGGTTTATCCAACGTCACAGGGTCCGCCGGTTGACTATGTTCCGGGGTATTATCCTGCGGCAATAAGCTGGCGCGATGCCGTAACGCTGTATCCTACGGGCAGTCTAACCAATATTGATATATCTGTTTACAGATTAGTTAACAGCAGTAATTCGAATTCGGTTAACGGACGCGTGTTCAGGTTTGCCGACGGAGGATTAAAAGATGCTATGATTTACGCGAAGAGCGGAAATAATTATGTACGCTTTGCTTCGTCCGATAATCTTGGAATCTATCACCTGGTATCTGTGCCCGCGGGAAGCCTTAAACTGATTGTACACAGAATGGGATTTACCTCTGACAGTACGACGGTTAACCTTGCAACAACGCTTGATTCGGTTAACTTTATTCTGAATCAGACGTATGTAGGAATTATAAAGAACGAGACTGAAACGCCTGCGAAATATTCACTCAGCCAGAATTATCCTAATCCGTTCAACCCGGTTACAAAAATAAAATTTGATATACCGTGGTCTGTATCGGCAATAAAGCCGTTTGTCACACTGCAAATATTCGATATAACGGGCAGGCTGGTTACGGAACTTGTCAAACAGAATATGGTTCCCGGCTCGTATGAAGTATCGTGGAATGCATCTTCATTCCCGAGCGGAGTATATTTCTACCGTTTATCGGCAGGTGATTTTGTTCAGACGAAGAAGGCAATTTTAATAAAATAAATTTTCATTTCCAATCCTGAAATAATCCTGATGCTGAAACAAGTTCAGCATGACAAGGACAGGATCAGGACAAGTCTTTTCATCATGAACGGCAGGTAGAACTTTTTATGGTTTCTTCTGCCGTTTTTTTTTCACTCGATATTGCTTCTTATCTTGATTAATTTTATTCATGACTAAATGCGTTTTTGTGTCCGACCTTCACGGACGGACTGCGAGATATAACACACTGTTCCGTCTTATCGCAGACGAAAAACCCGATATTGTTTTTATCGGCGGCGATATATATCCGAATGCATACATGTCAAAAGTGGATTCACTCGTGCATGGAAATGATTTTCTTGCCGATTTTTTTATCGCGGGACTTAAGAAATTAAAATCAGAACTTGGAAATGATTATCCGGAAATATTTTTAATTCTCGGGAATGATGATGCGAGAGACGAGGAAGAAAGTATAATTGAGGCTGACAAAGAAGGGTGGTTTCATTACATAAACTGTAAAACAATTTCCTGCAACGGACATACTTTAACGGGATACGCTTATGTTCCGCCCACTCCGTTCCGTCTTAAGGACTGGGAAAAATACGACGTTTCGAGGTATATAGACCCGGGATGTGTTTCTCCCGAAGAAGGATTCAGAACAGTTCCGGTTGACGAAAGTACAATCAGGTTCGGGACTATAAAAGAAGACCTTGACGAACTTGCCGAAGGAATTGATTTCACGAAATCCATTTTCCTGTTTCACTCTCCTCCGCACGATACGTTACTCGACCGCGCCGCGCTTGACGGCATTAAGATAGACCACGTTCCGCTTGACCCGCATGTGGGGAGCATAGCGATAAGAAGGTTCATAGAAAAGTATCAGCCGATGCTTACACTGCACGGGCACATACACGAGTCAACGCGCATCACGGGTTTATGGAAAGACAAAATCGGTAATACGATTTGTTTGAATGCGGCGCACGACGGGAAAGAATTGTCGGTAATACGTTTTGACCTTGAAGAGCCGGAGGAGGCTTGCAGGTATTTGGTAGTTGGTAGTTAGTAGTTAGTAGTTAGTATTTGGTAATTAGTATTTAGTAGTTGGTAGTTAGTAGTTAGTATTTGGTAATTAGTATTTAGTAGTTGGTAGTTAGTATTTGGTAATTAGTATTTAGTATTTGGTAGTTAGTATTTGGTAATTAGTATTTAGTAGTTGGTAGTTAGTAGTTAGTAGTTAATAGTTGGTAGTTAGTAGTTAGTATTTGGTAATCAGACAACAGAGTTTATGAGTTTACTTAACACTTAACACTTAACACTTAACACTTAACACTTAACACTTAACACTTAACACTTAACACTTAACACTCCCCACTTAACACTTAACACTTAACACTTAACACTTAACACTTAACACTTAACCTTCTTTAACGGAATTTCCCTTGCGGCGTCCGTGACTGCTCCGATTTTTACGGCGTAACTGTTTTTATCAGCGATGTCTTTATCCGTTATGATATGCACGTCGAGCAAGTTATCCGTTTTATATCCCGTCTTCAGGTAATTCATTTCCGCGAGACATTTTCCCCAGCCTTCAAGCCAGCTTTCGAGGAGCCCCCTTTGAATTTCCGTACCTTTGAAATGAACCAGCACGTCTATGTCACTGCCCGGTCCCGCAGTCGCGTTCTTAGTACTTCCGAAAACATAAAACGCAGTTGCGCCCAGTTTTTCCGCATCAATTTCGGAAGCGATATTCTCAACCATCCGCAGTCGCCATCTCCAGAAATCTTCTGAAACAACTTCATCATACGTAAGAGTTTCAATTTCTTCACTTCGTGCCGAGGGCGAAGAAAGAATAGCCAGCGCTTCATCAAGGTCGGCGTTCATTAAAACCTTAAGTATCCTGCCTTCAGCCGATTTTGGCACGTCAATAACGCGGATTACTTCTTCCAGATATTTATATTCCGGCAGTATATCGGCAAGAATATTATGAGATTTTCTCAGGAAAATTTCGTTGAAAATAATTCCTTCATCGTCAGGGTATAAGGGCAGATATCTGATTGACGATTCAACTAAATCCTGGAAGAAGTGTGTTCCGAAAGAAAGGTCGGGCAGATAGTTACCTTTTTTCCTTGCAACCTCTATCAGCACGGATGTATTATTAATATCCGAATATGTTACGTTCACTCCGAGTTTAATATCGCCGCGGCTTCCCCATCTGCCGGGACCGATGAGTATAAACTGCCTTTTAGGTAAAATTTTATTCAGTCTGCTGACGGCTTTACCGACGTCTTTAAGCTCCTGAAGTTCCGAAATATTATTATAACCGTCGGGGTCAACATATACTATATGGGTAACTTCGGGCACTTTTCCGTTCGACACGTATTTATTAGCCGAAAAGATTACGCGCTCCTTAGGCACATCTTTCGGAATCGGTGCCGGCATAGATTCGCGCGAATAGCTCTGGGGTCTGCACTGCAGAAGATAGAAATTTTTTCCGTCCGAAGCGAATTCAATATCAACGGGTGTTTTCAGATTATCTTTCAGCACTTTCAGTATAGCCTGCATCTTATTAATGAAATCTGTTCTGTTAATAAGTTTATCGAATGTAACAACGAGATTTTTTTCCGCGGCGGCGGCATCAAGCTCAAACTGATTTACATCTCTTACACGGTTATGGTCGCAGAGAGAAACTATATCCGTAAGTCCCGGATATTCAAAAGAGTGTTCGGCGAGAAGTTTCTGAACTTCGATTGTTTCGAAAGTATTTGATTCGAGGTTAATCACGTCAATCCTGTTCGGCGAATATTTAATAGTTTCGTCCACAGTAACATTTACCTTAAGTCCGGGTTTTCCCGGAGCGGCGAGCACCGGATAATCATCGCTCACCCTGTCAACAGCCCTTGTGCCCAAGCCCGGCACAATTCTGATTAATCCGTCGCCGCGTTTAATTCTCGGCGACCATCTGAATTCGTTATTACTGAATGCAACACCCGCATAAGACGGGAAAAAATACTTACCTACTCTTGAACCGACAACTTCCTGTATAAGAATTCCCATTTCTTCGTGATAATCGAGCAGTCCGCGTTCTTTCCTGTATTCGATAGGGTCGGCATTGAACAGCGAGGCATAAACCTCGGCTATAGCGTCCATAAGCGCGCTGAGCCGGACTTTCCTGTTTCCCTGATTAGCGACGAAAAGGCTTTTGTATTTTCCCGAGAAAGCAGAGCCGTAACGGTCTTCCAGCAGGCTAGAACTCCGGACAATCAGCGGCACGTTCCCGAAATCTTCAAGCGCCACAATGAGTGATTTAACAATTTCCTGCGGAAAACTTGAGTTCTTGAACATCTGTATAATATAGGGATATTCCTGTCTTATCTGGTCAATTTCTTTATACTTTTGTTCGAATATTTCTTCAAGGTTATTATAGTGCAGGAATTCCATTGCCATATCCGAGGCGAGATACCACGTTTTCGGAGTCCTGATGTTTTTCAGAAGTTCCGCATGCTGGCGGGAGTCTTTTAAAATCTTTTGCGCAATGAATAATCCGACGCTCTTTCCGCCTATTCTTCCGTGGCTCTTGGCGGGATAAATCATTTTCTGAAGAAGCCCGTGAAAATCGTTTATACTGACGTGGTCTTTTGCGATACCGATGAACTCAAGCTGATCAGAAAGAAACCTTCTGATGAGAGATGCGTTCAGACCTTTTAATGTTGTCAGCGGAAGTTCAGCGCCTTTCGGAGTTGTTTCAGTATAACGTCTTATAGCATCTGCTATTTCGGGCAGGGTACTTCCCCTGTCTTCCAATGTGCGTACAAGAAAAGCAGACCTGTCTTCCTGCATCCATTTTTGAATTCTGTAAAGTATCTCCTCGTCATTCAGATTAGCGGCGGCGATATCGAATGCCTCGTCGTGCATTTCTCTCATCTTCAGCTTTTCCTGGGGTTTATTGTCAGCCTCCTCGGAATCAAATTCGGTTTCTTTCTGTATGCTCGCTGTATAAAGTAAATTTTCGGCTTCTTTCACACCCCGCCAGCAGAGAAAATTCACCATTTTCCTTGCTATTATAGTGAAAAGATTTACATCCGTTTCCTTTATAAAATTTATTGCCGTGCGCCATTCCGGATTTGAATCCTGCGGTCCAGCAATATCAGAATCGCCGTCCTTTTCTTCACTGAGAATTTTACGCAGTTTATAATGGAATACATAAGCCCCGATTCTATCGGCGATGGTATTGATGAGTTTTCTTTCCTCTTTAAGGAACGGACCTTCGTCGCAAACGGGTTTTTCCTCAGAATACCAGACTTTTATAACCCCTTCTGTGTTATCCTGCACAATAATATCGGCAGACTGCACCCATTTTGATTCTTTAAAACCCACAGAGAAAAAGCTTTTACCGTGTAAAACAATATTCGCCGAACAAATATCGGTAAACTGATAGGCTGGAGGAATGGCATCAGCAATTTTCTGAAGAGTCTCTTCAATTTTCGAAGTGAAATCAGTAAGCAGTTCTTCAACCTTATAAAGGCAGTTTAATTCTTTTGCTCTTTCCTTCAGCGAAGATATAATTAAATTTTTATCGGTCATTTAAAAATGACACCCCTTCCTCTCCTTCCGTCAACTTTCACACGCAAAGGATTTTCAAGTTCAATATGTTTTACAAATCCGGTTTCATTAACAATTTTCTGCGAGTCGAGCCAGTGCCAGTCAACCCCTCCTTTAGAGCCGGAGCGGAGCGGCATAGAGAAATAAGATACCTGAAAACTGCTAATATTATGGAAAAAGTGCGAGCCCTGACTTAATTCCACATTCATATTAGCAAGCATTGATTCCACAATCACTTTTGCGCCGGAGATTTGTCCCCAGTTAACCGGTATTCCAAGCCATGGGTCGGAGCTTCCCCATCTCCCGAATCCGATGAGCATATATTTCTTCCCTTCGCCTGTCATTATTTTGTTTATACTTTCAAGTTCTGCGGCTATTACTGGTGAATGCTTTGCTTCGAACGAATCCGGCTTAACGTAAACTATGTCATTAATAGTATTTAAGAAACCGTTACCCAGCACATATCCCGAGGATATAAGCGCTTTATCGCTTTCCATTTCCGCGTCAGTTACTTCGACAACTTCATCGGAAACCACCATCGGTCTTACCTGCAGGAATCCGAATCTTGCGGGAGTTCCCCTGGAGTTATCGAGCGTCAAGGCAAATTCAATTTCGACAGCCGTACCTTCGGTTTCTTCGCAAACGGCGAGAATTTTTTTTATGACATTATTTAACGGGACAGTGTTATATTCCAGAACGGGCGCAAAATTAATTACTCTCGGTCCGACACATCCTGTTCCTACTGTCATTCTGTCGGATACGGCATCGTAAGTTGAAACAATCTGATTCAATGTCCCGTCGGCTTCGGCATCCGATATGCCTTTTTTAATCAGGTATTCGGTTTCTTTCATAGGGTTGTATGCGGGCGGTTTCCCCATATTAACAGCCCAGAATTCGTTCTGTGTACTTTTCATCATCTCATTAACTGACCCGTACGGAGGTTTCAGATTCGGAAAGGCGGGTGAATATGTCCACACATGCTCGCCGTCAACGACTGTTTTACCGAGACCGAGAGCGAGGTCAACCACTCCGTCTTCCGGTTTTGCCCTGCCGGAAGGATAAAAATTATACGAGCGTGCAACGCCGGATATACCCGGATAAAAGTAATCATTATAACGAATCCCGACAATTTCCTGAATAATTACAGCCATCTTTTCATCTTCCACTTTATTGCTCGTAGCCCTGATATAATCCTTTGCTTCTTTGAAAAAAGTTGATGCAAAAACAAATTTTATTGCCTCGGTAAGCTTGCGGTATCTTGAGTCGGCGTCAGGCTGATTGTTTGGTATCATCTTAGTGCCGTATATACCGGCGAACGGTTCGTACATTGCATCTTCCAGAAGGCTCGACGAGCGGACGGCAAGAGGTGAATGAATTTTTTCTATAAGCGCGCGCAGGTCGCCCACGAGTTCCGCAGGCAGTGACGCATTCAGGAATTTATGCGCGATGATATTATCTTTCTCATCAGAGTACGCTGTTTCAAAAAGATTATTCAACTCCATAAAAGAATCAAATACGCTCGTTGTTAATACAATCAGACGCGGAATGTTAACGGTAACACCGGGAAATTCATCAGCCGGTATTTTTTCCTCAAGAGTTTTTTTTATTGCGGCAAGTCCCGCGGCTTTACCGCCGAGTGAACCGTGCCCGATGTATGTAAATTCCTCTTTTGCATCGAAGAACTTCCTGTCGAAACGGGACAGCTCCTGAATATGCGATGCGGAGCCATCCCTGATTTCTTCTATGTTTTTTTTTCTAACCAATCAAACCCAGCCTCTTTCGCGGCAAGCCTGTGCTACTCTGTTAATAGATATAACGTAAGCCGCATCGCGCATATAGAGTTTGTTTTTCCGTGCAAGTTCACTGACGGCGAGGAATGCGGATGTCATTTTAACGTCAAGTTTGCCGAGCACTTCGTCTTTTTCCCAGAAATAATTCATATTGCTCTGTACCTGTTCAAAATAACTGCACGTCACGCCTCCTGCGTTGGCAAGAAAATCGGGAATAAGGAAAATATTCTTTTCCTGTATAATTTTATCGGCTTCGGGCGTAGTAGGTCCGTTTGCGCCTTCTGCGATTACTTTTACCGATGGCTTAATTTTCTTAGCTGTTTCTTCCGTCACCTGATTTTCGAGTGCGCAGGGCAGAAGAATATCAACATCCTGTTCAATCCACGCATCGCCCGAAAGGACTTCATATCCGAGTTCCTTTGCCTTTTCCTTGTCAATTCCGCCAAACCTGTCTGTAATAGCGAGCAGTTCTCTCATCTTTATACCGTCTTTTTTCCTGAACGAATATGAGGTCTGGTCTTCCTGGTCCCAGCAGGAGATACAGATTACCTTTCCGCCGAGCTGATTATACAATTCAATGGCGTACTGTGCTACATTGCCGAATCCCTGCACGCTGGCAGTTGTTTGTTCGGGTCTTATATTCAATTCTTTAAGCGCTTCTCTCAGAGTAAATATGACGCCGTACCCTGTTGCTTCTGTTCGTCCGAGCGATCCGCCCATACCGACGGGTTTACCCGTGATAAGTCCGGGATATTTCGCGCCGTGTATAGTTTCATATTCATCGAGCATCCAGAGCATGTGCTGGGCATTTGTCATCACATCCGGTGCCGGAACATCGCGGAGCGGTCCGACGTCTTTAGAAATTTGTCTGATAAATCCGCGGCAGATACCTTCCTGCTCGCGCATGCTGAGATTATGCGGGTCGCAAATAACTCCGCCTTTACTTCCGCCGAGCGGAATATCCACAACGGCGCACTTCCATGTCATCCACATCGAAAGCGCCCTGACCGTATCCACAGTTTCCTGCGGGTGGAATCTGATTCCGCCTTTACCGGGACCGCGCGCGTCATTATGCTGAATCCTGAAACCACGGAATACTTTCACTTTCCCGTCGTCCATACGAACGGGAATCGAAAAATTGTATTCTCGAAGCGGATTTCTCAGAAGTTCTCTTGTCGGCGTATCAAGGTTTAAAATTTCAGCCACTTTATCGAACTGTGTCTGAGCCATTTCGAATGCATTGAAGTTTTTGTTAGCCATAAATTGCTCCTTAATATTTTATATATTTTTTGAAAAGAAAAATGGTCAATATACAGGTGTTTCCTGACAAAAATACCATATTTCTATAATAATAACAGTAGTAAAATATATATTATTAATCTTGCTTCCGAGCCCGTGCTGACGAATACTTTATCCGATTATTTAATAATAGTTGTATCCTGTTCGCTTTAGCCGGAATCGCAGAACTTTTTCAGTGGACAGTAAGCTGAAATTAAACCGTTGAGCCGTTATCTTTGTCTAACTATCAACTAAAAAGAAAGGGAAATGAAAACGAAAAGATTAGTAATATACAAAAAAGTTCTGCTCATATCTGTAATTATATTCTTTGCCTTTGCGGCAGGCGGTTTCGCGCAGAACGATGGAGTAAAAACACAAAAGACACCCGAAGAAAAGGCAAAGAAAATCACAGACAGAATGAACACGACTCTCAACCTGACGCCAGACCAGTACACTAAAACTTACAACCTGTACCTGAATAAAATTCAGAAGAGGGAACAGAAGATGGAGCAGATGAAGGAAGCAAGGAAAAAAGAGAACGAAGAATTCCGGAACAGCCTTAAAGGTATTCTCACGGATGAGCAATACAGCACGTTAGAGCAGAAGCGCAAAGAAATGAAAGAGAAAAACGGAGATAAAAAGGGCAAAAAAGGAAATAAAAACATGAACAAGGACGGCGATAAACCGAAAGAAAAATAAATTATAAGGTACCACAAAATCTCCTCCAAATGAAACCTCCTCCGAAGCAACGACGGAGGAGGTTTTTTATTGCCGTATTGGTAAATGCCGTTATTTGATTAACAATAATTTTTTTGTCTGAGAAAAATCTCCGGCGGTTAATCTGTAAAAATAAACTCCGCTTGCGAGTGTGCCGCTTTTAACGGACAGGGCATCAAACAAAACTTCATACGTTCCCGGCGACTGCTTTTCGTTTACAAGTTCCGACACCTTTCGACCGAGCGCGTCATATACAATTAGTTTTACGTCACCTGCGCGGGCAATTGCGTACCGTATTTTAGTAACAGGATTGAACGGATTCGGGTAGTTCTGACCGAGTGAAAAATCTGCGGGAACTTCTGACGAAATCCGGTTTACACCGATCGTAAAATTGTTATCAAAGAATGTTTGTACAACATCCGACAGTTGTTTTAGTTTCGTTACGGAGTTTAAGTTGTTCGTTCCCCTTGCGGCAATCTGCGCCAGCCATATTACAGCCGTATCGCCGTTTAACATAGTGTAATTATCCGCGCCCATACCGAGGACGAACCTCATATCCCGTATTATTTCGGGGCTTTGATAGCCGACAGAATCATTCATATAATTTACAACATATCCTTTGGAGGCAGTCCATCCTGCATTTGTTTCGGGGTCGCCGTAGAAAATTTTCTTTGACCGTTTATAACTGCCCCAGGTAGTCGGCTGAGTCCTGTCAAGCCATGCGGCAGAATCTTTCTTGAATCCCTGCATCATATAATAAGCCGGATACGGCTCTCCGTTCGGCTCGCATTCGTTCGGCGGGTTGGCATTGCAGTTAATGAACCTTATAAAAGAGGACATGTTATACGTTACGTTCGGTGAAACCCGTTTATTCACGGGACCTTTCAAGACGTCAAATCCGACTGCCGGCGGAGCCGTTCCGTAAATGGGGTCGTTGTTATTACCGTTATATGCGTAACCCATATTTCTTACAGTGTCACATCCTGCGTGGTCATCATCCGGACTTCCGACGTCAGGGTCGGATACGAATGCGAAGCGTGTCCTGCTCCATATATTTCCGCCTTTGTTGACAATTTCAAATTTCGTGAACATTACATCGCTCATGCTTTGGTATGTATAAGCCCATTTGGTTACGTGAAGTTCTATTCCCATCAGGGGTGATGTAACTCCGCCGCCGAATCCCTCACCCACGTTATGGGAGCCGGGATTAATATCTGTCAGGCATGCGAAAATTGTCTGCGCCGCGTTCTTTACGCCCGGTGTATCAATTAACGGCTCGTAAATTCCGTTGTTGTTTACGTCAGTGTATGGCGCTCCGTAAGGAACCATACATCCCCAGTTCATCCAGTCCGTACTTGAAGGACTGTCGGTGCGGGAAACTTTATAAATCCTGAAAATACTGCTGTCGTTATGCTGTCCGTTCGTTATTGCGCCGGGATAGTATTCCCCCATATAAGAACACATTGTCTGTGCGAGCTGTCCGTTTATTAAGCATGATGCCGAGAGTCCCGTAGTAAAAACCAGATACTTATTCGAGTTACGAGTCCATTCGAATCCCGGTGAATTATTTGATACCCAGTATCTGTCGAATACTCCTCTGTAATTCAAATAAGTGCTGATATTGTTCGCGTCAATTTTGATATTCATCAAAGCGGAATCTATTTCCTGTTTCAGTATTGTTCCGTTCGAACCGAATGCGTAAAAATCATTGTATGAAACGGCATAATTCAGGTCGGAAGTTGTTGGTACGGATATCCTTTTCCAGTTGTACTGACCCCAGACAGATGTATATTGATTATACAGGACTGTTCCCGCAGAGCCGAAAAGGTAATTATAATACTGCAGGTAATTCAGGTTTGAGCTTACTCCCGACGGGTCGTTAATCCAATTCTGCCCGCCGTTGGATGTTCTGATAATAAGTCCGTTGTCACCGCATAAAAGAATTTCAGTGTTATTTCCTATAACTGAATTCAGGTTTTGTGAGGTTGGTATGGCAACAGGCGACCAGCTTATCCCGGAATTTGTGGATTTCAGCAATGTTCCGTTATTTCCGCAAATATAAGCGTTTTGGTAACCGTCCCAGAAGAATGATTTCAGGTTTTGAGTCGTTCCCGAAGGTATCTGCGTGAAAGGCGGATATGCAGTACCGTTCCATATTGATGTGATGATAATACCGCCGTCGCCTACTGCGAATATTTGCGTGCCGTTACGCATTACATAATTCAGTTTTGACGTTGTTCCGGAATTTAACTGCGACCAGTTATTTCCGGCGTTTGAAGTGTATAATACCGTTCCGTTTTCTCCGGTGCATATTATCGAGTTGTATCCGAGAGAAGCAGATGTCATTGAATACAAATTAACGTTTATTCCCGGAGATTTTGAAGTCCATGTATTGTATCCGTTGGTCGAGACTAAAACCGTTCCATTTGAGCCGCAGATAAATCCGGTGTTACTGTTACCGAAATACGCGCTGTAGAGATTGCTCATTGTTCCGCTTGGTTTTACAACCCATCGGTAACCGTACTGGGCGTTTGTAAATGATACTGCAAAGAGCAGTAATGCGAATGCAAAAATTATTTTTTTCATATTGCGAAATTAAAATTAATTAATCTTTCGGTATATCTACAGGAAAGGAATGTCTTTTGAAAAGAATTTAATGGAAATAGTTTATATAATACAATAAAGCACATATTAAACAGTATTATAATTTAGCGAATTTAGATAGAAAGAAATTAATAAGCAAACATATAAATAATATGCGTTGTTGTGTTAAAAACAACAGTTTAATCCGTACAAATTAATTATTACTTATTAGGTGGCGCGTTATCGGCGGAGTCATTTTGTTTTATGATCTTCCGGATAGTCTGTTTACCCCGAATTCTCGAAATTAAGAACGGTTTTATTACGAGCAATATAACTTGAAATTATTTCCATGTTAACATAAATTTAACAAAAATCATAACATGAAAGAAATCAACTTTGTAATCTGGAAAGAGGATAAATATTACATTGAATTCTGAATTTCTATATTACCTACTATCCTCTGATGTTTTTTTTGAGTATGAAATGCAATTTGCAAAAGGAGCAAAAATGCCACGAGGAGACAAATCTTCAATAATGAAATTCAAAATCCCCATTCCACCAATTGCCGAGCAGGAGCGTATTGTGGGTATATTGGATAAATTCGATAAATTGGTAAACGATATTTCGGAAGGTTTGCCCGCCGAAATACAAGCGCGACACAAGCAATACGAATATTACAGGAATGAATTGTTGAATTTTAAACCATTAGCACAATGATAATAGTCTGGTAACGAAAAAGATTTCGCGACCAAAACTAAACAATTAAAGTGGTCGAATTTGACCACTTTGCAATTTAGAAATGATACTTAACCACTAATCATTAATATCCATGGCAAAAACAACGAATATAACGGTAAAAGAACTATCGGTTCGTACTTTAAAAGTGAACGGTACAGATTATATAAGCATTACTGACATTGCTAAGCAAAAAAACCCGATTGAGCCGAAAGATGTAGTAAAAAACTGGATGCGGCTGAAAAACACATTGGAATATTTAGGACTTTGGGAGCTATTAAACAATCCTGCTTTTAAAGGGGTCGAATTCGACCCCCTTTTGAGGAATGCCGGGAGTAATGCTTTTACAATGAGTCCGTCTCGATGGGTAGAACTTACCGGAGCAATTGGTATAATTACGAAAAATGGGGCAGGTGGTGGAACTTACGCACAGAGAGATATTGCTTTCAAGTTTGCAAGTTGGGTATCGGTAGAGTTTGAATTGTATTTAGTAAAGGAATTTCAACGCCTCAAAGAAGAAGAACAAAAGCAACTCGGTTGGACTGCCAAACGCGAACTTTCAAAAATCAACTACCACATACACACCGATGCCATTAAGCAAAAACTCATTCCGGCTGAACTCACGCCTCAACAAATATCGTATATGTATGCTAATGAGGCTGATGTGCTGAATGTAGCCTTATTCGGCGTTACCGCAAAACAATGGCGTGATGCCAACCCCGATTTGAAAGGAAACATACGCGACTATGCAACCATTAACGAACTTATTTGCCTCTCGAATATGGAAAACCTGAATGCAGTTTTTATCAACGAGAACATGCCGCAAAGCGAGCGATTGGTCAAACTAAACCAAATTGCTATTCAGCAAATAAAGGTTTTGCAAGAGGTTGAAAACAGAAAACTTTTTAAATAATGGTTAATGTATAATGATTATTTGGAAAAAACAACAAACGAAAGCATTGCGCCATAAATTAGGTTTTTCTCTTATTCTCAAACTTGTCCTGAACCCTGTCCTGAATTTATTTCAGGATTATTTCACGAAAGTTCTTTGCTCTTATTCTATAAAAGTTCTTCTCTATGACCTCTCTCGTAACTTCTTTTTATTACACATATTTATTCAATATTAGAATACCGCCAAAATCAAAGTCATGGTCTTGCCGGTGCCGTTGTTCTTTGCATTTATTTAACGCTTTCTATTTCATTGTTATTATGAATCAATGTATTTAAATTCTTTTCGCTCGCTTAAAAAACATAAAAATTACGGGTATTATGGACAAAAAAATGCATTTAACGCATACTTACGGCAATATATTAGTTTCTGAAGTAGAAAATCCGGGGGGATTAAAAGTCGGACTTATAGAGCTTAACCGTCCGAAAGCTCTCAACGCTCTGAATACAGAACTTATGGGAGAAGTTGCCTCTGCGCTTCACGCCTTTGATAAAGATGCCGAAATCGGCTGTTCCGTTATCACGGGAAGTG
>Ga0247841_10008831_pt1 | contig 14323 bp, 9 predicted proteins | sample LaCruzMarch2015__2_FD_192410 | JGI IMG/M metagenome (GOLD analysis project Ga0247841, IMG submission 192410) | Freshwater microbial communities from meromictic Lake La Cruz, Castile-La Mancha, Spain - LaCruzMarch2015_18m | ecosystem: Environmental > Aquatic > Freshwater > Lake | place: Spain...
CGGCGTAGGTCTTGTGGTTGACGCCGAAGACGAACATCGGGGTGCTGTCCTTGGAGGGGGCGGACTGCACGACCTTCTTGGCGCCGGCGGCGAGGTGCTTCTGGCAGGACTCTTCGGTCAGGAAGAAACCGGTGGACTCGATGATGAGGTCCGCGCCGATCTCGCCCCACTTCAGGTTGGCGGGGTCCTTCTCCGCGGTCAGGCGGATGGACTTGCCATTGACGATCATGGTGGTGCCGTCGACGGCGATGTCGCCGGGGAAGTTACCGTGGACCGAGTCGTACTTGAGCATGTAGGCCAGGTACTCGGGGTCCAGCAGGTCGTTGATGCCGACCACCTCGATGCTGGGGAAGTCCTTGGAGATGGCCCGGAAGACCATGCGCCCGATACGGCCGAAACCGTTGATGCCAACTTTGATTGTCATGCGTGTGCTCCTGTCGAGTGGTAAAAATCACGCCTCGGCGCGGGCGCGCGAGGTTTGAATGGGTGGCGGGGCCCTGCGGCCCCGCGCGCTGTCAGAGGACGCCCTTCACCGTGGCGACTACATGGTCGACGGTGAAGCCGAACTCCTTCATCAAGGCCCCGGCCGGGGCGGACTCGCCGAACCGGTCGATGCCGACCACGGCCCCGTTGGTGCCCACATACTTCCACCAGCCGGCGGTGACGGCGGCCTCCACCGCCACCCGCGCGGTCACGGCGCGGGGCAGGACGGATTCGCGGTAGGCCGCGTCCTGGGCGTCGAAGGTGTCGGTGGAGGGCATGGAAACCACGCGTACCGCCTTGCCGGTCAGGGCCTCGGCCGCCTTCATCGCCAGTTCCACCTCGGAGCCGGTGGCGATGATGATGGCGTCCGGGGTGCCGGCGCAATCGCGCAGCACATAGCCGCCGCGCTCGATGGCGGTGAGCTGGTCCGGGGTCCGGGGCATGTGGGCCAGGTTCTGGCGCGAGAAGATCAGGCAGGAGGGCCCGTGCTCACGCTCGATGGCGAGCTTCCAGGCCACCGCCGACTCCACCGCGTCGCAGGGGCGCCAGACGCTCATGTTGGGGATCATGCGCAGCGTCGGGATCTGCTCCACCGGCTGGTGGGTGGGGCCGTCCTCGCCTAAGCCCACGGAATCGTGGGTGTAGACGAAGATGGTCCGGATCTTCATCAGGGCCGCCATGCGCAGCGCATTGCGGGCGTACTCGGAGAACATCAGGAAGGTCGCGCCGTAAGGGACGAAGCCCCCGTGCAGGGCGATGCCGTTCATGATGGCGGACATGCCGAACTCACGCACGCCGTAGTAGACATAGTTGCCGTCGGACTCGACCTTGCCGACCCCCTTGCACCCCTTCCAGAGTGTCAGGTTGGAACCGGCCAAATCCGCCGAGCCGCCCAGCAACTCGGGCAACAGGGGGCCGAAGCCGTTCAGGGCATTCTGGGACGCCTTGCGCGAGGCGATGGTCTCGGCCTTGGCGACCACGGCGTTGACGAAGGCGTCGGCGTCGGCCGACCAGTTGGCCGGCAGTTCCCCGGCCATGCGGCGCTTGAACTCGGCGGCCGCGACGGGATAGGCCGCGGCATAGGCGGCGAAGCGCTCGTTCCACGCCGCCTCGGCGCCAGCGCCGGTCTCTTTGGCGGACCAGCCGGCATAGATGTCGGCCGGGATCTCGAAGGGCGGGTAGGGCCAGCCCAGCTTCTCGCGCGTCAGGACGATCTCCTCCGCGCCCAGGGCCGCGCCGTGGCACTCCTCCTTGCCCTCTTTGTTGGGTGAGCCGAAGCCGATGATGGTCTGGCAGCAGATGAGCGAGGGCCGCTCCTCGACCGCGCGCGCCTCCTCGATGGCCGCCTTGACCGCCTCGGCGTTGTGCCCGTCCACCTTGGGGATGACGTGCCAGCCGTAGGCCTCGAAGCGCTTGGGGGTGTTGTCCAGGAACCAGCCGGGGGTAGTGCCGTGCCCGCGCACTTCCCCGTCGATGGAGATGTTGTTGTCGTCGTAGATCGCGATCAGCTTGCCCAGGCCCAGGGCGCCGGCGAGCGAGCAGGCCTCGTGCGAGATGCCCTCCATCAGGCAGCCGTCGCCCAGAAACACGTAGGTGTGGTGGTCGACGATCTCATGACCAGGCTGGTTGAACTGGGCGGCCAGGACCTTCTCCGACAGGGCCATGCCCACCGCGTTGGTGATCCCCTGGCCCAGGGGGCCGGTGGTCGTCTCCACCCCCGGCGCGTAGCCGTACTCCGGGTGTCCCGGGGTGCGCGAATGCAGTTGGCGGAACTGCTTCAGGTCCTCGATCCCCAGCTCGTACCCGGTCAGGTGCAGCAGGGAGTAGATCAACATCGAGCCGTGCCCGTTGGAGAGCACGAAGCGGTCCCGGTCCGCCCAGTGGGGGTTGCCCGGGTTGTGTTTCATGAAATCGTTCCACAGGACCTCGGCGATATCGGCCATGCCCATGGGCGCCCCGGGGTGGCCCGAGTTGGCCTTCTGGACTGCATCCATGCTGAGAGCACGGATGGCGTTGGCAAGTTCTCTGCGTGAGGACATGGCCCCTCCTGAATATTTTTTAAGACCAGTAAGTTGCGCGATCCGCCGCGAACCGGTCCAAAGACCGGGCGGCGGTACTGCGGTGCGCGGCGGCGCGGTTGCCGGGGGCACGGTGTGGCGGGTTACCCACCACCGCGGGGGCACCTGGTCAGGGTCCGCCCGCCCGTGCGTCTCCGGGGCCGCGCTCGTCCGGCCGGACTCCGGGCGCGTGCCCCCGAAAATCAAAGCGAGCTTATGCCCGCAAAGCGAGCACCTTGTCAATTCCGGATACTGAGAATTAATCGGGGGACGGCCCTGCCCCCATCGATCCGGCCCGGTCCTCGGGTGCCGTTCAGCCCGCCCGCCACTTGATCGAACAGCCCATGCTCGGGGACTGTTGCGCCGGCCCGCGGCCCGTCTGCGCCACCTCGCGCATCGCCTCGAACAGGTCGCGGCGCACGTCCGGCGCCGCCGCCTCCTTGCGGCTCTCGTCCAGCCGACCACGGTACTGGAGCCCGAGTGCGGCGTTGTAGCCGAAGAAATCGGGTGTGCAGACGGCCCCGTAGGCGCGGGCGACGCCCTGCGTCTCGTCGTACAGGTAGGGGAAGGGGTAGCCGAACTCGCGGGCCACCCGCTGCATGTCCTCGAACGAGTCCTCCGGATAGTCTGCCGGATCGTTGGACATGATGGCGACGCAGCCGATCCCAAGCGCCTGGAGGTCCTTCACGTCGCGCACGAGCCGTTCACGCACCGCCTGGACGTAGGGGCAATGGTTGCAGATGAACATCACGAGCAGCCCGCCCACGCCACGGCACTGATCGCGGGTCCAGACCCGGCCGTCCACGCCGGGGAGGGAAAAGTCCGGCGCCGCGGCGCCGAAGTCGCAGACGGGGGTTTGCAGCGAGGCCATGTCAGCCCTCCGGTACAGGGTCAAGGTCGGCAAGCAGTCGCCATGTTACCCAATCTCGATCCGTCCCGGGTGGATTCCGCGCGGCCCGGCGGATATTGGCGGCACCTGGGCCATCCCTCAGGGGGCGCCTCGCCTGGGCCGCAAGGTGGGCGGCCGGGCACCGGTGGCGCTCGGCCTCCGGTGGCCGGGCGAGCGCCTGCCGGGTCGGCGTACCGTTCGTCGGGGACGACGGCGGTCCGATCAGCCGAACCTGAAAGCCGCGTGGAACCGCCGACTCGACCTGCACGGCACCACTGTTCAATAGTGCGAATCCAATTGCTGATGGCCATGCGCGACACCTGTCGGTACCGGATTGAACCAAGGCCGCTGCTTGTAATCCGGAACGCTCGTCACAGCCTGTGATGAAGATCGAAAAATGCAGTGAGCATTCTGTGACCAAGTTGGCATATAATAATACGCTGAAGCTCCGGTGGGGTTTAGGCCAGCCGTCCGTCATTTGGCCCCATTCATCCGACAGCATTGCGCAGGAGCGCTGTCGGTGTGTGCCCGGGTGAGGCGCACGGCGATGGCGACATAGGAAATATCTGAAGATTGCAGCCGGTCCACGGCGGACCTTGCCAAGCGTCCGCCAGGGTCTACACTGTTATCAAGGTACAGGGGGGAGCTTGGTGTATCTGAGGTCATTCAGGGTGCCCGTGCTGGAAGTCCTGAGTGAGGGGGCCGTCAGGTCCATTTTTTCGTACAGTCTGGAGGCTGAGAAAATGAGCGCGCAATTGGAAAAGGGAGTCGGTTTGGGAGCAGCGGTAGCCGTCTTCTTGGGGCTTGCCGTCACGACGGATGGCCTCGCCGCGCAGGCCAATGTCAGCAGCAGGGGAACGGTGACGACCGTCACGGTTCCGGCGGTGGCCGCGCAGGCCGCGAGCAGCGCCGATTTCGTCAATGTTCGGGCTATGCCGCTACCCTCCCCGGGGTTGGCAGCGCCGGGCCTGTTCGACGGGGACATCGCACCCCAAGGTGCAGCAGTACCGGGGTTTAGCCGGGGTTCTCTCGGTAACGGGCAAACCGCGCCGGTCAAACTGCCGCCCGCCGCGAGCCTCATCGAGGCGGATGACGCTCAGGACATGGCCGCCGACGGCTTTGAGCGGCAGGAATATGGTATGGCCAGCCACCCCTATACCACCATGCGGGTCGATCTGGTGGGCAACAACGAGTCGAAGGCGGCGCCCTATCGCGCGGCCGGCCAGTTGCTTTTCAAGGACGGCAGCGTTTCGTACATGTGTTCGGCGTCGCTGATCAAGCGGGGCGTCATCGTCACCGCGGCCCACTGTGTCGCCGCTTACGGACAAAAGCGCTTCTATTCCAACTGGCAGTTCATTCCCGCCCGGTATGACAGCACGGCGCCCTATGGGACCTGGGCGGCGGCCTCCGCGACCATCCTCACCTCCTACTATAACGGTACCGACTCCTGCTATGCCCCCGGGGTGGTGTGCCAGAATGACGTCGCCGTCATCCGCCTGGTGCCGCAGAGTAAGGCCTTCCCGGGCACCAAGACGGGCTGGTTCGGCTACGGTTGGGACGGTTATGGGTTCACGCCCGACAATCTTGCCCTGATCAACCAGTTGGGTTACCCGGCCTCGCACGATTCAGGCAAGCGGATGCAGCGCACCGATTCCCACGGTTTTGTGAGCGCCACCTATTCCAACAATACGGTGTGGGGCGGCCGCCAGACCGGCGGTTCCAGCGGTGGACCCGAGGTGGTGAATCTGGGCATACTGCCGACGCTCAGCAGCGAGGCACCTATCGGCTATGAGGGGAGCGCCAATATCGTGGTCGGCGTCACCAGTTGGGGCTATACCAACAATATGGTCAAACAACAGGGTGCTTCGCCCTTCACCTCGACGAATATCGTGCCCCTGGTCGCCGCCGCCTGTGCCGGCCAGACGACCGCCTGTAACTAGACCTGCCGTGCGGCGCGCGGGCCAGCGCAAACGCTGCCCGCCGACGCGAAGCCTCGGCATCCGCACCGAAACCCCGGTCCTGTTCGGGGTTTCGCGTGTCCGGGGCATCGCCGACGGCGTCCGTCGGGTGTTCGGCGCAGCGAAGCGGTTCCCGCCGGGCTGGCCTCGCGCTGAGGCTCCACCGGCGGGCTAGGAAGTCGGCGGTCGACGCGTTATGATTGCGGGCTTTATCCATCCTACCAGCCCGCCGTCGGCGTTCCAGAGGCCATGAGCAAAGACTACATCTTCACCTCCGAGTCAGTGTCCGAGGGCCATCCGGACAAGATGGCGGATCAGATTTCCGACGCGGTGTTGGACGAGATCTACCGTCGCGACCCCAACCACACCAAGGCGCGGGTGGCCTGCGAGACCCTGGTGAAGACCGGCTTCGTCATGCTGGCGGGGGAGATCACCCTCACGGACGCGGATCTCAAGATCGACTACGAGCGGGTCGTGCGCCAGGTGGTCAACGAGATCGGCTACGACAACTCGGAGGTCGGCTTCGACGGTCACACCTGCGGTGTGCTGGTGGCCTTGGGCGAGCAGTCCCGCGACATCGACATGGGCGTGAACCGGGAGACCGAGGAGGCCCAGGGGGCCGGCGACCAGGGGCTGATGTTCGGCTACGCCACCAACGAGACGGATCTCCTGATGCCGGCCCCGATCGATTATGCCCACCGGCTCTGCAAGCGGCAGGCCGAGGTGCGCAAGAACGGCACCCTACCCTGGCTGCGCCCGGACGCCAAGTCGCAGATCACCTTCCGCTACGAGGACGATCGGCCGGTGGCGATCCAGGCCGTGGTGCTCTCCACCCAGCACAGTCCGGATGTGAGTCTCACCACGCTGCAAGAGGCGGTGATGGAGGAGATCATCAAGCCCGTGCTGGGCGCGACCGGTTGGCTCAAGGCCGATACCCGCTACCACATCAACCCCACCGGCAAGTTCGTGATCGGCGGCCCCGTGGGTGACTGCGGCTTGACCGGGCGCAAGATCATCGTCGACACCTACGGCGGCATGGCCCGTCACGGGGGGGGCGCCTTCTCCGGCAAGGACCCGTCCAAGGTGGACCGTTCCGCCGCCTATGCCGGGCGCTACGTGGCCAAGAATGTCGTCGCCGCGGGCCTGGCGGACAAGCTGGAGATCCAGGTCTCCTACGCGATCGGGGTGGCCGAGCCGACCTCCGTGTCGATCGACACCTTCGGCACCGCCAACGTCAGCGAGCACCGGATCATCGAGCTGATCCGCGAGCACTTCGACCTGCGCCCCTACGGGATCATCCGCATGTTGAATCTCGGCGACAAAGACCTGATCAAGTACCGCACGACGGCCGCCTACGGCCACTTCGGGCGCAGCGAACCGGGCTTCACCTGGGAGCGCACCGACAAGGCCGCGGTCCTGCGCGCGGCGGCGGGCATCTAAGAAAAACACGGTCCGCAAATGAACGCAAATGAACGCAAATTAAGAAGGGATGTCGCCGGCCGCTGAGGGTACAAGCCGAACTCCGCGGCCCGCTGCGCCGGGAGATGGTCTTGGTTTCCCGGTCAGCCCCCCCAATAGATTAATTTGCGTTCATTTGCGTTCATTTGCGGACAAATGATCTTCCAATAAACCTCGCTACCGAGGAGCGTTGCGACCTGGGGGACCCACGATCGTGGGGGCGCCCCAGGCCAGGCTCGGCGGCCGGGTCGACCTCACAACGGCGCTCACTCACGTTTAACTCCGGAGCTAAACCCATGAGTGAGTTCACCGACTACAAAGTGGCGGATATGTCCCTGGCCGATTGGGGCCGCAAGGAAATCCGCATCGCCGAGACCGAGATGCCGGGCCTGATGGCCCTGCGCAAGAAGTTCGGTACGACCAAGCCGCTGGCCGGCGCCCGGGTCACCGGCAGCCTGCACATGACCATCCAGACCGCGGTCCTGATCGAGACCCTGGCGGCACTGGGCGCCCAGGTCCGCTGGGCCTCCTGCAACATCTTCTCGACCCAAGACCACGCGGCCGCCGCCATCGCGGCCGTCGGCATCCCGGTCTATGCCTGGAAGGGCGAGACCCTGGAAGAATACTGGTGGTGCACGGAGCAGGCCCTCAACTGGCCCGACGGCGCCGGGCCCAACATGATCCTGGACGACGGCGGCGACGCGACGCTCTTGGTCCACAAGGGCGTGGAGTATGAGAAGGCCGGCGCGGTTCCCGCCCCCACGGCGGACGACAACGAGGAATGGACCGCCATCCTGGGCCTGCTCGCGCGCACCTTCGAGCGCGACCCCGAGCATTGGCACAAGGCCGCGGCGGGCATCAAGGGGGTCACCGAGGAGACTACCACCGGCGTGCACCGTCTCTATGAGATGGCCACCGCCGGGACCCTGCTGTTCCCCGGCATGAACGTGAACGACTCGGTCACCAAGTCCAAGTTCGACAACCTCTACGGCTGCCGCGAGTCGCTGGTGGACGGCATCAAGCGCGCCACCGATGTCATGATCGCCGGCAAGATCGGCATGGTCTGCGGCTACGGCGATGTGGGCAAGGGCTGCGCCCAATCACTGCGCGGCCTGGGCGCCACCGTCTGGGTCTCCGAGATCGATCCCATCTGCGCCCTGCAGGCGGCGATGGAGGGCTTCCGGGTCGTGACCATGGAGGAGGCGGCGCCGCTGGCGGATATCTTCGTCACCGCCACCGGTAACCTGCGGATCATCACCCATGACCACATGGCCGCCATGAAGGACCAGGCCATCGTCTGCAACATCGGTCATTTCGACAATGAGATCGACGTGGCCGGCATCAGCAGGTACGAGTGGGAAGAGATCAAGCCCCAGGTCGATCACGTCATCTTTCCCGACGGCAAGCGGATCATTCTGCTCGCTCAAGGGCGTCTGGTGAACCTGGGCTGCGCCACCGGCCACCCGAGCTTCGTCATGTCCGCGAGCTTCACCAACCAGGTGCTGGCCCAGATCGAGATCTATGCCCACACGGCCAAGTACCCGATCGGGGTCTATATCCTGCCCAAGACCCTGGATGAAGAGGTGGCGCGCCTGCACATCGGCAAGATCGGGGTGCATCTCACCACCTTGACCCGGACCCAGGCGGACTATATCGGTGTAGCGGTGGATGGGCCTTACAAGCCCGACCATTACCGCTACTAGCAGGGCGCTGCGCCCTGTCTTGCGACCTGCTTAAGCCCTGCAAGGGCGTGACATAAGGCTCTGGGTCCGTATGTCACGCCCTTTCAGGGCTAGTCCGATTAAACGACGCTGGCCCAGGGTAATACCAGCATGAACGCCGCTGATCAACACCGACCCGCCTTCAGCTTCGAACTCTTCCCCCCCAAGACGCCGGAGGGGAGCGCGAAGCTCAAGACCGTCATCGCCGGGCTCGCGGCCGTCGCGCCGGAGTTCTTCTCGGTCACCTATGGTGCGGGGGGCTCGACCCGCGAGGGCACCTTCGAGACCGTCGCCTGGCTGCGCGGCCAGGGTCTCGACACCGCCCCGCACCTTGCCTGCATCGGCTCCAACCCCGATGAGGTCCGCGCCCTGCTCGCGGGCTACCGCGCCCAGGGCATCCACCGGATCGTCGCCCTGCGCGGGGATCTGCCCTCCGGCACCGGGACCGGGTCCGCCGGCGCCTTCCGGTATGCCAATGAACTGGTCGAGTTCATCCGCGCCGAGCACGCCGCCGACTTCCATATCGAGGTCGCCGCCTACCCCGAGTACCACCCCCAGGCCCCCAATCCGGCGCGGGATCTGGAGAATTTCAAGCGCAAGGTACAGGCTGGGGCCGACTCCGCCATCACCCAGTACTTCTACAACGCCGACGCCTACTTCGGCTTCGTCGATGCCGCCCGCGCGCTGGGGGTGGAGATCCCCATCGTCCCCGGCATCATGCCCATCACCAACTACACCCAGTTGGCCCGTTTTTCCGACGCCTGCGGGGCCGAGATCCCGCGCTGGGCGCGGCGGCGGCTGGAAGGCTACGGGGACGACCTGGAGTCCCTGCGCGCCTTCGGCCACGAGGTCGTGCTGCGCCTCTGCCGGAACCTGCTCGACGGCGGCGCCCCGGGACTGCACTTCTACACCATGAACCAGTCCGGCCCGACGTTGCGCCTGTGGGCGGACCTCGGCCTGTCGACCTGAGGGCGAGTGAGACATGAAACGCGCGCTGTGCATGCTTTGCGTTGTGCTCCTCAGCGCTTGCGCGGGAGGCCCGCCGGCTGATACGTCATCCGGGAATCTGGAAATCACGGTGGCTTACATCAGGCGCGACTGTGCGCGTGACATCGTGGCGAACGCCATCGTCGCGCGCGGCTACCGGATCGCTGCGCGCGACGACTACCAGGTGATTGCCCGTCGTATCCGCCCCGGGCGTGCGTTTGAAAACAATCGCGAAGAGCGTCTGACGGTGCTCTTCCTGGCCCAGCCGGAGGTCGCCGCACTGAAGATTATTATTTACGCCAACCTGGTCACGCATTTCGGCACCCCGTTTGAATCGTTCGATCCGATCCGTGCCACTCAAATCAAGCAAGAGCATCTCGATGTCGTCAGGGCTGACATCCAGCGCAACTGCCCGGTCTGGAGGAACTGAGACCGGCGCCTACTATTCGACCAGGCTGCACGCGGGGTCACCGCAGTGCAGGAATTTCAGATCCCCATTGGTCTCGTCGTAGTAACTGACGATGGGTAGTCCGTCCGCACCGATGGCGATGCTCGTATGCCAGCCCACGGAGCCGTTGGCATCGGGTGCGGTGAGGCGTACGTTGGTGCAGGCGCGGTCGCTGCAATGGGCGATCTTGAGGTTGCTGTGGGTGTGGTCGTGATAGCTGATGACGGGATTGCCGTCGGTGCCTAAGGCCATGGCCGCGTTGGAGCCGACCGAGCCGCCGCCGTCGATGACCGCCAGTTCGGCCTTGGTGCAGTCGGCGTCGGTGCAGCGGGCGAGCTTGAGGTTGTCGTTGAAAAAGTCCCAGTAGGCGATGAGGGGCAGACCGTCGTCGGGGACCACGATATCAGTCCCCAGGCCCACACCGCCCATATCCACGGCCGTCACCCGGGCGGACGCACAGGACGGGTTGGTGCAGCGGGCAAACTTGAGGTCGCGCCGGGTCACGTCGAAATAGCTGATGACCGGATTGCCGTCGGCACCCAGTGCGATGCTGGTGTACCAGCCGACATTGCCCACGCTGTCGACCGTGGCGCGCTCCAGTGCAGCGCAATCCGGGTCGAGGCAATGGGCCACCTTCAGATCGCCCCGCGTCTTGTCGTAATAACTGATGACGGGCAGACCGTCACGCCCCAGAAGCAGCGACGTATGCTGTCCGACCTGGCCCTCGGTATCGATCGTCTGCGCCTTGAAGGTCAGGCACTCGGGGTCCTCGCACCGGATGAATTTGAGGTCCTTGCGGGTGTTGTCGAAATAACTCATGCGCGGCAGGCCGTCGGCGCCGACAATCAGGGCGTTGGACCACCCCACGTCCCCTTCGGTATCCATGGCCCGGAGGGCGGCACTGGTACAGGAGGGGTCCCGACAGCGCGCGAGCTTCAGGTCCCGATTGGTGTAGTCGAGATACAGGATCAGGGGGTTGCCGTCGGCGCCCACCGCGATGGACGTCGACCAGCCGACGTCGCGGCCGCGGTCGATGACCTGGACCTGATTCGACGCGGGGCCGGCCGGGCGGGGGGCGTCGCCGTTGTCGCCGGGGCTGGGGCCGGGGCCGGGCGGCGGGCCTATGACCAGTGTGTAGACAGCGAAGCGGGTGCGGTCATTGCCGGCGATCACGGTCAGCAGATGGGTGCCGATGCTGACCTGGTCGGCCGCGAGGGGGTCGGTCACCAGGCGGGTCTCGGTGGCGTTGGCGATGCTCAGGACCGCCGCGTCCAGCTTGACCGTGGGCAGGCGATGGCCGCCGAAGTTCTCACCGATAATGGTCAGGCGTCGCGTCTTCGGCTCCAGGGTGGCGCTGATGATCTGCAGTTGCGGCTCATCCGACCAGAACCCGTCCGCGGGCACCTGCCGCCCGGCGGGCGTTGCAGTGCCGGCCGCGCCGTCGGAGACCGCGTCCGGGGGGGCGGCGTCGGCGGATGCCGACACGACCGCCAGGATCAGTAGGAGAAGGGGGGCGCGCATCGGGTGCCAGTCTGGGATCGGATATGAGACATTAGTGACGATGTTAGGCCGCAATTCCCCGCGGGAGTGTTGCCTGGTTCTGGATTCCGCAGATCTGCGGGCAGTCCCGCATCTTACCTGGCGGGGACGCCCCGCTGCGCGGGCGGATGTCGCGGAAATTGTGTCCGTCCTGGCCCATACTCTCGTCAAGACAGCCAACCCCTGGGGCGACCGTGACCGCCGAGCGCATGATCCAACGTTACGCCGCCTTTTTTCGCGGCTGGGCCCAAGCCTTTGGGGAACACCGCAGCCTTGGGGACCCCGCCGCCCGGATGCGCTGGCTGGTCGGCGACGATCAGGTCGGACTGATCCTGAATCCTGCCCTCAAGCGCCTGCTGTATCCCTTGTTCCTGTACCGATCCGAGCTGGCCGCGCCCACGGCCAGGCTGCGGCCCGACGGGCTCGTGATCGATACGACCCTGATCCCGCTGGTCGGCGCGGCGCCCACGCCCCTATCGCAGATCCTTGAACTGATCGGCCGCCCAGGGCCCTTGCACCTCTACCAGACCTATCACCTCATCTATCCCTCGGGCACCCGGATACTCACCCTGAGCGCCCGGGCGCCGCTGCCGATCCTCTACCGGGAGTTGACCCCGGTCCGGCTCCTGATCGAGGAACCGACGGGCGACCCGCCCGCGCCCCCGGACAGCGGTCTCAATTAGCCGGCGCCGCCGTGCTACCGTTGCCTTCCCCCTATCCTGTCCCTCTCCCTGCGACGAGACCGCTCATGGCCGCCAAGTATCCACTGATTCTGGTCGACGGTTCAGGCTATCTGTTCCGCGCCTATCACGCGCTCCCGAAGTTGACCAACTCCCAGGGCGAGCCGACCGGCGCCCTGGTGGGGGTCCTCGCCATGCTGCGCAAACTGATCGAGCAGCAGCGGCCCGACTTGATCGGGGTGGTCTTCGACGCCGCGGGTCCGACCTTCCGCGACGCCCTCTATCCCGCCTACAAGGCCACTCGCCCGCCCATGCCCGCGGACCTGCGCGCGCAGATTGCGCCCCTGCAGGAGGTGATCCGCGCCATGGGCCTGCCGCTGCTGGTGATCCCGGGGGTGGAGGCCGATGACGTGATCGGCACCCTGGCCACCAGCGCCGCCGCGCAGGGCCTGCGGACCCTGATCTCCACCGCGGACAAGGATATGGCCCAACTGGTGGATGACCATGTGACCCTGGTCAACACCATGACCGATACCCTGCTCGACCCTGCTGGGGTCAGTGCCAAGTTCGGCGTGCCACCGGGGCTTATCGTCGATTATCTGAGCCTCGTGGGCGATGCGGCGGACAACGTCCCCGGGGTGCCCAAGTGCGGCGAGAAGACGGCGGCCAAGTGGCTCAAGGAGTACGGCGACCTGGACGGGGTCGTCGCCAACGCCGGGCGGATCACGGGCAAGGTCGGGGAGCATCTGCGTGCCGCGCTCGGGCAACTCCCGCTCGCCCGCCAATTGACCACGATCAAACGGGATGTGGCGCTCGACCTGGTGCCCCGGGACCTGATCCCCGCGGCACCGGACACAGTCGCCCTGCGCCACTGGTATGAGCGCCTGGAGGCCCGGCGCCTGCTCGCCACCCTGGATGACGCGGCGGGGGCCGAGTCCACTGCGCCGCCCGCCGGTCGCCCGGCCGCCGACTACGATCTGGTCCTGACCGCGGACGCCTTGGCGGACTGGGTCGCCCGCCTGGAGTCCGCCGACCTCTTCGCCTTCGACACCGAGACCACCGGGCTCGACTACATGAGCGCGGACCTGGTCGGCGTCTCCTTCGCGGTCGCGGCCGGTCGCGCCGCCTATGTGCCGGTCGCCCACTGCTACCCCGGGGCCCCCGACCAGCTCAGCCGCGCGACGGTGTTGGCCCGCCTGCAACCGCTCCTGGAGGACCAGTCCCGGGCCAAGGTCGGCCAGAACCTCAAATACGACATGAGCGTGCTCGCCCGCCATGGCGTGACCCTGCGCGGCATCGCCCACGACACCATGCTGGAGAGCTATGTGCTCGACAGCACCGCCAGCCGTCACGACATGGACTCCCTGGCCAAGAAATACCTGGACTATGACACCGTCCACTTCGAGGACATCGCCGGCAAGGGGGCCAAACAGATCACCTTCGACCAGGTCCCGCTGGAGCCCGCGGCCCACTACGCGGCCGAGGACGCCGATATCACCCTGCGCCTGCACCAAAGCCTGTGGCCGCGCCTGCAGGCTACCGGTCGGCTGGCGGCGCTCTACCAGGCGTTCGAGGTGCCGCTGGTGCCGGTCCTCTCGCGTATGGAGCGCACCGGCGTGCGCATCGACCCCAACCTGCTGGCGGTGCAGAGTGGGGAACTGGCCCAGCGCATCCACGACCTGGAGCAGCAGGCCTATGACACCGCCGGGCGCCGCTTCAATCTGGGTTCACCCAAGCAGATCGGTGAGATCTTCTTCCAGGAACTGGGGCTGCCGGTGCTGGTCAAGACCCCCACCGGCGCGCCTTCGACCGCGGAGGAGGTGCTGGCGCAGCTCGCCGACCAGGGCCATGCGCTGCCGCGACTGATCCTGGAGCACCGGGGGCTGTCGAAGCTGCGCTCCACCTACACCGACAAGCTCCCCAAGATGATCAACCCGGACACCGGGCGGGTCCACACCTCCTATCACCAGGCGGTCGCCGCCACCGGCCGGCTCTCCTCCAGCGACCCCAACCTGCAGAATATCCCCATCCGCACCGAGGAGGGGCGGCGCATCCGTCAGGCCTTCGTCGCCGCGCCCGGGTACCGCATCCTGGCCGCCGACT
>Ga0247841_10008833_pt1 | contig 14321 bp, 26 predicted proteins | sample LaCruzMarch2015__2_FD_192410 | JGI IMG/M metagenome (GOLD analysis project Ga0247841, IMG submission 192410) | Freshwater microbial communities from meromictic Lake La Cruz, Castile-La Mancha, Spain - LaCruzMarch2015_18m | ecosystem: Environmental > Aquatic > Freshwater > Lake | place: Spain...
TCTTCGCCAGCAAAAGGGACCGCGAAGAGTTCGGTCCCCCGCCAAAAGGAAGAGGGCGATGAACACGGGGATACCTGGCAAGATGTCAGGGTCCCCACCGAGCATTTTGAGCAGGTGTCTCTAGTCAATTGGGCTAGGGCCAACTATCCTGACTTACTAATCTATGCAATCCCCAATGGGGGATTCAGGATGCCCCAGACTCGGAAGCATCTTAAAGAAGAAGGGGTTCAACCGGGCATCCCCGACCTACACATTCCAGAGTTAAATCTCTACATTGAGATGAAGCGAACTAAAGGTGGGAGCCTCTCAAAGGTTCAGAAGCATATCATTGCCCACCTTAAGGACATTGGTTGTCAAGTCGAGGTGTGTCTAGGATTTGAAGAAGCCAAAAAAGTATTACAGAGCGCATGCTTACAGGCAGGCAAGGCCACCGGCGGAGCGTCTGTATACCCCCCGAAAGAGGAGTGACAATATGTTATTGCACAAGATTTTTGACACAATTGAACTAGAGAACGAGTTTTGGGCCAAACACCCCAGCGCTCACATGGTCAAATGCATCGTCATTGGTTCACAGACCCACATCTGGTATGCGGAGTCTAGAGGACCTTACAATGGCGGTCACATGGCTCGTGGTGGCGTTGATGGCGATGGCACTACATACGGGTAGGTTATTATGATAGACGACAGCATGAACAATGTATTGAACAAGTATCTAGAGGCCCTCCTAGTAAAGCAGGATGCGGAACTCGGGGGATTGCTTGCAGAACGCGATGCCGCATATGCGACCATCGGTAAAAAGGATGAGCACATCGAACAGTTGATGGAGCACATCGGTCACCTCACGAAGACCATCGACGCCTTCGCAGGTGACAAGGTAAAACTCCAGAACGAGGTAGCAGCCTACAAGGCGAACTACAAGCCTCTCAACGACCTCATCGACAGGTTAGAAGAGGAAGTAGACGACCTTGAGCACGAGGTCCTCGGTCTCAAAGACCAGCGGGAACTCAACCATCGCAGGATTACCGTGAAGGATAACATCATTGTTGGCCTTAACGAAGACATCCTTGGAGCAGAGCGCTTCATTAAGAGACTCGAAGACGAATGTCTTGCAATTGCAATTCAGGCTGCAGAGTCAGAAGACCGTGCTGATAACGAGAGGCGCGGTCGATTACAATTGGTAATGAGGATGTAAAATGGCTAGAAAAACTAACGCAGAGGACAAATCGTTCCTCACTTTTGATGAGCCCGCTGGAGACAAGGCCGCAATCCTTGCTGCAGTGGCTGACGCAGAGTCGAAAGACCTGTATGAGTATGGCTTACTGACTTCACGGTTCTTCATGATTATGCAGAACGGGATGATTAATACCAGCATTAATCGCTCGGGCTTCGCAGCATCACGTGAGAACATTTCCCGCATCCTTGGGAAGATGGACAGGGAACTACCGAAAGTAATTTATGAGGTAGCGAAGTTTGCCCCCGGTAATCCCATAGCGTGAGGCAGCATGCACAGTGTAACAGACCCTGTAACAGGGGCAGTCACATGGGTAGATGAAGCAGTAGCAACATCTACCCCATCTAAAGGCGTAAACGGTGTTGACTATGACACGTATGACACTCCCGGAGAGCGAGCAGAAGGAATGTTCGTTGGGAAACTTATTGGTAAGTTCACAGGTGAGACGGACGGGTTCTGTTCCACATACCGTGAATGGCACATCATGTGGCGCGGAATCTACGATGGTTTTCGTGCTCCTACCCTTGGAGCAGTTCCAAAGTGTCCTCCTCTCTGGGAAGATGAAGCGCAATATTACGAACCTGCATCAATGCTGGCAAACGTCATCAAGTGTCAGTGGCCAGCCGTTGCCACAGGAATCGCTGCAATTGCAGCAGGAAGTTACACGGGAATCATACCCGCTGGAACCTTGTCGTCTATCGCAACGTCTTTGATGAGCATGATTCCAGTTCTTTAATCTTTTTTAACAACTCATTGGTAGCATCGCCATTGGATGGCTGGGCTCTAAAAGTTCCTGCGGGTCGCCCTCTCCAGTTGTGGTTCGAATCCACGGCTACCTTTCCGGCACTCTCGACCCCGAGACACTACCGGCGTGACCGTAACTGCATGTGTGCACAGGGGCGGCCATTCACCTGCGACGGGAATCCCAGCGGACAGCCCGTCAACACGTAGCGGGACTGCGCGGTCCCGTTTCTTTCGGAAGTGGTGTCTTCAGCACCAAGACCGGGCCCGGGTGGGGCTCCCATAACCACCCAACTTAAGGAGTATTATTGTGCCTTACAAAGACCCACAACGTGGTGCCTATAAGGCCAGAGTTCGTAAAGTTGAATACATCACCTATAAAGGTGGAAAGTGCGCCTTATGTGGCCTTGAGTATGATGGCACAAATGGTGCTGTGTTTCAATTTCATCATCGAGACCCTACATTAAAGAAGGGTGGGATGACGAGTGAATTCCGCAGTAAACCATGGGAAGTTGCTGTAATAGAACTCGACAAGTGCGTGTTACTGTGTGCAAATTGTCACTTTAAATTGCACGCTGGCGATTACTAACCTTGTACTCAATGCGACAATTGATGTAGTGGCTTACTTGTTTCCCTACGGGGTTTTCAAATAATAACAGGTAAAGCCGCTTTAAAGTCAGCGGTAGGGGTTAAGCCCTCCAATGTTAAATGGAGTTAGTTTCCATCATGAGGTTCAAAGATGACGATAAAGGGGGAGAGCCTCGTCCCGGCGCGGTCGGGTCGAACCTCCCCACAGAGTACCCATTCGGGTGTATTGTGGAAGACATGGAACATGAATGCGCACATATGTATGTAATTACACGCGCGACTATCTATCGGTTCGACCCGACCACTTTTATGTCGCTTCTTAAGCGCTATGCAGAAGGAGCAGTAGCAAATGAGCCCGAAAACGCACCCGACCTAGAGAAGGTGAGAAACGCTACGCAAGCGCTCCGTGGTCTGGTAGGAAAGAACTGATGAGCACTCTTATTTTTAATGACAAGCGATGGAGACAGATGCTGGACTTCGACGGTCTAGTTTGGGAAGGAAATCTCCGACCAACAGATGTCGATTTAGTCTTCGAATTCGGAAGGAAGAATCTATGCATCATGGGTGAAATTAAATCCGGTGATGCACGACTACCTGTTGGACAGCGTAAGTTGCTTGAGAACTATTCGAAGGTTCACGAAGCCTCGGGTATCTTAACTCCAGTGTTTCTTGCAAGACATAACACTCCCATAGATGAAGACGTTATGGTGCAGGACTGTATTATCGACAGTTATTATACTGGGGGTAAGTGGACGGTAGATGGCAAGCGAACTGTCAAGCAGTTCATGACAAAGTATGTGGATGCTGCAATTCATCCAGATGCTCACTGTTTCGATTGTAAGAGTTTTAAAACATGCATAAGTAACAAGGATGCTGATGACGACGATGAGATGGCTTGTCCGTTGTTCGAGAGGAAAGTATGACCGAAACTGAATGCTACGAATGCGATTATGTAGAGAACTGTGAGTGGGGTGTTATCCTCGCTAACAGTACTTGCATATCACCTCCTTGCGTGGCCAAGAAGTGGCATGAAAAGTCACTCAAGACCTTTCATACCATGACACTTGCGGTTCGTAAGAAGATTGAGGGGGGTGGGGAAGAAGTAGTTCGTGGCGAGTGGGGAGACTACAAGCACGAGCGAGCCACATTTAAAGGCGTTGACCAAACAGATAAAGGATGGACGTGATAAATGTGTTCGAACGAGTAAAGAATGTGTTCAATGCCATGATAGGTCGCAAGGCAACTTGCGGCGGCAATTGTTCCTGTCACAGCGAAGATGCAGAAGCCCAGCCAATGGGTACCTCTTCAGACGCTCTGGGAGACTTCATAGACCTCCAAGGCATGGACCCCACAATCGCGGCAATGCTTCGTGAGTTATCAGGTGCTGAAAAGCAGGCCGAATTACTCGCCGAACTTGAAGCCCAAGAATGTGGGTGCGACCACACAAACGAGGCGGCTACGGAACAATGCGTGCACTTGGATTATATCCCGGTGTGTCACATGAAAGAGGGTGACTCGAAGCCCGAGAAATGTGCGGCATCAACATGCCCCGTTCGTGCTTATCAGACGGCTCTTGAGGAGATGCAGAAGAAGGCGGCGATGATTGCGTATGGTTGAATTACCTTATATATCGCCCGCTGATGGAGTGATACTTTACTCACTACCCAACTGCCCGAACTGTATGCGCCTTAAAGACGCTCTTAACATGGCCAAGGTCAAGTATAAGACGCTCATGATGGATTCCGCAGAGGGTATTGCGGAATTGAGATATGGGGGGTGCTTCGCAATGATGGCCCCCGTCCTCCAAATCAACGATACCTTCTATGAGGACCTATTCTCCTAATCTTTTACTAATTAGTAGATAGTAGTAGTTATCACTGATAACACAGCGTATTATCACATAGTGGTGATAGGGTTCAATCCCACGATACGTATTATGATTGAAGATGAAATCGAATACTGCCCCGAATGCACATGGTCAATGGAGCATGCGTTATTCCCGGGTAACAATGGCCTAGAGCGAAGAGCATGGTGCAGTCGTTGTGGGTATTACGATGGACGCAAAGTGCTACTGTAAATATTGCGGTATGCAGGTATATCCGTTTAGGATGGATGTAGATGAATTCGGAATATCGAAATGGTTGTGCGATTCAACAACTGGGGGGTGTGGAGCAACATGGCTAGAGCAGTGGAACAAAAACAAACCAAAGGACCCGGACGTCCCGAAAAAGAAATCGACTATGCCTTGGTACGCAGATATGCACAAGCGCAGTGCACGCAGGAAATGATAGCGGCATCACTACATTTATCCCTTGCAAAGTGCACGAAAGACGCTGAATTTATACGAGTGTATTTCGAGGCAAAGGAAGAGGGAAAACAACTATTATTATTGGCCCAACAGAAGTCTGCTTTGAACGGCAATGCACAGATGCAAATATGGCTAGGTAAGCAGCACTTGCGGCAGTCTGACAAGATAGACACGACCAGCGATAGTAGAGTAACGATTGTGATTAGTGGCGACGATAAGGATGTGTAACATGGAGATGCGAGAGTCAGTTATATCCTGCTTCACAATGTGTTGCAGGTTCAATATGTCTGTGCATGCAGAGCCGCATTGCATACTTAAGATGGTGTGCATTAAAGATGGCATGTGCACGAACTTTCAGTTACGCCACCCAAGTGAGTCATAAGTCTCATAGTTGGGTCATAACTATCCAACGAGTCTAACAAGTATCTAACTAATATCTAACAGGTATCTAACTATGTTCGAAAAGACCCCCGACCAGAAGGCAGCAACTAAACTGTTAGCGTCGGGTGCAAAGCATGTGCTTTTATATGGGGGCTCAAGAAGTGGCAAAACCTTCCTTCTGGTATACTCGATTATTATTAGGGCACTCAAGGCTCCGAACACTCGACACGCTATATTCAGACTTCATTTTAATCACGCGAAGCAGTCGGTATTCAACGAGACTATACCCAACGTTATGCGCATCTGCTTTCCTACTTTGCCTGTCACTTATAACCAGGTCGACTGCACCGTTACTTTTCATAATGGCTCTTCTATTGTTGTTGGTGGTCTAGACGACAAGGAACGAACCGAGAAGATTCTTGGTCTTGAGTTCTCGACTATATATCTTAATGAAGCATCGCAGATACCCTTCTCTTCATATCAAATCGCACAGACACGTCTTGCCCAAAAGAGCGAACTACGTAATAAGATATACGTCGATTGCAATCCCCCGGTGAAGTCGCACTGGATATATAAATACTTCATTAAGAACATCGACCCAGTGTCCAGTCTCCCGCATGACCGACCAGAGCAATTCGCCAACATGCGTCTTAATCCAGACGGCAATCGATGCAACCTAGCAGAGGACTACATCGAAGGCACGCTGGGTGGATTGTCAGAACGTGAACGCAGACGATATCGAGATGGAGAGTTCCTAGATGATAACCCATATGCTCTATTCAAGCACGAAGCAATTGATGCTGGTCGAATCCTCTCCACTCGAGGGATGCGCTTTAATCGCGTCGTGGTCGGTGTTGACCCTGCTGTTACTTCTTCTGATACGGCTGATTACACAGGTATCGTCGTTGTGGCAAGTAGCGATAATGGGCACTACTATGTGCTTGCTGATTATTCTTGCATTGCTTCTCCTCTCGTGTGGGCGGGTGAAGTAGTCAAAGCGTATCACACGCATCAGGCGGATAGAATCATCGGTGAAGTGAATAACGGAGGCGACTTGATTGAGACCACGATTCGTACTATTGACCCGTCGGTATCTTACAGAAAGGTTACTGCGACACGCGGGAAGAGTATTCGTGCTGAACCCATTGCCGCGCTTTATGAGCAAGGTAAGGTTCATCACGTGGGCGCATTGCAGGACCTCGAGGACCAGATGTGCGAATGGACGCCGAACGACCCAAAAGCCAAATCCCCAGATAGAATGGACGCCTTGGTTTGGGCAATCACAGAACTCATGCAACACGGTAAGATGTCGTATAATATCATTGGAGGAGAACGAAGATGACTACAGAACTTATCCATTTAAACATTCCACCACCCGAGACCGATGAGTATGCGCAGTTGGTTGAAGACATCGCTCTTGCCGTGGCTGAATTAATCATATCAAATCCGACAACAACTACAACAACTACAACAACGTGATATCATGAAATTCGTCGACGAAATCCGAAGGCGGCTGGCTCCTGCAGAACCAGTCACCACAACACCTCAACCTAAAACCGAGATAGTAGGGGGTGCCAGTGACAAGAGACCTGAATACATGCGTCAGGGCATGCTAACACCTGAAGAGTCACATCTCAAGTGCGTGAGGAAATGGCGGAAGGTATATCGCAGGGGCGGACCCGCTGCTACATGTATCGATGTTTTTCCACAGTTCGTATTGAGCAATGGTTACGAATTCTGCGCAGAAGAAGAAGACAGTGCGCTGAAAGAGAAGGTCGAAGAGTGGGCCGACCAGCAACATGTGAACTTCGACCAGGTATTATGGCAGGGTGTTCTCGATGCCGTCATCTGCGGTACTGCCTTTCAGGAGATTATACCGGACAGCGGGCAATATGGGATATGGGGGATTGTCCCACGAGATGCATCCTCATTCAGGATGGTGTACGACAAGTATGGTCGAATCACATCCTATGAACAAATCGTCGATGAGGGTTTTAATGGCCTTGACGAGCGCGTTGTTCGAATACAACCAGCGTCACTGTTATCCATTAGTCTGTTTACAGTGCCCGGCGAAATGTATGGTGCATCTCTTGTGGAGCGAGCGTATGACGACATCATGCGCGACGCTGATATGATTGAATCGATTACTTGCGGAGTTCATAGACATGGCACTGCGAAGAACCACGTACGAGTGGGCATACCAGGCGAATCCGTTGGCAGCATCGACCTTTCAGATATTAAGCGAATGTATGAACGCGTCGGTGCGCGAAATGATTGGATTACAGACGCAAATGTCGAGATACGTGCGATTGACTCCACATTGTCGAACCTGGAAAGTTATTCGAACATTACACTTCAGCGTCTTGCAGCAGCGTTTGGCATCCCGGATGAACTCCTCGGTCTTGGCAGAGGAAGTACTGAAGCAACTGCTAGTGTTCGAATTAGGGCGTTCTTTGGGACAATCACGACGCTGCAAAATATTGTGGCGCGCGTATACTCACAGAATATCCTTGACCGAATCACCGGAGTTCCCGGGTCGGTCTGGTTAGAGTTCAATGAGGTATCCGATGAGTCATTCTTCAAGTATGCGTCTGCCATCGCTACACTCCGAACCGGTATGGATGCCGATGCTATTGTTCCGGCTGATTGGGCGAGGGAGAAACTCGGTATCCCTGCTGATGACGACCCCTTACGCCAAGGTATTGCTGAAATGGTACTTGAACGGAAAGCCAACCCGCCTAATCCCTTTGGAGGTGGCGATGAAAATGTGGCGCCTGTGAAGGAGAAAGAGGGCAAGTCGAAGACCGAAGAGCAGATGCCTGAAAAGAAGTTGATGTAACATGGCCTCGATACCAATTCGCAAAGACCCGGGGGGGTTCCGGACTGTGGAGTTAGCCAATGCCCGCATTCTAGCGAATTTGGTGCTCGACTTCGAGGAGTTGGTCCTGCGCAACCTGGCTCGTGTTAAGGGTCGGGAACTCGCATCCCTTATTCCAAGTAGCATATCCAGCAAGTTCTGGAAGGCCGCGCTTGTCGTTCCATCCCCATCAGAGTTAATGATGATGTTCGATACAGTCGACCAAGTTGAGATGGTTCTTGATAAGGAACCCGCAAGTCGAGCAGCACAACGTATCGTGTGGACTGCACAAGCGCATGGCATTAAGTGGGCAACCCAGAACCTCATACGCGCGGGACTAGAGAAACCCGACCAAGTTGCATGGGCTGGTGGGGGTAAGTTTGGCATCACAGACAAGATACCCTCACCAACGACTGCCAGACCATTTACCTTACCACCAGACCCGAAAATGATAGCGCTATACAAAGAGCGTGTACAAAGCGAAATAAAGGCTCTGACAAGCGCCCAAAGCACTGCTATCAAAAGAGCCATCACATTGGGGTTCCAGAAGGGCGAGACGGTCCAGCAGATAGCAAAACGCGTGAAAGGTGTCACCGAGATGGCCAAGAGTAAGGCTGTCACCATCGCGCGCACGGAAACACTCGCAGCCGGGAATGCGGCAGCCAAGCAGCGATACTCTGATGCGGGTGTTGAGAAGGTAGAATGGATAGCCGCTTACGATGACCGCATCTGCGAAGAGTGCGAGAGTTTGCACGGTAACATTTACCCCATCGGGGACACACCAGAAATACCCGTGCATCCGAATTGCAGGTGCACGTTAATCCCATACAGAGAAAAGGAGGAGTAATACATGACGTTTCCAATTTCTAAACAGGCCCCCAAGTTAACTCTCGGGGAATATGTAGCGCACGGTTACGCGGGCGCAGGGGCGAAGATGGTATACGGCCAGGGATATAATCCTGGCATCACAGGCGAGAATCGCGAATCCGTATGGCCAGTCGGTGGCAACTACGCTTTCATGTCAGCAGCCGCACACCTGGATATCGTATCCTCAAGTGCGACCGATGATGACTCGTCTAACACAGGCGCGCAGATTGTTCAGTTAACTTATCTCGATTCCGATTATGTTGAGCATGTCGCCGAATACAGCATGAATGGAACTGCCGATGTCGAAACGGCAACCGATGTGTTCCGTGTTAACGACTTCCGTGTTGTTGGTGGCCTCGCAGCAGTAGGCACTATCACAGCCGAACTTCACGGCGGCACAACCACACAAGCATCGATTGGTATCGGTGAGACCCGGGACCGTCAGTTGGTCTATACTGTTCCCAATGGCTTCAATCTTCACCTAGCAGCCTTCGCATGGGCATCCTCGGGTGCTGACACAAAAGGGTATATGAGATACACCCTGATGAGCAACTACGATGACAGCGTTGGCGAAGTGGGCACTATCTTCTACCCGTTGATGGAAGTCAGCGTCCAGAACGCAGGCCTCGTATACTCGATGCCAGTCCCGCTTGTATTACCAGAACACACTGATGTATATATGTCAGTGATAGGTGACGCAGCAACGCTCACCGCAGCAGCCACATCATCCTGGCGTGGTATGCTCATACCGAACGCATAATCATGCAACAGCCAATGACATGTAAAGAGTGTGGAGGCCACTGTTGTTATCAGCGCATTTCGTTTCACCCAAAGGAATGGCAGGCACTTCATAAGTACGGCAACAAAGAGCAAATCAAAGCCAAGGACTTCATGTTCATCGGCTTTGGGGATGACGGGTATTGGTATTCTCGCAATAAAGGAGCGTGCCCTGCCCTGACCGCCGAAGGATGTGCCATTCCTTACAATGAGCGCATGCTACTCTGCAATCTCTATCCATACGTCCCCTTCCCGATTCACGGGCCCGATGGGAAGATTGAGATAGAACTGTTCCTAGCGAATAAGTTCTGTCCGGCATGGAGAGAGTTTGCAGAGCGCAGATATGAGGCAGAGGAGGAGTTACGAAATGCCACCCGCAAAGAAGACTGAAAAGAAAACCGTAACGCCGAAAGTAGAGATGCTTGAGACCCCGCTAGAAAGACTTGAGAATCGAGTCACTGTTCTAGAAGGTTTCGTAGCGAAACTCTACGGTCAGCATTACGGCGGTATCTACAAAGTGGAATAACCATGACAGACACAACCTTGCCGAGTGCTACATTCGATGGCGGACCGGCGGCGCAAGACCCGTCCCCAACTGTACAATACACAAGGCTACTTGCTAGCGCGTTCAAGAAGTCCTCGATGGAGATGCGAGACGGAGGCCTAATGGTCCGTGACGTCCCGATGTTAGCCTCTGGGACATGGACCGATTCTGCCGTCCAGACGCCATTGAACTATCCGGAGAAAACCCTTCGCGAATTCGCAGCGAACTGGTCAGACAACACGGGATGGTCTCGCCACACAGGAGGAGTCCCGCGCGACGCTACTGATAAGGTAGCAGAACTACTCAATCCCAGATTCCAAGAAGGCGCAGTTGTCGGAGACATCTTCCTTCACGGAGCAACCCAGAAGTCTCGGGATATGATTGAACTAGTCAAACGCAAACTGATTGCGTTCGTCTCGGTTGAGCACACGGGAGATGAAAGGTATAACGCCTCGACCCGCCAGTTAGAAGCCACGTCCATTAACTTCTCTGGTTTTGCATTCGTCAATAAGGGCGCATGTAAACTCTGTAGAATTAACGAAGCGGCACCTCTGGCAAGTGCATCAATCGAAGAAGCACCCCTAGAGGTGCAGGATGAGACTATGGACACCAAAGAGTTAGAAGCCAAGATGGACGCTATGTCTAAAGAACTGGCGGAGTTAAAGGCTCCCAAGGTTATTGAGACAGTAGCACCCGTTGTTGACAACTCCCGGGAACTCGCCGAACTTGAAGAAGTCAAGGCAGTGAGAGGGGAACTTGAGACACTTCGCGCACAGATGAAGGAACTCATGTCCCAGCCCGCAGCGGCACCCGTAGCAGTTGCAGCACCAGTAGAAGCACCGAAGACCGAACACAAAGAGCCTTCTTCACGGTTTATAATCGACAAGAAGAACCGCTCAATCACAATGGAGTGAACACAACATGACAGCAATTACCCCAGCCGCATTTGACCCAAAACCCCGCCAACTTGGCGCAGTAATCGACTGTGTAGCAGGAGCAGCAATCCTTGCAGGCGCAGCAGTAGTTATCGAAGCATCCGGTGACAACTTCACCGTTATCCCCTGTGACTCTGACACTGCCGCAACTCTACCGTTCATCGGTGTTGCACTCTATTCAGCAGCCGCGGATGGAGACCACGTAGCAGTCGCCAGCACTGGGTCCGTTATAATGGTCCAGGAAGGAGACGGCGCTGCAGGTATCGACGCAGGAGACTTCTTACAGGCAGGCAGTGCCTCTGGTAGTGTCGTCGTCGAGACCAACGCTGACCTTGCAATTCTCGGTGTAGCACTCACCGACTGCGCAGCAGGCGGATTCACTTACGTTCTCGTGCAGCCACAACTGTCAACGAAGGGAGCATAATCATGGTAGCATTTGAACACACCCGCAGACTCGCCCAGTTCCTTGAAATTGAAACAATGGGCGCATCCGAACTGAAACGCAAAGTTGACCGCATGGTTCCCCGCGAACTGTCTTACCATGACTATGATGGAAAGGTAGTCGGCGCCCGTGAACTGCTGCTCTCCGAAGGTATCGAGGGAACAACCCTTATTCCGACTGAAATCGCAGCCACCGTTGTAGAAGGCGCAGAGCCCGTAAGGTGTTTCCGTGAGGTTCTCCCCATCTATCAGATGAAGGGGATGTCCATGTCTGTGCCTGTTGGCTCGACTGGAACCTATGCTCCTATCGTCTCTGAAGGGTCAGAAATCCCCATCGAGAACCAGGAGTATTCAAGCGTTACCTTCAACGCAATCAAGTATGCAACCCGCCCGGTCATCACCAACGAGATGATTGACGACGGCATGTTCGATGTCATCGCTACCGAAGTTCGCAAGGCCGGTCAGCGCATGGAGAACGCACTCAACCGCGTTGCCCTTGCAGAAATGATTGACAACGACGCCAACGTAGCCGACTGTGGTAACACTGGAACAACCCCACTGCTCTTCCTCGCAGCCGCACAGCAGAACGTCCTTGCCGACAACTGCATGCCCAACCAGATTATCTTCAGCCCATCCTGTTACGCAGCCTGTATGCAGGAGGGTCTGATTCTTACCCCCGCGTATGCAAACGACATGATGAGGACTGGAACCCTCGGGCAGATTCTCGGTATGCCCACCCGCATGTGCAGCATTGCCTCCTCAACAACCAGCCTCGACGGCGGTAAGTCTGTCGCAACGTGGGGATTCACCAGCGACAACTATGTCGGTGCACTCGTGCTCGACACCACTGTCTGCGGTGCAATCGGTATGAGGCAGGACATGAAGGTCGAACAGTACGCTGACTCAATCCGCCAGATGCAGGGCATCAGCCTTTCAATGAGGTTTGACGTCGAGGCACTCCAGACCAACGGTATCGGGTCCATCATCTACTAGACGGGGTGAGGCTAATGCTTTGCTCCCAGAACAGCGGCAAATACCTGTCTGGGACGTGGCATGAGAACCGATTGTTAGCGGTCGAAGAGACCGATAACTTCGACTCATCCGACCTATCCTTTTTAGAAATGGATGGGGCTCTACCCGGCCCGATAGGCAAGATGGCACAGTTCAGGAGCACGATGTCCATGCTAACGCAACCAATCGACCCCTTGAACTGGGAACAAGAAGACTACGAATACAATAAGGAAAACCCAGCGGTAGGTGACTAATGGCATTTTGTACATACACGGAACTTGCGAATTTAACAGGAAGTGTCCGTACACAGACCGTTCTGGAGGCAATCATATCAGAAGCGGATAGGCAGTTGACCGCGTACTTAAAGGCACGTGGAGTCACCGCCTCTGCTTGCGACGAATCGAAATCGGCATCCCTTGCCCTCTCGCAGGCTGGGTTACTTCGATTAGGATTACAGGAGGGTTCATTTCAGGCCAGTTCTGGCGACTTCACCTCTAGCGTTAACGTCACCGATGCGTGCAAAGCATTGGAGACCAGAGCATTCAGTATCCTTGATGACTACATATCGAGGCAGGTAGCACTCATTACTCCTCGCAGGTCTTACATGATGAAGGCAGGCGGGCGATGTTAATATGTTCTCTGCTCCACACACCGCTACGGCCAGGAGGATGGTCCTAACATACAGCCTCAAGTATGATGGCGGGACTGCCGTATTCACAGCCGGCAAGACCCTCACGGGCGCGACATCTCACGCGACCGCCACCATCTCGAGCACGGGAAGCACTGCTAGCGGAACCCTCGTAATCTATGATATCTCTGGAACGTTTCAGAACGATGAACCACTGTCCGACAATGGCACTATCCCAGGTGCCGCTGTCGCAGATGGTGTTATCAGCGGTCCGATTCTAGACGCCTATGGACAACAGTCACAGACTGAAGTATCCACTTCAATAACGTGCAGGTTCTTCTCAAAGTTGGACCTCAACCCTTCAACGGGTGCACTGACGTATGCTCAAGACTCTTTGCAGGTGATGATGCCTCCGCTCGTGGATTTAGATAATGGTGACACTCTTACATCTACTGACACGGGATACGCGGAGACTTATGTCATATCGGCACTGAAGCCTGTGTATACACTAGGGATTCTCCATCACTACACGTCCAGACTAGCGAGGTTGTCATGACGCCGTCAGCCTCAACCTGTTACGGTCATCAAGAACTACGAGACATGGTCATTGAACTCAAGGCCGATGTAAAACACATCGACAAGAAAATCAGTGAACTTGTTGAAATCGCACGAGAGAACAGCCTACGCATCGACTCACTTGAGCAATATCGTTCGGAAGAAGTGGGTCGTGCGAAGGGCGTGGCGTCTACTGCTACTGTAGTCTCGGTTGTCATATCGGTTGTCGTTTCGGTTGTCGCAGTTATCGTGGGGGCGATTTTCACATGAGAGACATCACCCTTTCAATAATCAATAAGTTACTCGCAACAACAGCAATAACCACGGCAGTGAGTACCCGCGTGTATCGCGCACAACTCCCGAAGAAGCCAACACTACCAGCGATAGTAGTCACAAAGGTTGACGACATAAGACCAAATGACACAATCGAAGCCTACGGGCGCGCGCGTATACAGGT
>Ga0247841_10008834_pt1 | contig 14321 bp, 12 predicted proteins | sample LaCruzMarch2015__2_FD_192410 | JGI IMG/M metagenome (GOLD analysis project Ga0247841, IMG submission 192410) | Freshwater microbial communities from meromictic Lake La Cruz, Castile-La Mancha, Spain - LaCruzMarch2015_18m | ecosystem: Environmental > Aquatic > Freshwater > Lake | place: Spain...
CGCGCTTGCCAGCAGCACGAAATTGGAAAGGAAAAGCGAAACAGCAAGAGTCGCGCACGCATAAAGGAACATCCTGGACGCCGCAGCCATCCTGTCCTCAGAATCCGCATGCTTTCCGCCGTAATAATAACCAAGCGCAAGCGCGACCAAGACCGTGCAGATCTGCGCAGTCCAGACAAATATGGACGTGCCGAACGCAGGCGCAAGCATGCGCGCGCCTGCAATCTCAAGGACCAGCACGGCTGCGCCGGAAATGAACGCAAGCGCCTCGATCAGGCGCCTGTTTCCCGGCTTGTTTTTAGATTCCATCAATCTCCCAGCGATGTTCATCCGTTGTCATTAATAATGATTACATATTCCATCTATTGCAAAACGCGCTGCAGATTCAATTCTGCCCCCGTAGTTCAATGGATAGAATGAGGGCTTCCGAAGCCTTTGATCCGAGTTCGAATCTCGGCGGGGGCGCTCCTTTCAGTCGCGCCAGCCCGCCGTTTCGAGCGGCGTTCCGCTCGAAATCTGTCGCGCTTCGCGCTCCATCTCGGCGGGGGCGCTTCGAACTTCTCGCCACTCGCATCTGCTCGCGACGATCGGCGGGGCGTGCGCTTTTTACTTTTGTATTGGAATTTCCATATTCCAATGCTGAAAAAGTTGCAGACAACTTTTTCATTTCTTCGCCACGTTCAGCATCCCTGCGACTTTCTTTATGAGCGCGCGCTTTTTCTCGGAGTCCACAAGCACGTATTGCAGCACGTCCACGAAATTGTCCACAGGCACAATCTTGATTTTCCCTCTCAGGCCATTGGAAAGGTGGATGTCTTCTGCATTGCTTCTGGGCACCACAACAGCCTTCAGCCCCGCCTCAATGGCAGCCTCAGTCTTGCCTGTCACCCCGCCCACAGGCAGCACCTCGCCTCGGACGGATAAAGAGCCTGTCATGGCAATGTCCTGCCGGACAGGCACGCCTTCCATCGCTGAAATGATTGCAACCGCGATGGAAATGGATGCTGAGTCTCCCTCCACGCCTTCATAAGTCTGCAAAAACTGCACGTGCATGTCGTATTGCGAAACATCTTTGCCGATATGCTTCTTTATGATGGCAGAGACGTTCTCCACTGCCTCTTTTGCAATTTTCCCCAGCTTTCCCGTGGCAATGAGCTTGCCTTCCGCCTTGGAGGATGCGGGCGTGACTTCCGCCACAATGGGCATTATCAGCCCAGCCATGGAGTCGCCAAGCACTGCAAGACCATTCACCTTGCCCACGCTTGCGCCCTCGGTCGCAAAAACAGGATAGTCTTTCCTGCTGTCCACAAAGCGCCTGCTCACCTGCTGCTCGATTGTCTGCGCAAGGCCGCGCGCCTTCATCACATGCTTGTCATCGACAAGCTTTGCTTTCGGCATCGCCCCTCGGGCGATGTCTGATGCATTTTGCTTTGGCAAAATGCTCATCTCCTCGTTTGCAATGTCGCCGGCCGCCCTCACCAGGCCTCCAAGCTCGCGCAGGTTCAAGGACAGTCTCTTCTTCCTTCCTGCCTTCCTCCTGGCCTCATCCACAATCTCCTCAACTGCAGCATGCGTGAAGTGCGGGATTTTCCCGTCCTTCCTCACTTCCTGCGCAACGAACTGCACATACCTGTCCTCATTCTCAGGCGTGTCAGGCATGTTGTCCTGCACATAAATCTCATACCCATTGCCACGGATCCTCGAGCGCAAGGCAGGGTGCATTCCCTGCATGTCCATGTAATTGCCCGCCGCCACCAGTACAAAATCGCAAGGCACAGGCTCTGTCTTCACAATCGCGCCTGACGAATTCTCGCTTTGGCCCGTGATGGAATATTTCTTCTCCTGCATGGCAGTGAGAAGCTCCTGCTGGCTCCGGATTTTCAGCGAAGCAACCTCGTCGATGAAAAGCACTCCCTTGTTCGCGCGGTGTATAGCTCCGCCCTCAACCCTCAGGTGCGCAGGCGTGCCCAACCCTCCTGACTGCAGCGGGTCGTGCTTCACATCTCCCAGGAGCGCGCCTGCCCGCGTGCCGGTTGCGTCCACGAACGGCGCGTTCTTCTTCCCGGAATTGTCCACGATGAGCTTGGGGTCGTTGTAGTCAAACGCGCCCACGCCCATCCTTTTCCCGAAAGTGTTGGTGAACCTGTAAAGAAGGTACATCACGCCGATTGCCACAAGCACCGCGAGCACGAACCACTTGTTGTCGTTGTTCAGCGAGCCTGTTGCGTAAAAGAAAATTATCGCTGCGATCATGATGAACAGGAACATGGTGCCGCCGTTCCCGCCCCGCGACTGCGCTGCATTCTCGCGGTTCCTCATCGACTGCTGGAGCATCCTGCCCTGCCCCATTTCCTCCTCCTCCCGCTCCTTCTTGCTCACTTTCACCTTCTGCTCGCCGGAGAATTTGGCAAACGCCAGCTTCATCTGCCTGAAGGACGAGTACATCTGGAAAAGCCCAGGGTCTTTCTTTATCTCATCTTCGCTCGGATATGTCTTCACTGCCTTCACAATCGGGCGGTTCTCGTCGTTCGGGTTCGGGTAGACCAGCACATCCTCAAGCGCAGTGGCAGGCATGAGTTCCGCCATTGCCTGCGCAAGCATGGACTTTCCCGTGCCTGGCGTGCCTATCATGAGCACGTTCCTCTTCTGCACCGCCGCCTTCTTGACGAGTTTCACCGCCTCGTCCTGCCCAAGCACCTGGTCTATGAGCTTTGCCGGGATGGGAATCTCTTCAGTGGTTGTAAACTTGCGCATGTTTTCACCCTGTTTTTATTTCGGCTACTGCCCTGCTCCCACAATCGCAGCTGCCTCTAGCTTGAGCGCTGTCATCCTGCCGTCAATATATGGAATGAACTTTGCCTTTGCACTATCGCAGTCGCTGATCCCCTGGCAGTTCTTCACATTCAGCCAAAGCGATTTGAGTGCGCTGTCGTTGAGCGAATTCACCTGCGTGTCGATTTTCTTGAGCCGCGCGGTGTTGGGCACCTTTCCCGGCCCGTATGCTTCCAGGTAATATGCGACTGTCAGGTTGTACTGCCCTGCAAGGTCTGTCTTCACCCTTGCCTTTGCAAGCACTGCTGCCTCGGCGCGCAGCGCCTCGTTTTCCTGCTCCCTCACGGTCAAAAGGGTCTCAAGCGACTGTTTTTCCTCGGTGCACGTGGAAAGCCGCGCATTTGCCGCGCTTGTCTTTGCAACTTCAGCGGAAAGCGCAGCGGCGGAATCGTTCTTCGCCTTGCTGCACGAAGCGGAAAGCGCATCGTACTTCTCCTGCGTCACGCCGCTTCCGGCGCACCCGAACAGCAGGGCGAGCGACACTATCGCTATGAGAACAATATTGGCATTCATGTTTGGCATTTCAGCCCACTCCTTTTTATATGTAGCCTCAGCGCGCAAGCGTTGTGTGTCAATATCTTCGTGACATACTCCCCCCTTAAAAGGTGTGGGTTTCTTGTTTCACCGACGTCTTTCTTGAGACATCTCCACAAGCGTTACTTCCTGCGTGCCCCGCAGTAGCTCGTATGAGTATATTGTGTGCAGCGTTGAGGTCTCTATCCATGACCAAATTACAGAAAGGGCAATTATGCACTCTTATTGTCAGGTCTTTCTTGGCAATTTCATGGCAGTTGCTGCACTCTTGAGTCGTATTCTTTGGATTTACAAACACAACCTGGCAACCGGCACTTTCAGCCTTGTAGCGCAGCATGTTTGCAAACATTCCCCAACCAGCATCATTGATTGACTTGCCAAAATTCTGTTCTGCCATCTCTCGGCTGGCAAGTTCCTCCATTGCGATTAGGGAATATGAATTGACGAGTGATGAAGATGTCTTGTGAAGAAAATCAGCCCTTATGTTTGCAACTTTCTCATATGCAATGGAAACCTTTCGTTTTGCTTTCCGCCTGTTTTTGCTTCCTCTTTTTGCCATTGAAAGCCGGTGTTGCAGCTTTGCAAGTTTTTCTTCGTGATTTTTGAGATGCCTTGGGTTTTTGATTATGGTTCCGTCTGAGAGGGTTGCGAGCGTTTGCAATCCAAGGTCTATCCCAACTCGTGCACCACCGTTTGTTGCTTTGACTGGCGGCGTTTCCTCCACACAGAAAACAGCGAACCACTTCCCAGATGGTTCTCTCTTCAAGGAAAGTGTCTTGATTATTCCTTTAATCAGTCTGTGTTGCTTGATGTTGATTTCCCCAAATGGAGTAACCTTGAGCTTCAGCATCGGCCCGCAGGCCGATGACTTGTCGAGCTCGGCTCGACAATTGTTGAACGCTTGCGCGTTCAACATCCGATGCATGTTGCCTTCGGGCAAAATGCACATCTTTTCAAGCCGAAAGCCGGACTGAGGATAATTCAAACTCTTCATCCTGTCAAACGATTTGAAGCGAGGAAATCCACACTCCTTTCCTTTTTTCTTGAGTGCCACCATACGCCAAATGGATTTGCTTAGGCGTTCCACAAGCTCCTGCCCAACCTGAGAGTATAACACGTTGTTTTTGCAAAAACTTCTTAGGGTTTCCTTTGTTGGAAACTTGCCATAATCGGAATAAGTTTTCTTAGTAAATGCAAGCATCTCATTCCAGAGTTCCTTCTCTATCCAAAGGTGGTGAGAGATCTGCTTCTCCTGTTGTTTTGAGGGATAGATGCGGAATTTGTAGGCTTTCACAAACAAAATTTTGCAAAACGCGCCTTTTATACCTTCGTAGGGTAGGATGCCGGTGGAATGCTGGTTTTCATCCCACTGCTACGCGAGTTTTGCCTACAGCAAAACGGCACCCATCTGAGTCGATGCTCAAATTGGGGAGCATGTGAGATTTTCCCCTTGCTTAAACACTAATAATGTCAACATCATATTAACATTTATTAACCTTTGTTAATAAGAAGTTAACAGTTCAGGATGCGAGGATGATGGCATGGCGCAAAAACCAAAAGCGGAAATGGTGGCGGCAAGGAAAGAGGCAAACCCCAACGAGGAGCTTGTCGAGCTTTGCAGGAAGATGCGCCTGATGTCCGAGCGCGACACCGACGCCACCCTTCCGCAGGTGCTGCGCGTCATGATGGTGCACTCGCGCGGCCAGCCCGTGGGCGGCTCGGAGCTTTCCGAGCTTTCAGGCATCAATAGGATTACTATTATACATCACATGAAGCGCCTTGAAGGCGCAGGCTTTGTGAAGCGCGAGGAGGGCAAGTACATCCTTCGCGTGCGCTCGGCCGAGGACATGATACTGGAGTTCCGCAAGGAAATGGAGCGCAACTTCGCGGAAATGGACGAGATGGCGCGCGAGTTCGACGAGCAGTTCGCGCAGATGGAGCATGCTTTTGACGAGCAGTTCAAGAAGCGCAGACGGCTGCCTTAGACGTGATTTTTATGGACAAAGACAAACACCCACACACCGAGCCCTCTGCAAATCAGGAAAAGCCGGCGCAAAAAACCCCTGAGAAAAAGCATGCTGCCGCGCAAGCGCCTGCAGGTGAGAGCGCGCCTGGGCAAAAGCCGGATGCGCCATCTGATATGACTCAAGCTGAAATCGAGCAGGCATTTGCCGAGCTGACGGAGAGGCTGCTCCGCCTCACCGCGGAGTTTGACAATTACAAGAAAAGGACTGCAAAGGAAAAGGAGGCGCTTGCGCTCCAATCAGAGGCGCGCCTCATGCTCCGCATGCTTCCCATTTACGAGGAAATCGGGCTTGCAGCCGCAGAAGTCGCCCGGCTTCCTGAAAGCGAGGCAAGGAACGGCACGCTGATGGTGCTTGCCAAGCTGCGCAAGGGGTTTGAAAGCGACGGATTGCAGCCCATGCAGCTTGAGGGCGAGAAGTACGACCCCTTCAGGCACGAAGTCGCGCTTCGCGAGGAATCTGACGCGCCCGAGGGCGCCATTGTGCGCGTGATAAAGCAGGGCTACCTGTACAAGGGCGCAGTGCTCCAGCACGCAATCGTGTCGGTTTCATCCGGCAAAAAAGAAGAAACTGATGAAAAAAAGAATGAGGAGCAAGAGGTGGGAGAATGAACGGCTACGCAATAGTGAAGCTTGAGGCAAACGGCCCTGCAGCCGCGGACAGCGTGCTTGCGCATTTCAACGAGTACATGCAGCAAAAGTCGCACGCGCCGTCATTCGTCACCGAGCGCGACGGGTACTTCCGCGTGGAGTACAATGAGAAAGTGGCGGCAAGCTCCGCAGCCATCGAAGTCTTTGGCAATTTCTTAGTCTCCTCTGGCTACTGGATAAACGGCATCACAGCCGCGCAGTCTGCAGAAGGCGTGCCAGGGACAGAGGTGCGCTTCTCGCGTGAAACAGGCAAGGAAGAAAGCGTGGTGCTGTCCACGCTCAACGTATATTGATGGATGAAAAATATTGACAATTGAAAAGGTGAGGCATATGGCAAAAATAATCGGAATTGATTTGGGAACCAGCAACTCTGCAGCGGCAGTGATGGAAGGCGGCCGCGCGGCAATACTGCCCTCAGCAGAAGGCGCCACGCAATACGGCAAGGCTTTCCCCTCCTACGTGGCATTCACGAAAGAAGGGCTGAAGCTTGTGGGCGAGCCTGCGCGCAGGCAGGCGATTGCCAACACAGACGGCACATTCTCCGCATTCAAGCGCAAGATGGGCACGGACTTCAAGTACAACGCATTCGGCAAGGAATACCGTCCGCAGGAGCTCTCCGCCTTCCTTCTCCAGAAAATAAAGCACGATGCCGAGATGTTCCTTGGCGACAAGGTGGAAAAAGCAGTCATTACAGTGCCTGCATACTTCGACGACAACCAGCGCCAGGCTACAAAGGACGCAGGCGCAATCGCAGGGCTTGAAGTGGTGAGGATAATCAACGAGCCCACGGCAGCCGCGCTCGCATACGGGCTTGACAAGGCTGGCAAGGACCAAAAGATAGTCGTTTTCGACCTTGGCGGAGGCACGCTAGACGTGACAATCATGGACTTCGGCAAGGGCGTTTTCGAGGTGAAAAGCACAAGCGGCGACACTGCGCTTGGCGGCACTGACATGGACAACGCAATTGTCGACCACCTCGCAGGAGTATTCCTTCGCGAATCAGGCATTGATGTGCAATCCGACAAGCAGGCAATGCAGAGGCTTCGCGATGCAGGCGAAAAGGCGAAGATAGAGCTTTCCACGCTGCTTGAAAGCGACATCAACCTTCCTTTCCTGTCTGCAGACAAGACCGGCCCCAAGCACTTTGCCTACAAGCTCACGCGCGCAAAGCTTGAGGAAATCGTGGAGCCAATCGTGAACAGGTGCAAGGTGCCTGTGCAGCGGGCGCTTTCAGACTCCAAGCTTTCCCCCTCGCAGATTGACAAATTGATAATGGTGGGCGGGCCCACGCGCATGCCGATTGTGCAGCGCTTTGTGGAGGGCATCTTCGGCAAGAAAGTGGAGCGCGGAGTGGACCCAATGGAATGCGTGGCAATGGGCGCAGCCATACAGGCAGGCGTCATCTCAGGCGACGTGAAAGATATATTGCTGCTTGACGTCACGCCTTTATCGCTTGGCATAGAAACAGCCGGCAACATCTTCACCAAGCTGATTGAGAGGAACACCACAATTCCCACCAAGAAGTCGCAGATATTCTCAACCGCGGCGGACATGCAGACCTCGGTGGACGTGCATGTGCTGCAGGGCGAGCGGGCGATGGCGCGCGACAACGTGGAGCTTGGGAAGTTCAACCTCATGGGCATCCCGCCTGCGCCCCGCGGCGTGCCGCAAATCGAGGTGACATTCGACATTGACGCAAACGGGCTCATCCATGTGACTGCAAAGGACATGGGCACTGGCAAGGAGCAGAAGATGCAGATTGTCGCGCCCCACAAGATGGACAAATCCGAGATTGAGAAGAAGATGCGCGAGGCAGAGCAGTTCGCTGCGGACGACAAGCGCCTGAAGGAGGAGGCCGAGCTGAAAAATGAGGCAGAGGCGCTGGTCTACACAAGCGAGAAGACGATTGCGGACTTGGGCGACAAGCTGGAGAAGTCCCATGTGGAAAAGGTGCGCGAGGCTGCAAAGGAAGTGAAGGACATCCTTCCCAAGAACGACATGGCAGCGCTGAAAGCAGCGGTTGACAAGCTGAAAAAAGTGCTGCAGGACGCAGGCGCCTCCATCTACAAGGGGCAAGGCGCAGGCGGACCCGGAACAGGCGGCGCGCCTGGAGACGACGGCCCCTCTGGCTACGGGCCTGCGGGCGGCAGCGGGCAGCAAGGCGGCGGAAAGGACAACGTGTACGACGCGGACTACAAGAAGGTTTGAAAAAACTTTTTTAGAAGCTGGGCGAGCTCGGGTGATTTCACCTGTACTTGGTGCATTCTGTCAGCGCATCAAAAAAATGCATATCTATGCTCCTGCCAACTTTCTTTGCTATCCTTTCGCTTTTGCTGACAATGTTCGGCACGCCCGGGTCAGGGGTCCACCGGGTCAATTCAGGTGACAGCTCAAAAATGCTGCTGTGCCTCTTGTCAAACGGGATTCCGGTCCTATTCGCCAATATCTTAAGATAAGGGGCAACCAGCTTTTTTGGCAAAATCGAAATCGTGGAACGCAGCACTGTTGAGATGAACATCTGGCATTTCCAGAAATTAAATTCCCGCACGGCATAATTTTCGGAGTCAGTGAATATCCCGTCAACATACCTGTTGGAAAGTATGTCTCCGCTGGCATAAAGCCTCTCGTTGTTTTGCGCATGCCAGAGCTGCGTATCGACTATCCTGGCGTCTATCTCGCCAAAGCGCGCAAAGTCGATTTTTGCAGCGCTGGCATCATCAAGTATGCCTGCCATCTCCATGCGCATGTTTGTCCTGCAGGCGCGGACCACCTGGCTTAGCTGCAGCCGCGCGTCCTCTTTCATTGCCAATTTGCAGATTTGCGCCACAATTTCCATGGGCATGGTGTTGCCCTGGACATGCGAAACTATAGGTATCCCCAATGGCTGCATCACATCCTCATTTATCTCCCGGGCTGCCTCATCTTTCTGGACTGCGCCCCAAACCCTGCCAAACGGGTCGCCATCTTCCCGCGATGTCCAGTGCCCTCTGAGCTTGCTCTCGTTCCACACAAACCATCCTGTCGGATGGATTATCATTGGCTCGACTGCGTTTGCGCCAACACCCTTGAAATTCATCACCCAGTGCTCCTTGCCGCCAAAGCTGAATGGTTCGTCAAGCAGCACATCAATCGTTCTGCCGTTCCTCAGTCCGTTCACCCTAAGCATCTCGTGCTTTATGCCGCGCTTGACATAGCGGGGGTGGGTCAATATGCAGTCCTTGAGCGCCTCCCCGTTGATTTTGCCCTTCTTCCTGCTAGGCGAACTTCCATTCAGCGGTACTGCGGCAACCTTCACTCTCTCTTTCTCTATGATTATTGGCGCGTCCCCTCTCCAAACCAGGCGGCATTCCGGGGGGTGATGGCAATTTTTCAGCATGAAGGTCTTCATCGATTCCAGTCTGCGCAGAACATTTTATAAAATAAGCATATTTTTCTATATATTATAACTGAAGCTTAACGGCTGCTCCTCTGCGGAATGAACATGCGCAGGGGCGTGCTGATTGCGGAGTGAATTAAAAACCTTTCCAACTACTTTTTACAACATGCTTCAGAAAACTTTCCGCTTTCGCTGCCAGGACGACTGCGTCAAAGTGAGAATAAGCGCCTTTGAGGCTGCTCCTTCCAGACGGGCCTCCATGCGCGAGTCGCGCATCGCACTCAAGCGCATTCCTGCCTCGCTGGACGAGTCCTTAATGGCCCTGAGGGATTTCCACAAGGCGGTTTTGGACAAGGAGCTTCCGCACTTTTTCCTAGGGCGGCTCGTTTATTTTGAAAGGCGTTCCGACGAGCTTCCTGAAAGGCTTACTAGCAGCGCTGCAAGGGCAGCTGAAAGGAAGTCCCCGTTGAAATGCAACCTGACCTCAATTCTCGGATTAGAGTTTACACTTGAGTCATTGCTAGCCCAGAAATTGGTAAAAGATTCCGCTGTCCTGGAGGGCATCAACGCTTACCTTAACCACAAATGGAATGCCAAGCAGCATTACGATGGCGATGAGAATGCGCCTCGCACCACGCCTGAGGAAATAAGCTTCATCAATGGCACGATTGCGCTTGTCAAGAAACATCTCATCGAAAAATACACCTGCAACATCCATTACAACAAGCTCCATTACTGGGTTGCTGCAGTTTTCCATCAGAAGCCCCCGAAAAACAGCCCCACGCCAAAATGGCAGGCAAGAAGGGCGCTTAGGAATCTGTGCAAGTCCGACCAGGAAGCGTACAAGATCTTCAATCCCCTATACGAAGCCACAATAAATGGGAAACTCCCGCAGTATTATCTGGGCGAACTCAAACGAATGAGGGATTACAGCGACGACCTGCCGTTCCACGAAAATAAATACAAGCGGCTTGCGCTCGTGTGGGATAGCCCTGCCTATCCCAATTTCAAATGCCGTGGAAATGTTATGGTGGGCATTTCCCTCACGCTGCAAGCGGCCATGTATGAAGGCATAGTCAAAGACCCCTCAATCATTCTAGCAATCAACAAGCTCCGCTACTATAATTTCAACGCATTCCGCGGCTCAAAAGGCGAATACTGGACCACGCCCGACGAGATAAAGCTCATCAACGACACGCTTGACACCGTGATGGATTACCTCAAGCGCGAGTACAGGCTGCAGTAGCGTGGCGCGCTGGTTGCGGCGTGAGCCGGAAAATCAGTTGCTCAGGCGCTCTTTCAATATCTTCCGAAGGTTGCCTGCTGTGATGCCGCCCTGCGGGCTTTCCGAAAATGCCGCTGAGGTCGTCGGCGGCACGAACGCCATCTCAAAAAGCTCGCGCGCATTATGCATCATAAGTTTCATTCCAATATGCACAAGCATCGCATGCTGGTCTGCTGCACGCTTGCTGCCCGGGTCAAGGGCAATCGCAGCTTCAACATGCTCAAGCGCCCTGTCAAGATGGGCGAGCCACGACTTTTCCGGCTCGCCTTGCTTGTGGCTGGCTATGAAAAGATTCATGTTTATTGCAGCTATCGTGCAGTGCAGATTCGCCCTCTCTTCGATGGTGCCTGGCTCGCCAAGCTTTTCGCCGCAAATCCCAAGCGCATGATTCCAGTCTTCCTTGGCATGCTTCAGCAGCCCATATCCTTCCTTGTCCGCAATGCCGTTCCATGCCGAGCCCCGCACAATATATGCAAACTCAAATCCGGGCATGCTTGCTGCAATCCTGTCAAGCAATGGCTTGGCTTCGCGGAACCTGTCCTGTCTCATGAGGCGCATTGCCTTGTCCATTGCTTTGCCTTCGTCAAAACTGCGGTATGCTGCCACATGCTCACCAATAAAATGTTGGTAAAAGAGTTTAAAAATGTATATTATCTCAGTAGCGTGGTGAAAACGGACATTACCTGTTAACATCATGTTAACATTTATATACTTAAAGGCGCCTATATCCACATCAACTTCATCAGAGGCAAGACCATGGCTGAAAAGCGCGATTATTATGAAATTCTAGGCGTTCTGCGCACTGCTACGAAAGACCAGCTCAAGGACGCCTACCGCACGCTTGCAATGAAGTACCATCCCGACAAGAATAAAGATGCAGGCGCGGAAGACCGCTTCAAGGAAATTTCCGAGGCATACGCGGCGCTTTCCGACGACGAGAAGCGCGCGGCTTACGACCAGTACGGGCACTCGGGCTTTGACCAGCGCTACTCGCAGGAGGACATCTTCAGGAATGCCAACTTCGAGGACATTTTCCGCGGCTCAGGTTTCTCATTCGGGGGCGGCTCTCCATTCGAGGACATGATTTTCTCCTCCATGTTCGGAGGCCAGCCAAGGCGCAACCGCGGCAAGGGCGCGGATTTGCGCTACGACCTCCACATCACGCTCGAGGAAGCCGCGCACGGTGTCTCAAAGGAGCTTGCATTCAAGCGCAACAAGAAATGCAGCGCGTGCAAGGGCAGTGGCGCAGAGCCTGGAAGCAAGGTTGCATCCTGCGCAAAGTGCGGAGGGCAGGGGCAAGTGAGGACGGTGCGCCGCATGGGCGCATTCGGGAGCTTCACATCAGTTGGCATCTGCCCCTCATGCAACGGCAAGGGTGCGCGCCCCTCAAAGGCATGCAAGGAATGCGGGGGAAGCGGCGCGGAGATTGCTTCTGAAAAATTCTCGGTCGACATTCCTGCTGGGGTGGACACAGGCTCGCAGCTCCGCTTGGAAGGCCTGGGCGAGCACGGTCCAAGCACAGACGGCGACTTGTATGTGTTTGTCTCGGTAAAGACGCACCCCGTCTTCAGGCGCGAGGACGACGACATTCACATGGACACTCAAATCGGCTTCTCGCAGGCAGCGCTTGGCGCAGAAATCGAGGTTCCCACTCTTTCAGGCAAGGCAAAGTTCACCATCCCTTCAGGCACGCAGACCGGCACTGTTTTCCGCCTGAAAGGAGAGGGCATGCCGCACGTGCGCGGACGCGGAAAAGGAGACCAGCTTATCAGGGTAACTGTCCGCACGCCCACTTCCCTATCAGACAAGCAGAAGAAAGCGCTTGCAGAGCTTGGCGATGGCGAATTCAAGAAAGGCGCCTTCGACGGAATGTTTAGGTAGCTGCCATTTCCTTTTTTACCTTTCCTGTCAAATTCACGCTCATGGCAGATGAAAAAAACGATGACGAGGCGAAAAAGTCCCTCCACTGGTCCGAGCTTCTTGCGCAGAGGATAATCGCAGAGAAGCGCGAGCCATACGTCATCTCCGGCGGCATGACAACATCCGGCCCCACCCATCTTGGCACAGTGTGCGAATTCCTATTCCCCCAGGCAATCGTGGACTCTCTCCGCTATGCAGAAAAGGAGACAAAATACTTTTTTGTGGCAGACATTTTCGATGCATTTGACGGCGTGCCCTCTGTCTTCGAGCAATACAAAGCCGAGCTTGAGCCCCACTTGGGCAAGCCGCTCTCCAGCGTGCCTGACCCCACTGGCAAAACAGCATCGTTCGGCGACTACTTCCTTGCGGATGCAAAGGCCGCAATGGACAAGTTCGGAGTAAAACCGGAGATAGTGCGCGCAAACGACCTATATTCAAAAGGCGCGATGGACAAGTATGCCAAGCTCTTCCTCAAGAACGAGGCTAAAGTAAAGGAGATTGTGGCAAAGTCCTCGCTGCGCGATTCATTGCCTGACTGGTGGTCGCCCATCATGCCATTGTGCGAGAAATGCGGGAAAATCGCCACCACGCGCGTAATTTCCCATGATGGCGACAGCTACGAATATGCCTGCGACAGGGATGTGAAATACGCAAAGGGCTGCGGCTACACTGGCAAGGCGAAAATATCCGACCACAACTACAAGCTCACCTGGCGCCTTCACTGGCCGGCATGGCAGGACCACTTCAACACCGCTGCGGAAGGCGGAGGCGTGGACCACTTCACGCGCGGAGGCAGCCGTGACACGCTCGAGGCGATTTTCAAGGACATTTTCAAGAAAGAGCCTGCAATCGGCTACAAGTTCGGCTTCATTCTCTTCGAAGGAAAAAAATACAGCAAGAGCAAAGGCACGGGCATGGGCGTAAAGGAACTGATGGAGCTCATCCCGCCCGAAGTGCTCAAGTACATGCTCCTCAAGCCAGACATCCAGGAGAACGTGGACATCAATCCCACTCCGCTCAATGTGCTGCGCGCAATCGAGGACTATGAAAAGGCGCTCGCATTCATCTCATCCGGAAAGCTGGACTCGCTTTCGCGCGCAGACAGGAAGCGCGCGCTTGCTGCCAAGCTCTCATCGGAAGGCGCAGTTGAGGGCAGGGGCTGGAAAACGCCATTCATCGACCTCATACTCTACAGGAACCTCCAGTGGAGCTGGGACCAAATCGTCCAGGCAACTGGCGACGCATCCGCGGTGATAAAGCTCACGCCCTACATCGAGGCATGGGAGCGGAAGAATTTCATTCCGGAAGAATATGCATTTGCCTACAAGCCGCAGAAAGCATCTGAAAACGCAGCCGAGTTTTTCAAAAAACTTGCGCTGGGCATGCCTGCTCTTGACATACACAACCTTGCATTTGATGTTGCAAAGGAAAAAGGCATTCCCCCTGCAAAGATGTTCGAGGAATGCTATCTCACGCTGCTTGGCAAGCCTCGCGGGCCCAAGCTCGGGAAGCTCGTGGAGGCAATCGGGATAGAAAGAGTGAAGAAGGACGTTCTTTGATTTCGTATTGTAAATTGCATCCGCAATTTCCAATAGCTGAAAAAGTTGTCTGCAACTTTTTCATCCAAGGTGTTTGCTATGGCGGCTAAAAGCAAAATGGCTGATGTAAACCGCGAGTACTACTCCTCAAAAGGCAAGGCA
>Ga0247841_10008835_pt1 | contig 14319 bp, 18 predicted proteins | sample LaCruzMarch2015__2_FD_192410 | JGI IMG/M metagenome (GOLD analysis project Ga0247841, IMG submission 192410) | Freshwater microbial communities from meromictic Lake La Cruz, Castile-La Mancha, Spain - LaCruzMarch2015_18m | ecosystem: Environmental > Aquatic > Freshwater > Lake | place: Spain...
TCTTCACAATCACCAGAAAGATGATATTCATAATTTTCATTTGTTAAAACCGGACAAGTTATTCCGATTTGTGGTACACTCCAATCATCATTTTTCATAATTTATTATTTAATGTTTAAAAATACTTTTTTTGCTAAATCAATAGTATCGGGATCACCTGTATATTTTCCTTCATCATCAGATAATTTAATTGTATTTACCCAACGACCATCAACATCAACCGCTGATAACTTAATTACTATGTTCAACGGTTTAACACCCGGAATATCATTTGTCAACCAAGTTCCAATACCAAACGACATTCTAATCTTATTAAGAAATTCCATTTTAATATTCAAAATTTTATCCATACTATTAAGATTATCCGAAAATACAATGGATCTCGATTTAATGATATATTCATCCAATCTCAATTTGTAATAATGTTCCAAAATCTTATTTCCGATAACAATGGGATTACCGGAATCTTGACGTAACCCATCAAAGAGTTTTGCGTAATATGTATTGAAATCTTTTAAGAAATTATCGGTGGTGAAAGTGTCAGGTAAAGCGATACCCAAGTCACCTTTATATACCTTTATCCAACTATCCAATGCCATCTTATTTGCCTGATGGAAACCAAACATAGCGGCGTGAGCCATAATCATTTCATGAGCCATCGTTCCAATTGGAACAAGATTGTATTTTTTAGCGAAATATACATTACTGGTACCAACCATTGATTTACCAGCAGATTTAACTAAATCCTGAATTACATAATCTTGATTGTCAAATGAAAATCTTCTTCTTGTTCCGAATTCAGCAAATTTTATTTCATTGGTATAAAAATCGTAACCTTTACCCATATTTATTTTTGTGAGAACATTTCTGTCAGGTAAAGTTTGGCCTGTCATTTCATAATACAATTCTGAAATCATTGATAATATACGACATTCCCAAAGAATACTTGTTCTCCAAAATCCTTCAATTTCCAAATCATCAATGTTATCGGGAACATGAACTTCTGATGGATCAAAACGGAAATTCTGAAGATACCAAATGAAAAATGGATTGAAATATCGAATAGTATTCAAATATTCAATCTCATCTTGTGTAAGAATTGCTTCTTTTGAAAGTTTAACAATTCTTTCTCTTAACTTAATAGCCATCCCATCAGGCCAAACAGTTTTACCTCTATTTACGAATTTATACTTAACCCTTACATTTGGAAATAGTTGGAGTACAACATTTTGCATGGACAGTTTGTACAAATCATCATCTAAAAAACTATATTTATTCATTTTAATAAATTTTAAAAGTGTGTCCCATTTTAACAAACATATCGGTTTCTTTAATTTTCTGTTCGGCATAAATTCTACCCTGTCCTTCATCTTCTGCTTTAACAATAACAAAAAGAGGTAACATTGTCATTACACCATCAACACTATAACAAAATCTATACGTTTTCATAATTTTTATTTAATTCTTGTTTTAAGTTCATTTGATATTGATAAGTTAATGTGATTTCTTTTTTCAATTTCAATGAGTTTTTTCAAATTTTTTTCAGATATGAAACCTTCACCTTTAAGGCTTTGAATACCATTCAAAAAAGCGTGGTCTGATGATATTTTAACATTTTCAACTTCTTTTTTACAAGCACCGAAAATTGTTTCCAATACCATTGGTTGAAGTTTAAAATAAACATAAATCTTACATAATGACTTATCCCTTAATGTTTTATTGTAGGAATCAGCTATTTCCACTTTAGAAATTTGTTTATCTTCAACCCAATTGAAGAAATTTTCTTTTTTGATAATAAATGATTTCAATTTATCAGATGATTTGAGGATTTCTTTTGTTACTACTGTTGGTGTTTGCCAACAATCAAATTTTTCACAAAGAGTTTTATCAAACTTTTTATTTCCCGAACAAAATTCACCTTTGAGTTCGGCTTTTAAATGAATATTCATTGACATAATTAAAATGTTTTAGTTTTCATAACACAAAATTACAATTTATATTTGAAATAAAAAAATTAATATATATCTTTGATGGGAACAAAAATATTAACGTTTAATAATTTTATTATCAAAATAAATGATAAAATCATATCCAAAACAATTGAAATTGATGATGGAAATTTTATTGTTTATGCTACTGATAACGATAAAATTATTACTAGTGATAATGATATTTTAATTTGGGAATAAAAAAATCTATAAAAAATGGCAAATAAAAGAATATACCAATTAGATGTTTCAACAGGAATCACATCGGATAATTATCTAGTAATAGATAGTTCTTCTTATGAAAAAAGTCAAAAGACTTCTGTTGATAATTTGAAAGATTATATACTATCTGGGTCAAGTATGCCGATTATAGGAGATAACGCTGAAATTTTATATAGGGATGATAATAACATATATGGTTATAACACTACATCTGGATTAACATATTCTGGTAACACATTAAGAGTATATGGTTATAATAACAATACTGGAGTGACAGTAAATTGTAATAGCATTGTTATTGACGGTGTTGAAGATGGTGACAAAAACTTTATTTTGGCTGAAAATGGTTTAGGTAAATGGAATTTACAAACATATAGAGATGAAGAAAGTAGATTTTTGTATATTTATAATTTCAATGAAGATAAAGAAATATTTTCAATGGAAGAAACAGGAAGAGTCGGTGTTAATAAACAAAGTAATATAATGAATTATCATTCCACCTATGTTGGAACAGCTAATGTTGGAAAAAATGATATGGTTGTTGGTGGTGTTTATGATGGTGATACTCAAATTTTATATGAAGTTGTAATTATTACGATAACAACAACTAATAATTGGAGATGGAGAAAATCATTGGATTATGGTGCTACTTGGGGTGGTAATTCTCCAACATATAGTGTTTCAAATGATTATTTACCTATTGAATCTGGAATAACAGTAAGATGGGAAAATTTAACAGGACACACCACAGGAAATAAATGGCAATTTTATGCTTTTCCACAAGCACCACAAGGTTCTTTTACTGTTGCTCCAAATATGTATGATGAATTATTAAAAACTAATGATTATAACGCTGCAACAGTTCTATTTGAAGATATAACATCAGAATTAAGTACATCTACTGATAAAACAACAACAATTTTCACAACGGGCACAACAAGTGCATTATATGTTGGGACATTAACTAAATTTAGAACTTTTTATGTTAATATGGTATTGGCGTCACAGGGTTTAACAATAGTTGGTGAATATTGGAATGGTGCAACTTGGACAACTTTGACTTTAACTGATGGTTCTAATAATTTCACACAATCTGGACCAATAACATTTGTAAAACCCAATGATTGGACTACTGATACTAAACCACCAGAAATAGAAGATGATTATAATTATTATTGGGTTAGATTTAGAAGTTCAACCAGTATTACAAGAGCACCAATAGTAAGTTCCGCGGCTAGAAATGGTGATAAAAGATTAGCAGTTTACTCTGGTCACTTAGACCCTATTCCGTCATTTCATGTTAAAAGTAACGGTAATACTGTAATAGGTAAAAGTAATGGTGTAACATCTAAACTTCTAACAATAACTGATGTTCTAAATCCGACATCATTAGCAGGTGGTGGTGGTGTTGCTATTAATTTTCAGGCTGGTGGTGGTATTTATATGAAATCAGAAACGACTGGTTGTGAAGGTAAATATGAATCATTTAGTGGAACTTTACAAATTGGAACAATGACTGGTCATCCCTTAGTTTTTTATAGTACTAATTTACAAAGAATGTATTTTGCTAATGCTGGAACTGGTCAGAAATTTAGTTTAGCAATAGGTACAAATGTATCAAGATTTGATACAGTAAATCCAGAATTACTTAAAATTGGTGATAGTGGATATACAAATGTGTCATTTAATTTATTATCAGGATATGCAAATCTAGATAACTATTTACAATTAAATATTAGAAATTATAGTACAGGAACTACCGCATCATCTGATATAGTAGCTACTGCTAATAATGGTTCCGAAACTACCAATTATATTGATATGGGTATAAATAGTTCAAATTATAGTGATACTGGATATACTATTTATAGTCCAAATAGTGCATACTTATATAATAGAGGTCAAGATTTAAATATAGGTACTGGTACTGCTGAAAAAATTATCAGATTTCATACGGGTGGTTTTTCAACTGGAAATACCAAAATGACAATTGATTCAAGTGGAGTTACTGTAACCGGAACCATTATTTCATCAAGTAGTATAAAAGCGGGTAATGATTCATCAACAGCATCAGCATCGAATGTTGGTTCGTTAAGATATAAATCAGATTCTAATAATTCTTATTGTGAGATGTGTATGCAAACAGGTGCTAGTACCTATGCTTGGGTTGTGATTAAAACAAATACTTGGTAATTAAATAAAAAATTTTATTATGCCTAAACCATCAAAGGGAGAAAAGAAAAAAGATTACATTTCAAGATGTATTCCAATAGTAATAGGTGAAGGTAAACCACCAAAAGAAGCAGCTGGTAAATGTTACGGTATGTATAATTTCTATAAAAAGAAAAAGGGAAAGAAAAATGAATCCTTAACTCATTTACCTAAGTTTTCCGAATTTATAAAAGAAAATTATGATAAATAATCACTTTTAATATAATCTATTAAAAGTCCTAAATTAAATTCGTTATCTTTATGTTCTGGAATACTCAATTCCAAGAATTTTATTCTTCTTTCTTTATATTGTTCCCATCCAGCAAATTCATATTCTTTGTATATCTGTTCTTCCCATCTTAATAATTCAAGATAACTTCCATTTAATATCGAACAATCAATCTTATTGAAATTATAAATCAATCCGTGAATTTTATCATGTGTTTTAGTTGCTAAAATAATCTTTCTAGCATTTTCCTTTATTTCATAATATTCAGATTCATCTAATGTTGTAGTATAAAATTCCAAAAGTTCAGCACTTCTTTCTTCATTATCCTTTCTTTGTGGATTATATACAATATCATGAAAAATAGCTGCAATTATCAATGATACAAAATCTACATCTGAAAGATCCTGCCTTCTAATAATTATCTGTTCTAATACATCATTTAAATGTTCAATGGTATGAAAATGTCGGTGTATTTCTGAATATCTTCTACGAACTTCTCTTTCCGGTATATCAATACCATATTTACCAATTAAATCAATTGCATAAGAAATGTAATCTTTCATTTTATTTATATAATTAAACAATCTATAAGTTTATAATTTCTGAAAAGGAAATGTGTGGAATAGACTTTTTTATTTTAATATATAAATAGAAAAGATATACAGATAATGATTATAGATAAATTTATAAAATTAAATTTAAATCCAAAAAATATTAAAAGATTAAAAGATTGTGGGTATTTTGGAAAAATTGGAGATTGTATTAATGTATCCATAGAACATTTATCAAATGGTTGCCAATCACCAGTGAATATTATTTGTGATATTTGTAAATGTGAAAGAACAATGCCATACGGTGAATATTATAATAATATTCAAAATGGTGGATTTTATAGTTGTAATAAATGTAAAACTATAAAATATAAAAAAACTTGTTTAGAAAAATATGGTGTTGAATATGCTTTTCAAAATGAAGATGTAAAAAATAAAATAAGATATACAAATTTAGAAAAATATGGATATGAAAACGTTTTTCAAAATGAAGATATTAAAGAAAAATCCAAACAAACTTGTTTAAAAAAATATGGTGTTGAATTTTATTTTGAAACAAAAGAACGTGTTGAAAAAATTAAAAAAACAAAACTTGAAAAATATGATGATGAAAATTATAATAATATAAAAAAATCCAAAGAAACATGTTTAGAAAAATATAAGGTGGATTCTTATATGAAAACAGAAAATTTTATGAAAATCAGTAAAGATTATAATTTTAAACACAGAAAAGAAATTATTGATAAAACAAAATCTACAAATTTAGATATATATGGTTGTGAGAATGTTTTTCAAAATGATGATATTAAAGAAAAATCCAAACAAACTTTTTTAAAAAAGTATGGTGTAAATCATCCATCACAAAATGAAGAGTTTTTTATTAAATGTCAAAAACAAAGATTTAAAAAATATCAACATGAAAATTCAGAATTATTTTATCAAGGATCATATGAAAAAGATTTTCTGGATGTTTATTATAATAAAATAAAAATAATAAAAGCTGATCCAGTTAAATATTATTTTAATAATAAATTTCATATGTATTTTCCAGATTTTTATTTACCTGATTATAATACTATCGTAGAAATAAAATCGAGTTATACATATAATAAAGAATATGAAGTAAATATAATTAAAAAAGATGCGTGTTTAAAAAATAATTTTAATTTTTTATTCATTATTGATAAAAAATATACAGAAATAGAAAAAATATTATGAAAAAATTATTTATAAAAAATAAAAAAGCTTATTTCAATTATGATATAATTGAAACAAATTGTGCTGGATTGGTTTTATTTGGAAATGAAGTGAAATCTATAAAAGATAGTAAAATTTCATTTAATGATTCTTATTGTTATTTTATAGGTGAAGAATTATGGCTTAAAAATTTTTATGTTGCTGATTATGAAAATTCTTCATCATTTAACATTGTTGAAACCAGAAGAGATAGAAAATTACTTCTAACTAAACAACAATTAAAAAAATTTCACAAAAAATTTGATGAAAAGGGTTTAACTATAATTCCATTAAATATTTTTTCAAATGAAAAGGGTTTAATTAAAATGGATATAGCTTTATCCAGAGGTAAAAAGACATTTGATAAAAAAATGTCAATTAAAGAAAGAGATATTGATAGAGATACTAAAAGTTCATTATAAAATTAAGATTTTAAATCATTAATAGTATAATCTAAAAATTCATCATCATTCAACATTGAAATTTTTTCATCTTCAATATCGTGTTCAATATGTTCAATAGTTGATTTAATATTTCTGGTATTTTCAATATTATTTAATGATAAAATATCTAATCTAACTGGAATACCATTTCTATCTTCACTAACAATAATATCTTCGTATGGTTTTAATCCATATTCGGTTCTTAATTCTTTGATGATATTTTCAATTTGAAGAATATTATCATTGTTTTCATGAATCAAAGCTGGAATAATTACCAAGCATAAGGTTTAATGAATTTATCTAAATCATCTGGTTTCATTTCACCGGATTCTAATCTAATACGGTCATTGTAATCCAACCTCGCAGCTCTTCCAAATGTTTGTAAGAATTTCGGTTTCGCTAAAGCCCTCATTGGTAAAATTCCGGTAAATCCTGAAACATCTATTCCTTCCGCCAGAATATCAAAATGTAAAACGATTAAACTTTTTCTACGATCTTGACCATCAACTTTTAATCGTCTAAGGAATTCTTGACGGGTTATATCTTTTTCAACTTTAACATTATTACCATCGGAACTAATAATGGTATTTTTAACAGATTCATCGGATGCAACCGCGTAAACATCGGTTCCATAAAGAATTATTTTTTGTAATTCTTCACATTTTAAAAAATTTTTAATATCACCGACCCCTCTAACAGAAACTAATATTTTTGGTTTTCTTCCTTTTAATTCATTTTGATGATGTAAAAATGCTTCATGAATGATAACACCCATACTTTTATCGAAATCATCTTCGGTGTATTTAGTATCTTTTGAAACCAAGAAATGTAATCTAGGTCTAACCATTCTACCTCTTCTGATTGCTTCTAATGGTGACATTTCATAAAGTAATTCACCATACGATTCAACATTGTTCATTCCCCTACCATCGTATAAACCATCTTTCTTGTCAAATTTTGATACAACCATAGTAGCTGTAAAGAAATAACAGCGGTTGGATTTCAAAATAGATAATATATTGTAAAATCTTTCTTGAATAAGATAATGAGCTTCATCGTTCATTACAATATCAATCTTATCATAAATTGATTCAACAAATGGAATAACTGGTCTTGATTTATAAAATTGAATTTTTTGATATTTCCTCATTTCATCAAAATACAAATCTTCACCAGCTTTTGTTGTCCATTCATCATTGACAAATCCAAATTGTTCTGGTGTTGGTTCTTCAATATCAGGTAATTCTTGTTTTACTTCTTCAATGGTCTTTGAAGTTCTTGCTTGTTCAATACGATCAGCTGAATTGTATGTTGAGAAAATAACCAATGGGAGATTTTGATTTTGAGATTTGATTATCATTTCACGAATTTTTGATGGTGATGTTCCACTTTCAATTTGTGAATATGAAATTGTATCACCATCATTATTCTCTGTTCTGATTTTTTCCAAATCTTCCATATCAGTTTGTCCACCAGAATGAACACACATATAACGTGCTTCAATGTGAGAACACATTAAATGTGTATAGACTTCTTTCATCAACTGATAAGACAACATGATTCTTGGTGCATTGATTACATACAACCTAAATTGGTTTGGATATTGTATAATATCATTTGCAATTACGGTTGCTTGAATCAAGGTTTTTCCTGTACCAGTTGGTAGACATACTATACCCTTATCATTGGTTTTTAGTTTGTCTACACATTCTTCTTGGTAATCGTAAAGAGTTAAAGGTGTCATTGGGTTATTGATTTAAATTGTGATTTGAATCACAATTATGTTTAAAAACGATTTCATTGTTTTCATTTAAAACTTTGTAATATGGATCACCAAGTACATTAATGGTTTCAATAATTTCTTCATTTGTAATAAAAAATAATACACCATCTTTTTCTTTACAAGTATCAGATTCTATTTCCCTTTCAGTTATTCTATTGAATTCATTTATAATTTCATTTTCCCTAAATAATGTGTTTTGAACAATTAATTTGTATTTCATAATATTTTATTAATATTTATTTTTAGGATTTATTAAATCCGAAATTTATATATTTGTTCTTTATAGTCTAATTTTTCCCTAAATAAATTCTTTCCAAAAATCCTTACGAAAGGTTGCTATAATTTTACGATTATATTTATTTCCACGACTATATTTAAATCCCATAATATCTTCAATAAATTTTTGATTATTTAGAGCTTTTTTAATATTTTCTAAATTTTCAATATGATCTACAATACCATAAGCAAAATTAGTTAATCCATAATCACCATTTTTATCAACAATAATACCAGTTGCTCCATTCCCAAATATAACTTTGGTCATTTTGAAATGACCTTTATCTTGATTTGAATATAAAAATTTAATATTTTCTTTTAATCCAATGGTATAAACACATGGGTATTTAAATTCTTCTGTTTGTTCTTTTGACATATTGATTTTATCTGTTCCATAATTTGAACGCGAATATAAAATTTCAACCTTTTCTTCATTTTCTTTTGCAATTAATGAACAAATTTCAGTAATATTTTTACTTGGTATAAATTCCATATTCTTAATATCATAAAATATTTCTGAATCATCTTGACATATAATTTTGGTTAATTTAGATTTGTTTTTTGTATTCTTAACACAATAAAAATCGTAATCAATTCCAGCTCCAAAAACATCTTGACCACTTTTAAAATTTCTCATTTTTAAGAAAATCATATCAGATTCTTTTTTTAATAAGTTCTGAGTTTTTTTAAAAATACCATCAACATTTCTCCACCCTGAAGGATGAACCATACTCAAATAACCACCTTCTGATAATATCAACATTGATTTTTCAACAAAAAGATGCCAAAGTGGTTGACTTTTTGTATTTCCATCTTTTTGTTCTTGATAAGGTGGATTCCCCAGAATCAGGTCAAATTTTTCCACTCCCCAAACATTTCGCATATGATCGTCAAATTCTTTTGAAAGGAATGACCCAGTAAAGATATTACAATGATAATTATCTTGTGGATCAACCGCACACAACCAAAGGAACATATTTTTGGGTTGAAGTTCCCCAGCATAAATCATATTTTCAAGAATATGTTTATACCGTTTTTCTTCATCAGGCTCCCAATCTTTTAATCCCAACATGAGTTTATAAATAACCATTATAAGAAATGGTCCAGTTCCATTACAACTGTCCAATATCTTTGAATTGGGGTTGGTCCAGAATTCACTGGGAATCGTCTGAACCATTTCTTTCACGAGCTCAAGTGGTGTCATTACCTCACCATATTTCTTCTTCTCAACTTCTCCTACCTTGACATAAGCACGAAGCATGACAATAATCTTTTTAACGTGATCTACCTTAGTAACACTATTATCTTTAATAAGGTCTTTGATTACGGTAAAAAGTTTACGGTCTTTATCCAGAATTGATAAAATAGCAAGTCTTTTAAATTTAGGTTCTAAACCCTCAATTTTAGACCTCTTGACATTATCAATTCCACAAACTTCATCTAACATCATTTTATCAATGATATCTTCGTAATGATTATCGTCTGACATAGATTTTATAATTTTTACAAAGATAGGAAGATTATGTGAAATAAAAAAATAAGTTAGTAACCACTTTTATCCTTCGTCTGTTGAAACAAATTGATATACCATGACGTAAAATCATGTAACAACAAATTGATGGGAAGGGCGTGGAATTTAAGTATCACCTATTATACCAACACTAACTATTAATCAAATAATCTTGAATAGATGATGAATCCGGTGATTCAGTTTTAAAATTATATGTTTTCTTCTTATCTATATAAATATTTAAAAACAATTTCCATTTTTCAGAAATATATCCTTTATTAGATCTAAATCTATCATGCCAAGAATCTCTTTTGTTATTACTTTGGATGGTTTTTCTATCATTGGAATATTTTAATAATATTCCATTAAATATTTTAATAAAAGGTAAATATTTTTTTGAATTCACATTTTTACCATTATCATAAATAATAGATAAAATCATATACAATGATATAAATCTAGTTGATGAAAATGGACGTGGTTTGATATTTGTTGGATCATTAAAAGATAATTTATACAATTTTTCCATATTTTCAAATATCCATTTTTGTCTTTGAATCATTTCTTCACTGGGTTTTTCATTTTCCAAAAATTTTTCATAATCTTTCCCAGTATATGATTTCACATCTTTATTCATTTCATAAAAATAACACAATTGAATAAGGTAAAAACTTTTAATCTTTTCTTTAATTTCAACATAATTAAAAAGATTTTCGATAATAGGATTCCTTTTTAATTCATTAATATAATCATTCATCGGACTAAGAATTGAAGTGTTGATTTCATTAGTTGATAAATGAACACCAGAATTTGCGTTTCTAAAAAGATAATGAATTTCTTTTCTATTTAAATTATTATAAATTATATAAAAAATTTCTGAATTTAATAATAGATCTTTAATTTGGGAAACTTGAATTAAAAATTCAGACGCAATATCATTTAGTAATTTTTCAAAGACATTTATTAATTTTCCATTTTCATTAACTAATTCTGGATTTAATAATAAATTTAAAACATTATTTCTATGACCACCATCCAATAATCCATATTTATAACCGTTACCAATTAAATTTTGAAAATACAATTCATTTTCCATTTTTTCATCATTGGTTAAATTATTTTTACAAGAATTGTAATCCACCATTATAAATAAAGTTGGGGCTAATCCTCGTATAAGACTTATAATATATTCCTTTTTTTGATTATATGACCACCTATTTTCCCCATTAATCACAAATTCCTTTGTACATCTTTGATAATCAGGATTTATGTCAATAACAGGGGAATAATTCTTAATATAATCGGAAACTGTTGTTTTTCCTATTTCTATTTTGTGGTTTTTCAATAAAGTATCTCTACTTAAAATCTTTTCAAAATCATTAAATACTTGAAAAGGGTTTTTTACTTTTTCTTTTAATCTCTTAACTTTTTCTGTTTTTGGTTTTTCTGTAAGTTGCATGGTTTTATTTTTTAGGTTTAGTGACTTTTTTAACTTTATTGATTACTTTTGTTATTTTTGTTCCGGTTCCAATCCATCTGAATAATTCATCTTCTGTTTTGAACTTTAAATTTGAAATTGGTAATTTTTCAAAATCCAAAAGATTAGTAATCTTTCTTGTTTTAAACCAATCTGGATTCCTTTTTGCATAATATTGATATTTATCAATTCCCCTTTTCATTTTATCTGAAATGGAAACTTTAACAATTTTATTTACATCATATGTAGAATGATTTTCTGATTTGGTTACATAAGAGAATGTTTGTTCCCTTATAATTTTTAACATTGTATTACCATCACCAGTAAATTTGAGTTTTTTAAAATTTTTAAATACATTTTCAGCTACAAATTTCCTTTTTATATCGTGATCCTTTGATAAAGGGATTGCTGGATTTTCAAACAATTGATCAAGTGCAGCTTGTGATATTTCACCACTAAATTGTTTATTCAATAATGATACTTTAAAAAGTTCATCATGAATACCCACCATCCAACACGATTTCCTTTCTATTGGATTTCTAGACTTTTTCCATCTTGGATAAGTATTAATTACATACTCTTCCATTCTTTTACAATGTTCTAAATTTCTATTCATATTTCTATTTGTTTTTTAATTTCACTTACAATTTGTCTGCACATATTCCAGAAAGATATATTTCCATCCAACATTTGTTTTAAATTATCAATACCAACACAATGAACATATCCTTTAAAAACTTCGTTATCAGTATAATGATGTAAACCCTTTGCTGTTGTGATAACATAATAACGTGGACAATGTTGATTATTTTCTGGTTTGACAATATTAAATTTCATCATTGCATCAACAATCATATTTCCTAAATGATCTTCATTGGTTGTTAAGAGTTTTCGGTTGTCACCCCTATATTTAACCTGTACAACGCATTTCTCACCAATCAAATTAACACCGGTTCCATCAACACCATTATCATCACTTTGTACAGGCTCGTAATCGGTAATTCCGATTCGTTCATCATAGGCATGAGAACGAAGAAAAATTTCTACAAAGAATTCAAACCCATCCCCGACATATTTATTTGGGTCATATCTATCTGGATCCAATAATGCTTGTTTTTCCAATTTATACATGAAACTGGACATTTTATTAGTTCCTTCAAATAGTCCAACTAAATCGTGTGCACGTTGACCAAAACCATGTTTTATTTCATATTCCATGTTTGATTATATTACTTATTATAAATATTATTAAAAACCACATTGGATATAACAACAATACATTATAAAATAAAAAATCATGTATTTTATCTAATTTGTTATTTTTCATAAAAATAATGAAAATATTTAATAAAAAAAATTATATTTTAAATATATTAAAAGTTGAATCCAATTCATTATCTACCATTTTACGAATTTCATTGAATTTTTCGGATGTTAATGGTTTATAATGAGTTTCAAAATTATCCACTCTTGAAGTCTCATGTTTGATTTGAATAGTAACAATTTTATTTTTCACCAAACCGATAAAAATTTGAAATACATTACATGAGTTATATGGTCCAAAAACATCACAACTGATAGGTTTAATCAAAAATAAACTTGATTGAAATTCAAGATTGGTATATCCACCCCATGTTGTACCATCACCATAAAATAATTTCCCTTTAATATTTTCAAATTCTTTCTTGTATCTATCAATTAATTCAGATTCAAGTTGATCTCTAATTTCCTTTTTTCTTTTTAAAAGAGGTTCCGTAAGAGTTTTAATTTCAGCTTCTATTTTATTTAATTCCTCGTTCTTATCCATTTTAACAGAGTTTTTTCAAAATTTCATCAGTTTCCTTTTCTTCTTCTTCCGAATGATATAAATCAATCAAAGAGTTTATTAACATTTTAATATCCTTTGGATTGATAAAGTATTGATGTGAATCAAATATTAGACTTTTATTCAAAATTTTATCATGGATATCAATTTCAATATCCTTATGTTGAAAATGATCATAAATGAAAATATCAATATCGAATTTATCATCTGAAAATTTCAAAGTATACTTATGATGGAGATGTTCGATGGTTCTATGAAAAAAAATAATTTTTTCATTGTGATTTAATATCCTTTCATTAATCATTCTAACCAATTTTTTCTTCTGTTCTTCGTTAAATCTCATATTGTTGATTTTTAATATTTTGAATGTGATCGTGACACATCATGATAAAGTATATTACAATGTTAAGAAAAATTTTTGTATTAAAAAAGTTTATTATGTTTTAAAATGAATCTCAAAAGAATTCTACGACATCTTTAGTGTCGTAGATGAATTTTGATGAAAAAGATGAAAAAGGACTTTAATTATTTAATATATAGATTTATCTGATAATTCAAAATAAAATGT
>Ga0247841_10008837_pt1 | contig 14319 bp, 13 predicted proteins | sample LaCruzMarch2015__2_FD_192410 | JGI IMG/M metagenome (GOLD analysis project Ga0247841, IMG submission 192410) | Freshwater microbial communities from meromictic Lake La Cruz, Castile-La Mancha, Spain - LaCruzMarch2015_18m | ecosystem: Environmental > Aquatic > Freshwater > Lake | place: Spain...
CATTCCCGTGAAGACGGGAATCCAGTTACCACCAAGCTTATTGAAATATGAAAACGGACAGAAATTGTAGAAATATATAATATATAGCTTTATTAACTCGCTTTGATGTAATAAAAAATTCCAGGAGCCTGGATCCCCACCTTCGCGGGGATGACAAACAAACAACACTATCTTTTATTGATATTTTAAACATTAAAAATTGAAAATTTCCACCCTAGGCGGATCAGCCTTGGACTGACATTGAAAATTGTAAATTGTAAATTTTTATCCTTTAAATATTTTCGCAATGCTACAAAAACAAAAATTAAAACAAATATCCCTTCTTCGCGTTTTGGGAGTGGATCCCGGCACCGCCACTACCGGCTGGGCTGTTTTGGAAGAAAAAAATGGAATCGTTTTGCCCGTAGCCTTCGGACATATTTCCACAGCTAAAAATAAAAGCGAAGAAAGTCGGCTTTTTGAGATTTCTGCCGATCTGCAAAAAATAATTGAAAAATACCGGCCCCAAGAGGCTTCTGTTGAACAGCTTTTCTTCTTTAAAAACAAAAAAACAATCATTCAGGTGGGCCAGGCACGCGGAGCTGTTCTCTTGACACTTACGGCAAAAAATGTTAGTATTTTCAATTACACGCCCCTCCAGGTCAAGCAAGCGCTTACCGGGTACGGACGAGCTGAAAAAAAGCAATTGCAATTAATGGTTAAGAATATCTTAAAGTTAAAAACCCTACCCAAGCCGGATGATACGGCCGATGCCATTGCTGTGGCTCTCTGCCACATTAATTCGAGAAAAATTAATTTATACTTAAAAAATTAATATTATTTTTATGGAAAATATAAGCCCCTTAATCAAGCTTTTTATAAATCAAGGAGTGCCATTGGAAACGGTTATTCTTATTTTAATGTTTCCCGTTATTGCAACTTTGATCGTTTTTTTGCGTCAAGTTTTGGGAATCAAGGCCTTCGGCATTTACACCCCACTCATTATTACTTTTGCCTTTTTGGCCACGCATGACCTGCGCTATGGCATCGCTATTTTCATTTCTGTAATTTTGGTTGGAATGTTGACCAGATTTTTGCTCAGACCGCTTCGTCTTCTTTACTTGCCACGCGTAGCCATCATGCTTTCTGTCGTGGCGGCGGCCATGCTTATTTTATTGACTTTCGGCGGCAGCCTCAGAAGAACGGGATTGGCAGCCGTTTCAATTTTCCCAATTTTGATTATGATAACGTTGGTTGAAAAATTTGTGGCTATTCAAATAGAAAAAGGCGACAAAACAGCTATTATTTTGGCAATTGAAACTCTAATCATCTCCATTGTCGGATATTTTATCGCCAGTTGGCATTTTTTAATTCAGGCTTTAATTTATTGGCCATGGATAATTCTCTTTACCTTCCCGATAAATATTATTTTGGGTAAATGGACAGGTCTCCGAATCTCTGAATACTTTCGCTTCAAAGAAATAATGAAAAAGATGTAACTTCTTTTTAGGCATATTAAATGACTATGTTTGATTTTTTCAAAAAAAGAAATGAGGTTTTAGGAATGAACGCCAGAAATCTTGAATACATTCGTCCCTACAATCTGAAACGCGCCAAGAGACTGGCTGACAATAAGCTTCTCAGTAAAAAACTTCTGGCTAAAAACGGCATCACCGTTTCTCCTTTGCTTTTCAAGATACGCAGTCGCGAAGAATTGGAAAGCTTTGATTGGACAAAACTTCCGGACAGCTTTGCGCTGAAACCGAATCGCGGTTTTGGAGGAGAAGGCATTGTTGTGGTTTATGGAAAAAAGAAAGGATCGATTGACACTTGGATTAAAGCTGATCGTTCTCGCATTACCACTTCCGATCTCAAAAATCATATCCAAAATATTTTAGATGGAGCTTTCTCTTTGGCCAATACTCCCGACATTGCTTTTTTTGAAGAAAGAGTAAAATTAAGCAAGTCTTTCAAGCCCTATACCTTCAAGGGCATCCCTGACATCCGAGTCATTGTTTTTAACAAAGTCCCCGTTATGGCTATGTTGCGACTCCCGACCAAGGAATCCGGCGGAAAAGCCAATTTGCAACAAGGCGCTATTGGCCTGGGAATTGACATGGCGTCCGGGGTCACCACCACAGCCATTCAGGGCAAAAATAAAATCATTGAAAGAATGCCCGACTCAAGACTCGCAACTAGCGGACTCAGAATTCCCTATTGGAAAGATATTTTGTTTTTGGCCGTTAAGGCTCAAGAGATCTCCGGTCTGGGATATTTAGGAGTAGATGTGGCCATTGATAAGGAAAGAGGTCCGCTCATTTTGGAACTCAATGCCAGACCAGGTCTTTCCATTCAATTAGCCAATTTATCAGGACTCAAGGAAAGACTCAAAAGAGTTTCCGGACTAAAAATAAAATCGATTGAACGCGGCGTTCGGGTAGGACGAGATCTTTTTGGAGGAGAAATTGAAGAAGAGCTGGAAGACATTTCCGGGAAAAAAGTTATCGGCACGGTGGAGAAAGTTAGGCTCATTGGAAAAGATGGAAAAGAAATTGAAGTGGACGCCAAAATTGATACCGGAGCAGGGTTCGCTTCTATTGATATCGACTTGGCGAGACAACTGGGATTTGAAGATACGGCCAGAGAATATCAAAAAATAGAAACCGACTTTAAAGATCTCGAGCGCTTGAGCAGAAAAGAACGTTGGGACCTTTTTAAGCACATCCCGGATATTGCCAGTACTGTCATTGTTCATTCGGCTAGCGGATCAACCTACCGGCCAACCATAAGAATTACTATCGTAATGGAGGGCATAGAAATCCCAACAAAAATAACTCTGATTAATCGCGCCCATCTTAAATATCCCGTTCTTATCGGCAAGAGAAATTTAGATAAGTTTTTAATTGATGTAAAAAAATGATAAAAAACCCCCCGATTATCAAACAAGTAGTGCTGGCTATGGGCGGAACAGTTGAAGATTTTGTTCCCGAGCGAGGTTGTTTCTATATTAAAGTTTTGGGCAAAAGGATAATGATTCAAAGAAAAATTTCCATTACTCGTGATTCTTTTATGAGCGTTCATTTGAGCAAATATAAAGACTTAACCCACAAACTGCTTTGTGAATACAATCTGCCTACTCCTCCAACAGAATGTTTTTACAAAAAAACCTACGACCGTGGAAATGCAATCGAAAAACTGCAAAAATTAACTTATCCGGTCATTCTGAAAGATGCTCAAGGATCCAACAGTCGTGGCATCTTCCCCTTTATTCATACTGCGCAAGAAGCCCTGGAAGTCTTAGAGGCGCAATTACCAATTTATCGTAGCATGATTGCCCAACAAATGGTTTTTGGCAAAGAATTTAGATTGCTTGTTTTGTATGACAAAATTATTGGAGCGCTGGAAATGATTCCTCCTTACATTGTTGGTGATGGAGTTTCGTCAGCAGAAGAATTGATTACAGAGAAACAATCTTCCACAGAGAAGCGCACCCTTTTTGATGAAAAGCTAAACCAGATTCTTGGGGAAAAAGGATTCACTCTAAAAAGCATCATACCGAAAAACAAGGGCGTTTACATTAAAAAAAGCTCTTGTCTGGCGGAGGGCGGAGAAATGAAAGATGTCACGGATCTGGTAAACAAAGAAATTGAAAATATTTGTGTCAAAACATCGGAAGTAATTGGAAAAAGCCTAATAGGCATTGATGTTATTTGTGAAGACATTTCCAAGGACCCCACTGAGCAATCTTTCAACATTCTCGAGATTAACGGAAAGCCTGATTTGTATATTCATTACAATCCAAAGCATGGGGAAACCAAGAATGTAATTGAAGAAATCATCCGCTTTATGGTGAAGATTGCAAAATAAGTCATTTTTAAAACTAGCCGAGAGGGGCAAAAAAGCTTGAAAACAAAAGCTATTAATCTCTTTAGTATTTTTTACTTGAAACTTTCTGTTTTTTATAATATAATGTATTTTGATCATTATGAAACATATTTTTGTCTCATTTAAAGATTTAAAAAGCGCCTCCAGAAATAATCGGTGGAAATTTTTTAGAATTCTAGCTGTCTATTTTTTCTTGGCGCTTTTTGTTTTTGTGCTGGGCGTTTTTATTTATTTTTCCAAAGATCTACCCTCTCCCGGCAAAATGAACACTCGCTTCATTGCCGAATCAACCAAGATTTATGACCGGACAGGACAACACATTCTCTATGAAATTCATGGCGAAGAAAAAAGAACCATCATTCCTTTTGACGACATCCCGGACAGTGTCAGATATGCCACTATCGCCCTAGAAGATCAGGACTTTTATTCTCATCATGGCATCAAGCTCAGTTCTATTATTCGGGCCGCGCTTAAGGATGTTATTGGCGGCGGCGTTTCGCAGGGAGGCTCAACCATAACACAGCAGTTCGTCAAAAAATCACTACTCACTGATGAACGAACTTTTTCCAGAAAAATCAAAGAAGTGATCTTGTCCCTTGAATTGGAAACCAAATATTCGAAAGATGAAATTTTGGAAATGTATCTCAACCAAATTCCCTATGGTTCAAACGCCTATGGAATTGAAGCCGCCTCTCAATCTTTTTTCGGGAAAAATGCCAAAGACCTTACTCTTGATGAAGCGGCTCTTTTGGCTGCTTTGCCCCAAGCTCCGACTTATTATTCTCCCAACGGTTCTCACCCAGATGCGCTAAAAGGCAGACAGGAATATGCACTAAAAAGAATGGCTGATTTGGGATATATAACCAGAGAACAGGCCGATGGATTTAAAGAAGTGGATGTTTTGCATAAGATAAGACCTTTTCAAGAAAATATTGATGCGCCTCATTTTGTAATGTATGTAAAAGAGTATTTGGAAAAAACTTACGGTGAACAGGCCGTTGAACAGGGGGGACTAAAAGTTTACACTACTCTGGATTGGGATAAGCAACAAATCGCCGAGAGATCAGTAAAAGATGGCGCCGATACAAATACCAAAAAATACGGCGCCAACAATGCTTCTTTGGTCGCCATTGATCCAAAAACAGGGCAAGTTTTGGCCATGGTCGGATCAAAAGATTATTTTGATAAAACAATTGACGGGCAAGTAAACGTATCCATCAGAGATCGTCAGCCAGGGTCCTCATTTAAGCCCTACGTTTATTTAACAGCCTTTAAAAAGGGCTACACCCCGGAAACTCAACTTTGGGACGTAGACACTAATTTTGAGACAGCTGACGGAAAAACCTACAATCCAAAAAATTACGATGGAAAAAACAGGGGTCTCTTGCAAATGAAAGATGCTCTGGCCATGTCTCTCAATGTTCCCGCCGTTGAAACGCTTTATTTGGCCGGGGTAAAGGAATCGACTCAGACAGCCAGAGATATGGGTATTACCACCCTCGGCAATCCTGCCAACCTGGGACTGTCCTTGGTTTTGGGAGGCGGAGAAGTAAAGCTACTTGATCATACTAATGCTTTTGCAACCTTGGCTACCGGAGGAGTCTTTCGCAATAAAACCGTTATCTTAAAAATAACCGACGCTAAGGGAGGTGTGTTGGAAGATTACAAAGACACTCCGGGGAAAAGAGTTGTGGAAGAAAAATATGTCGCCATGCTTGACTATGTTATGTCCACAAATGACCTGCGTGCTCCAGTATTCGGGAACAATAGCCCTTTGTCTTTTGGCGGCCGTCCTGTTGCGGCTAAAACCGGCACCACCAATGAATGGCGGGACGGTTGGACGATGGGATATACTCCCTCTTTGGCCGTGGGCGTTTGGGCTGGCAATAATAACAATTCCCCTATGGCCAATGGCGCTGATGGTGTGTATGTTGCCGCTCCCATTTGGAGATCTTTTATGGACCAGGCGTTAAAAAATTACGCCATAGAAAATTTTCCGAAATACGAAAAGGAAGAAACGGGTAAAGATGTTTTAGATGGCAAGATAGATCCGATTCAGAAAACCAAGGTTTGTGAAATCAAAAAAAATAAATTTTGTCTCGCCACCTCCTCCTGCCCCGACAGCAAAAAAGATGAAAAGAAATTTTTTGTCGGACATTCGATTCTCTATTATGTCAACAAGGACGATCCGAGAGGAAGTCAGCCTAAAAATCCCGACAGTGATCCCCAATTTAAAAATTGGGAGAAAGCTGTGCAAAAATGGGCAGTCGATCAAAAAGACATCGACAAGGAAGACGTCCCGTCAGGAGATTGTAAGTCTGAAGACTTTAGTTCTTCCGGCTCATCTATTACCGTTAGCCTTTCTTCTCCCGGCGATGGCGATACTCTCACAAGCGACAATATTCCAATAAGGGCCTCGGTTTCCGCTGATCTGGAAATTAAAAAAATCACTCTCTATGTTAATGGCGAAGAAATAACATCTTCAACGGACTCCTCTTTCAGCTATGACTATTCGACACCCAGTGGCGAAAATGCCCTGGATATAAAAGTCACGGCGGAAGATAAAGATGGAAACACGGACTCGGACAGCATCCGCATCAACACAAGCAATTAACGAGCAATCTTTGTTTTCAAAAAAACACTCCAAAAATTCATGCGGAGTGTTTTTTCGTAGTGGTCCGACCACTACGAATCTGCTATTTCATTTTTATTTCTTTCACGAAATTTTCGCCCAATTTTTTGTTTATCTTGCGAATAATTTCCTCCCTGCTCATCCACAGTTCCGATGACCAAACCGAATTTTGCGCCCGAACAAAAAGAGAGCCGTTGGAAAAATAATCGGGAGTAAGTTTTTCCAATCCGATTTTGCCAAAATATTCCTGCGCGACTTCTTTGAAAATATAGAAAACAGCGTCCTTGTCCGGAGCTGTTTTTTTGGCTAAATACTTTTTTCCATCTCCAACAAGATTTTTAAAAGATTTTATCATTTCATTTATTTTTTCGGAGATAATTATAAATTCCCTTGGTCGCGATGGCACCTTCTGAGGCGGCGGTAATTACTTGAGAAAATTTATTTGATCCGTCGGTTATGTCTCCGGCTGCCCAAACGCCCAAGGCGGACGTTGCGCCATCCTTTTGGATTTTTATGAATCCTCCTTTATCTTTTTCTGTCCCCAGATCCACTGTAAAGTCCGCTCTGGGGTCGGAGCCACATTCAATAAACAGCCCGTCCAAAGCAATTTCGCTTTTGCCGTCATACATGCCGTCCAGTTTTACTTTTTCAATCTTTTTCTCACCCACAATCTCAACTACGTTTAAATTATAGAGTGTCTCGATTTTTTTATTTTTTGCCAATAGCTTGGTCCAATACTCCTCGGCCGGCAGTTTATCTTTCCGATAAATTAAATAAACTTTTTGGGCAATTTCCGCCAAATAAACCGCTGCTGAAACGGCGCTATTGGCGCCGCCAACCACGCCCACGATTTTATTTTTATAGAAAAACCCATCACACGTCGCGCAATAGGAAACGCCCTTGCCGGAAAACTCCTCCTCGCCTTTTATTCCGATTTTTTTTCGCTTGGTCCCGGTGGCCAGTAAAACCGTTTTGACAAACATTTTTTTATCTCCATTAAAAAATATCTCAAAAGAATCGTCTGCTTTTTTTTCTATTTTTTTAACTGCGTCGGAAATTATTTCTGTCCCATATTTTTTAGCATGTTTGATAAAGTTTTGCGAAAGCTCCATTCCGCTCATATCTTCAATCCCCAAATAATTATCCACGATATGCGCCTCAGAAATTGTCCCGCCCATAAGTCCCCCGAAAACGACATGCTTGATGCCAAAACGAGAAGCGTAAACAGAAGCAGAGAGCCCCGCCGGACCGGCGCCAATTATGGCTAGTTCGTATGTGTTTTTTTCCTCCATATTGAATAATAAAAAAGTTTAAGATTATAAAAAATAATTATAACTACAAGACTTTAAATAAACTTAATTTTTAATTGGCATCACAATATAAAGATAGCCCTCCAGAAGTTCTCCGGTTTTTTCATCTATTTCTTTTAGGGCAACAGGGGAGGTTTCATTATTAATGAGAATGGCCACTGATTTGCCGGAAGTGGCATTTAAGCCATCAAGCAAATAGCGCGGGTTAAAAACAACTCTCTGATCTTGCCCAACAATATCCGCTTTAATTTCCGAGGAATTTTCCCCAACTTCTGAATTTTTAGCCCCAACTATTATTTTTTTACCCCCCAAGGATATTTCCAAAAAAATCTCTCCTGACTTACTCTGGGTAAAAACACTGGCCATCTTAACAGCGCCCTGAATTAGCCTCCTGTCCAAAACCGCTCTCGTTCCGAAATTGCTCGGAATAATGTGTTTATATTCGGGATATTTCCCATTAATCAGCCGCGATACGATCTTTATACCACCAACTTCAAAAAAAATCTGTCCATCCTCAATGGTTATGATAATATCTGCCATTTCACCCGAAATAACCCTAAGAAGTTCGATGAGCGTATTGGCGGGAATTATAATGTTGTTTATTTTTTTTATAAAAATATTATAAATATCCTGATTGACGTTTTCTTTTTTTAACCTAAGGCTGCTTTCTGATAAACGAAAGCTGTCTGTGGCCGCAAAAAAAATCTCTTTCTCGGTTAAAATAATATTGACTCCGGTTAATTCCTGTCTTATTTCATTAAAAGCCACAGAGGGTAGTGTTTTTGAAATTATATTTTTTAGCGCGTCTACAGAAATAGAAAATAAAAAATCTGCTTTTTTGGGCGGTATTAGGGGAAAATCTTCCGCCGAAAGACCTTTTATAACAGCCTTCAGCGACCCACTGCTTATTTTTAATTCCTGATTTACAACCTCCAGAAGAATATTTTCACCTTCGGCCGGTAAATTATTCACAAAACCACTAATAGTTTTAGCTGGTATGGTTATTTTGCCTGGTTTTTCAATTTTAGCGCCTATTTTTGAAATTATCCCTATTTCTAAATTAGTCGCTGATACCTTTAGTGCGCCTTTATCCGCTTCAAATAAAATATTATTTAAAATAGGTAGGGTTGTTTGTTTGGAAACAATCCTTTCTGAATTAAAAATAGCTTTTTTAAAATTTTCTTTAGTACAAATTAATTTCATAAATATATATAATTAATTATTATCTATTATTATAAATTGGAACTCTGTGGATATCTCGCAGAGAGGCTTTAACTTAAGGGAAAAGGAGTGTGGATAATGAGTGGAAAAAAGTTTATTTTTTAGGTTAATTTTATTGTATGTGTTGGGATAAATTTTTGAAAAAGAAAATAGTATACAATAAGACGCAGGATGATAAGGGGATGAATAGGGGTTATACAGAAGAATAGGTGGGTTTAAATAACAACTTATCCGGAGATTATCAACTTATTTTATATAATTGTTCTTTAAGGTGGGTGATATCTTCTATAAGTCTTTCATTAAATTCCAACTCTTTTTTTATTTTTTCAAAAGCGTGCATGGCGGTTGTATGATCTCTTCCTCCCAACTTTTCACCAATTCCTGGGTAGGAATAATTAAGTTCACTGCGCATTAAATAGATGGCGACCTGGCGAGGCCTGACAATTTCCTTTTTTCTGCCCTTAATAACTAAATCATCTTGATTGATATCATAAAATTCAGAAACAACTCGAAAAATGTGCTTATGGGTGATTCCCTTTCTTTTTCCGCTGGAAACAAGCTCCGAAAGACAAGAAGACACAAAGGGAAGGGTTAATTTCTCATTAGAAAGCTGAGAAGAGACAAAAACCCTATTTAAGGCCCCCTCCAACTCTCGGATGTTATTGACAATATTTGAAGCAATGAATTCAAGCGCGGCGAGCTCTATCTCAAGGCCCAGTTCTTCTGATTTTTTCCTTAAAATAGCCATTCTTGTTTCAAAATCAGCTCGGGATACATCTGCAATCATTCCCCCCTCAAAACGCGAGCGTAGCCTTTCTTCGAGCGTTGGGATGGCCTTGGGGGGTCTGTCGCTGCTTAAAACAATTTGCTTATTTAGTTGATAGAGGTGGTTAAAAATATGGAAAAATTCTTCCTGAGTCTTTTCTTTGCCGGAAAGAAACTGGATGTCGTCAATAATTATTAGGTCTATCTTTTGGTAGTGCTCCTTAAATTCTTTAATTCTTTGGTTTTTTATGGAATCAATGAGTTCGCCGGTAAACCTCTCTGAAGTGATGTATTTTACCTTAGTTTGGGGATTTTTTTGTAAAACCTCATTGCCAATCGATTGTAAAAGGTGGGTTTTTCCAAGACCCACTCCTCCATAAATAAATAGGGGGTTATAGACTTTCCCCAGATTTTGGGAAACGACATAGCAGGCGGCCCTAGCCAACTCATTGCTTCCGCCAACGACAAAGTTTTCAAAAACATATTTCGGGTTCAAGTTGTTTTCTTGGCTTATTTCAGCCATTAGTTTGCCGTTTTTGGCTCGTTGGACGTTGTTTTGGATGCTTTTTGCCGGGGGCAGAACCGCATCTACAGGAGATTCCTTTGGGGCCACCAAGGAATTAGTGAGAATGGCGCAAGAAACATCTTTTATGTCGCCCTGAACATTGCGCAAAGCTCGTAAAATGAAGGGCTTATACTTGTTTTCAAGCCATTCTTTGGCAAAGCCATTTGGAACGCCAATACAAACCTGTCCATCCTTATTTGACAAAACACAGGTATTTTTAAACCAGGTAATAAAGTTGGCCTTAGAAATGGAAAGTTCTATTTCTCCCAGGGCCGATTGCCAAAGATCTTCATTGATCATAGGGGTAAAAGATTGCTTAACGTGTAGTAAAAAGTATACCAAAAACAAAAAATAAAGGCCAGGGGTTAAAGTGGATAAAGATGTTGATAAATTGTTAATAGTGTCTGTGAATTGACTATTTGTCTGATAATTGGTAAGCTTTAAATTAGTTAAATTAAGTAAATAACAAAAATAATTTTTTATTGAATTTTATGAGTCAAACATACAAGCCCAAAAGCGCCAAAAGAAAGAAAAAACACGGTTTTAGGAAAAAAAGCCAAACTTCCAATGGAAAAAATGTTTTAAAAAGAAGAAGACAGAAGGGCAGAAAAAAACTAACCACAGTGTAGTGGCGAACGGATCTGCCCGGAGTATTCTTTAAAAAAATGCTCTTATTAAAGAATCGCTTAAGGAAAAAACAGGAATTCGAAGAGGTTTATAAAAAAGGGAAAAGTTTTTCCTTTGAAAATATTACTCTTAGATTTGTGAAAAATAAATTGGAATGTTCTCGCATTGGCTTTGTGGTGAGCGGGAAATTTTCCAAAAAAGCGGTTGAGAGAAATAAAATCAAAAGACAACTGCGCGCTATTTTGCGAAAAAATATTCAGCTTCTGGACTCCGGCCTTGACATAGTTATCATCCCTAAAAAAGGAAAACCAATAAGCTACTTTCTGCTCCAAGAAAATGTCGAAAAAGCCCTCCAAAAAGCCAAAATAACTAGTTAAAAAATAAAAAGAAATGACAGCAATTTTTGACGCATTTGTTTATAATCCGGTCTATAATTTATTGATTTTTGTTTATTCGGTTTTTTCCTGGAAAGATTTTGGAATAGCCATTATTATTGTTACTTTAATAATAAAATTTTTGTTGATCCCGCTCAGCAAAAAACAAATCGAGTCGCAAAAAAAGATGCAGGAGCTCCAGCCAAAAATAAAAGAAGTGCAGGAAAAATACAAAAAGGACAAGGAAAAACAAAGTCGGGCGCTTCTGGAGCTGTATAAAGAAAACAAAACCAATCCCTTTTCCGGCTGTCTTCCTCTGATTGTTCAGTTGGTTTTTTTAATTGCCATTTATCGGGTGCTTTTTAATGTTTCCAACGCCGGCCTCAAGGTGGATGCAAGTGCCCTCTATGCCTTTGTGCCCGATCCCGGTCAAATTAACAAAATGTTTTTGGGCATAATCGATCTTTCCTCAACGCTTAATCTCAGCCACCTTGCGCTTAGGGATTTGCCCCAGATAATCCTGGTACTGCTAGCGGCCGGGTCTCAGTATGTTCAGACCAAAATGCTCATGGGAGTGAAAAAAGAGGAAAATAAGAACAAAAAACAAGTCGCCAGCGGCGGAAAGCCGGATTTTTCAGAAATTATGACCAAACAGATGCTTTATTTGGGACCACTGCTAACACTTTTTATTGGCATTAAGTTTCCGGCCGGACTGGCGCTTTATTGGCTAATTTCTACCGGCTTTATGATAGCTCAACAATATTATTTAACGAAGAATACGGAAAATTTGATCCCGGCTCAGAGCAAGAAATAATTAAAGGTTAATAAATAAATGCATGGAAAATCAAGAACAAAGTATGCCAATTGAAGAGAAAATAAAAGAAATTGTCCAGTCTTTTGTCGAAAAAATGGGATTTTCTTGCGAAGTTGAAATAGTGAAAAGCCAAGAACAAGAAGGAGACGAAGGTGGTTTGGTTTGTAACATAAAAACCAAGGAATCCAATTTTTTAATCGGTCAGTATGGAACAAATCTTCAGTCCCTTCAGCATATTGCCAGAATTTTAGTCAAACAAAAAACCGAGCAAAGAGTTAATCTGATTTTGGATGTTAATGCTTATCGTCAAGAAAAAAATTCTTCAATACTGAGACTGGCAGCCGAAATGGCTGAGCAGGCCGTGCGAGAAAAAAGAGCCATCATTCTCAGACCCATGTCCCCCTATGAAAGAAGAATAGTGCACCTGGAGCTCCGCAAAAATAATCAGATCAAAACAGAAAGTATCGGAGAAGGAGAAAACAGGAAGGTGGTTATTAGCCCGGCCAACCTGGTTTAAATAAAAACGCTTATGGCGGTAGCTAAAAAAATAGCTTACAACGTAGTCGTTAGCAGTGTTTCAAAAGCGCTGGCAACCATTTTAGCGCTGGTTTCCATTGGGTTTATTACTCGCTATCTGGGCAAAGAAGGTTTTGGTGACTATGCCACTCTCTTGGCCTTTCTGGCTTTTTTTACGGCGATTGCCGATTTGGGACTGTACCATATTTCAACACGAGAGATTTCACGAGTAGGTGCAGATGAAGAAAAAGTAATTGGAAATATTTTTTCTTTGAGGCTAGTCGCCTCTTCATTTATATTAATTATTTCTCCCATAATAATTTTTTTCTTGCCCTATCCTCTGATGGTAAAACAAGGCATTTTTATTGTGGCGCTTTCTTTTCTTTTTTCCTCTTCCTACCAGATGTTAAATGGGGTTTTTCAAAAAAATCTGGCCATGGACAGAGTCGTTCTGGCTGAGCTTATCGGCAAGGTTGTTCAGGTGGCAGTTATTATCATTTCAGTAAAACTAAAATTAAGTTTGCTTTGGATTATTTCGTCCCTGCTCTGTTATATGGTTGTCAGCTTCTCTCTTGTGTTCTTTTGGTCCCGGCGATATATAAAATTTAAATTGCAATTCGATTTTTCTTATTGGAAAGCTTTTTTGAAAGAATCTTTACCCATGGGTGCAGTGGCGATTATTACCTTTCTCTATTTTAAGATGGATACCCTGATGCTTTCTTTTATGAAGAGTAATGCGGACGTGGGAATTTATAATGCCGCTTACAAGGTTTTGGAAAATATAACTTTTTTCCCGGCTATGGTTGTGGGGCTGGTGATGCCCATTTTGGCTAAAAATATATTCCTGGACAAAAAAGAATTTCAAAATGTTGCCAACAAAACATTTAAGTTTTTTTTGATTTTGGTTGTCCCCCTGGTTATTGGCACTCTGTTTCTTTCAGATGGCATAATCGGAGTTATCAGCGGATCCGGGTTTTCCGAATCGGCAGACGTTCTGCGTATATTGGTTTTTGCTCTGGCGCTTATATTTTTTGGGCATTTTTTTAATATCCTTTTGATTGTTGGAAATTTGCAAAAAAAACTTATGATAATTTTGTCTCTGGCGGCAGTAGTGAATATTTCTTTGAATTATTTTTTTATTCCGCAGTTTTCTTATTTGGCTTCGGCCTGGGCCTCGGTTTTAACGGAGCTTATTGTGGTTTTCTTTACGGCCATAATGGTTTTTACAAAAATAAAATATTTTCCCAAAATTGAAAAATTTTGGGGGCTTCTCTTGGCAGGCCTCTTAATGGCTCTTTTTCTGACTGCCTTTAAAAACATTAATTTCTTTTTGCTTATCGTGAGCAGCGCTACTCTGTACTTTATTTTTATTTGGATTTTTGACGTTGTTAAAACTTCTGAAATTCTCAGCTTAATTAGCAAAAGAGGAATTCAAGAATATGAAGAATTACCCTAAGGTTTTTATTGTAATCTTAAATTATAATGGCAAGGAGGTAATCAAGAAATGCTTAACCAGCGTTTTTAAGCTAGATTACCCCGATTTCGAAGTTGTTATTATTGATAATAACTCTACGGATGGCTCTTTTGAAATAGCCAAAAGTACTTTTTCTAAGGCTAGTTTTATTAAAAAC
>Ga0247841_10008840_pt1 | contig 14317 bp, 12 predicted proteins | sample LaCruzMarch2015__2_FD_192410 | JGI IMG/M metagenome (GOLD analysis project Ga0247841, IMG submission 192410) | Freshwater microbial communities from meromictic Lake La Cruz, Castile-La Mancha, Spain - LaCruzMarch2015_18m | ecosystem: Environmental > Aquatic > Freshwater > Lake | place: Spain...
GAGAAGGCTGACATAGCTGCCGCTATTTACTTCATCTTTGCGATCTGCAATGAATCGGCTTACGGCAGAGGAGACGCCCATATCGAGGAGCATCAGGTAGCCTGCGATTTGTTGCGCTAATGCCCAAAGACCAAACTGCTCTTTGCCCAGATAGTGGAGCGCCAAAGGAATCGAAGTGGCTGTGTAAGCAATGTTGACGGCGATAGCCACATAGCCAGCACCAAGGCCACGGAGGAAGTTACGAGTTCTGGAGGCCATGAGTGACAGTTTTTAGCACCAAAGACGATTTATGGGGTGTTCGGCAGTAATAAGAGAAATAGTTTTGCAATATTTTGTGGAGAAAGATTCATTGTTTTTTCCAGAAAGGTAGTTTCGTTCGGCTCAATCCGTGAAGCACTATCAATTTTTTTTGCTAAGTGATTGGCGAAACAAATGTGGAGGCCAATTGGACGAGGCATGTAAGATTCAAGGATATGAGTTTGCGAGGTTCCAACGACAGCACACCCACAAGCTGTTGCCTCTGCCGCGGCCAGCCCAAAACTTTCATATCTTGAGGAGGAGATCAAAATCTTGGATTCCTGCATGTGGCGGGCGAGCTGGTTGGGGGCAGTCGAAGATAAAAAGGTGATTCGGGGATGGGGAGATTTATTGGGAAGGCCAGAACCGATGACGAGAGAGGTCCAGGGGGGGTTTTTATCAAGAAAAGAACAGAGAGTTTTGAGAAGAAGGGGGAGGTTCTTCTGGTAGGATTCCCATCGGCCGACGGAGATGATCTGGTTCTTTTTGGGGATGGTGGGGTCGAACTTAAAGATATCGGTCTGAATCGGGTGAGGAACGCAGTGAATCTTTTCTGGATCGACCCCCAGACGGCCTGCGAGGGATTTCCAGAGATTGGTGGCAGGGGGGGTTTCTACCGCCACGGCTGGGAGCAGTTTCAGAGTGCGGGCCAAGCGAGTCTCGATCCAGGGAGTAGCGATGATTGAGGCAAAGGAGTAGAAAATTGAAACAGGGATGGAGATAAGAGATGGCCATTGGTAGGTGCGGTCGCGAAAGTAGTCGAACCGGCGTTTCGCATATGTAAAAAAACCACAGGATGCGGTGCGCATGCCATCGCTATCGGCACGTTCGATGACGCGGGGGGTAGCGGTGAGGGCGGCGCGGCGGATGGGGTCGTATTTTGGACGGGTCCAGAGACCAAGGATGACGAGATCGGGTTTGTGGGATTGCCACCAGAGGGGGTTTCGAACGTCCTGTTGAGAAACCCAAAGAACGGGAGGGGTGGGAGATTTCGAATTTCGGATTTCGGAATGTGGCCCTGCTATGCTCAGTCTCGGTAAACCTTGCTGAGCTTCGCAGGGTTGCTCCCTAGGGTGATCAAGTTCGCTCGATACTGCGGGGGTAGCACTAGGTTCGGTCGCTAAATGCACTACAAGGTAGGCATCGTGGCCGAGGTCACGGAAAGCTTTTGTCAAAAGACCGAGATCGCGGTGCCAGAAAAGCTGGTCAGGGCGGATGGCGAGGTCGGTATAGAGGAGGATTTTCAAGAAGTTGGGAACCCTTATCAGGGCGCTATTTCACTTGAACAGACTATAATCGTGGCTTTTCAGTATGAAAAGAAGAGGGTAAGGTTAAATAGTGAAAATCCTAGTGACGGGAGGGGCTGGGTATCTTGGATCGGTGATGATTCCGATGTTTTTGGAAAAAGGACATGAGGTTACGGTTTTGGATAGCTTTCTTTTTGGGCAAGCGACTCTTTTGGATTGTTGTTCCAACGATCGTTTCCACATTTTACGTGGGGATTGTCGGGACGAAGCCTTAGTCAAAAAAGCAGTGGCTTCTGTGGATGTGATCATTCCTCTCGCTGCTTTGGTAGGGGCGCCGCTATGCAAGCTGGATCCCTTAGCTGCTCAATCGATTAATGCGGGTGCGGTACAGATGATTTGCCGACTCGCCTCGCGACAGCAGCGGATCATCCTGCCGACAACGAATAGCGGCTACGGAATTGGGGAGAAAGGGAAGGAGTGCACAGAGGAGACGCCCCTTCGGCCCATCTCCCTTTATGGGACAAGCAAGTGTGAGGCTGAGGCGGCGGTCTTGGAGCGCGAAAATAGCATCAGCTTTCGCTTGGCCACGGTATTTGGAGCCTCTCCTCGGATGAGGGTAGATCTTTTGGTTAACGATTTCGTTTACCGGGCGGTCCACGATCGGGCAGTCGTCATCTTTGAAGGACATTTTAAGCGTAATTATATTCACATTCGTGACGTGGCAAGAGCCATGATTCACGCTATCGATCAGTTCCCAACTATGAAGGGTCGCCCATACAACGTGGGGCTTGAAGAAGCCAACTTCTCCAAGCTGGAGTTGTGTGCCCGCATTCAGAAACACATCCCAGGCTTTGTGTATCTGGAGGCGCCGATCGGAGAGGATCCGGACAAGCGGGATTACATCGTTTCCAACCAGCGTATTTTGGCCACGGGGTTTAAGCCAGACTGGGATTTAGACCGAGGGATTCGGGAGTTGATCAAGGTTTTCACCATTTTGCGAAACAGTCGATTTAGCAACGTCTAAAAGATGTCCGGCAAGTTTTTTACGGGGCTTGTGCCAAGCTTGCGATTTTTTCTGTCGCACCCCGGATTTTCAAGGGCCCCGGTCCAGTCTTTCTGGAGAGTCATCAGCTGGTACGCCCAAGTTGCACTGGGCCGAGGGCCAGTCCTGCGAATTCCTGATTGGAATGCGGTTTTTTTGCTGCCCTCCAATTTTAGAAGCCCTGCGAAGGTATTCTATGTTTTCCGCAGGAGCTACGAATACGAGATCAGCTTTTTGGAAAACTATCTTGAGCCGGGAGATGTCTTTGTAGATGGGGGCGCAAACTTTGGCCTTTACACAGTTTTGGCCAGTCGCTTGGTGGGCGAGACTGGCATGGTCTTTGCATTTGAGCCCTTCTTTGAGTCTAACCAGCTCGCAGCGACAAACATTCAAATGAACAATCTAAAGAACGTTGGGCTTTTTGAGCTCGCGCTTTCCGATCGTGAAGGGACAGCGCAGTTGGGCGTGCATGAGGATCCCGGACGCAACTCTCTAGCTTTAGATGCCGGCGAAACCCTAAGAAAAGTTGTTATCCATAAGACTACCATCGACAAGTTTTGGGAGGTAAAAAATCTTCCTGCGCCCTCCATTCTCAAGCTGGATGTTGAAGGGCACGAATACCGCGTAATGCTTGGGGCTCAAGGGATCCTTGGCAAATTCCACCCCACGATTTTATTCGAAATGAATCCGGCAGCTTGTGCCCGCGCCGGTGAATCGGTGGGAGCCTTGCCTCGGTTGTTGGGGGACCTTGGCTACTCTTTCTTTTTCTTCGGAGATGGAAGGTTGCAGGCAGCGAATCCTTTGTCTGGTGATTTTATTGCCATCCACCCAAACCGAATTCACGAAGCGCGTTGCCAAAAGCTCCTTCGGCCAAAATAATGGGGTCTTAGGATGATCTGCCTCCCTGTTGGAATACTTCAGCCAAGGTCTGAGACCTGTTCAGACTGTCTTTTTAAGACTTAAAGATCATTTTTATGAAGCAGGCTAAAATAAATTCGGCACCACCAATTGCGGTAGTTTTGGCGGGAGGGCTGGGAACGAGATTGCGATCCGTGGCACCAAACGTTCCCAAGCCACTGGTCCCCGTTGCCGGACGACCTTTTCTCGCCTGGGTCTTATCTTATCTGGCTGGCCAGGGAGTCAGGGATGCCGTTGTTTCTGCCGGGTATCGACCCGAGCAGATGCGGGGATTTTGTCGGGACCAAAAAATCCTTCCAAAGGCGGAATGTGTTGTGGAGCCGGAGCCGATGGGCACGGCCGGCGGATTTTTATTGGCGACCCAAGCCCGCCCGAGCCGTCCGGATGCGTGGCTTGTCTTGAACGGGGATTCGCTCGCTTGTGCCCCTCTTGCCGATTTTTTGGATTCCCTGAATGCGTCCGAGGTATCCATTCTGGCGGTCTGGCAAGAGGATGCCAGCCGATACGGCACACTGGAGATAGGCGAGGGGGCGATTTTAAAGGCTTTCAGGGAAAAGAGGGCCGGAGGTGGCTGGATCAATGCCGGGGTCTACCTATTTCGCGATGCAATTCTGGTGCGGTTTCCGCCGCAGCGTCCCCTTAGCTTTGAAACAGAGGTCTTTCCTTATCTGTTGGATCAAGGCGTGGCTGTGAAAGTACACAAGGTTCAGGCACCTTTTTTAGATATTGGCACGCCAGAGAGCCTGGTCCAGGCCGAGGCATTTGTGCGTGGCAACCAAAATTGGTTTCCATCACCCCCCGAGTTGGCATAGAGAATAAAGAAATGGAACTAGCCGGCAAAAGGGTTTTGGTAACTGGAGGTTCTGGTTTTGTTGGGTCAAACCTCATTCCGTTTTTAAAGAAGGCTGGCGCCCTAGTTTCCGCCCCGCACCGATCGGAGTATGACCTAATGCGACAGCTGGACGTAGCGCGCATGTTTGAAGATCTGCGGCCCGAGATTGTATTTCATTTGGCGGCTTACGTGGGTGGTATTTTAGCCAATCGGGACAAGCCGGCTGATTTCTGCTACCGCAACCTTCTTTTAGGGGCCGAAGTCATCCACCAAGCCCAACAGGCGGGGGTGAAAAAGTACATCACGCTGATGGGAGGATGCAGTTATCCGGCCCATGCACCGTCCCCGATTGAGGAGACCCAGCTTTGGCAAGGCTATCCCCAACCCGAAAGTGCTCCGTACTCATTGGCCAAAGCGATGGCCCACGAGCTCGCCAAAGCCTATCGCCGCCAGTGCGGCCTAAACGCCATCGTGCTGGTGCCCGGCAATATTTACGGGCCTCACGATAATTTCGATCTTCAGGGTTCCCATGTCATTCCGGCCCTGATCCGCAAGTACATCGAGGCGAAGGAGAGGGGGGACGCGGAGGTGGTGGCGTGGGGATCGGGCAAGCCGTTGAGAGATTTCATTTACATCGGGGACGTGTGCGACGCGATTTTGCTGGCCGCGCAAAGCTACGACGGTTCAGATCTCATCAACATCTCCTCCGGGCAGAGGACTTCCATCCGGGAGTTGGTGGATCTGGTGGCCGAACTGACCGGATTTCAGGGCCGAGTGGTGTGGGACACCACCAAGCCGGACGGGCAGATGGACAAGGGTTTTGCGGTGGAAAGGATGAAAAAGATCCTCGGATTCACACCCCGCACCCCCTTGCGAGACGGGTTACAAAAAACGATCGACTGGTTTCTCTCCCATCGCGGGAAACTGCGGGAGGTTTGTTGATGGAGGTGGCGGTGATCGGGGCGGGGGGCTTTGTGGGATCCGCCTTTGTTCGGCAACTTCGGGCGGTGGGGCACAACCCCGAGGAAGTCCGGCGAGAAACCTTCGGCCGACACCCTGGAAGAAGCTGGGACTTGGTGGTGGATGCAGCGGGGAACTCGCGCAAATATTTGGCGGAAAAGGAGCCTTGGAGGGACTTTGAACTTTCAGTAGGTCATAAAGCGGCTGTTTTGGAGCGTTATCCGGCGCAATTCCACTTGCATGTTTCCAGCGTAGATGTGTATGCGGACCTAAGCCAACCGAAGACGACACAGGAAAGTTCTCCAGCGGGACACGGAGCCTCCCGCTACGGTTTTCATAAGTGGATGGCGGAGGAGATGGTTCGTTTCCATGCCGATCACTATTTAATTTGCAGGCTGGCGGGGATGGTTGGATCGGGCCTCAAAAAGAATCCAGTGTACGACATCCTCCACGACGCCTCCTTGCAGATTCATTCTGAATCGAAGTACCAGTTTTTGCGGACGGACGATGCGGCGAGGCTCTGCCTGGATCTTTGGAAAAAAGGGGGCGATCGGGAAGTTTTCAACGTATGCGGGAGGGGGCTAATTACCCCCGCCAAAATTGCCCTGTTGGCTGGCCGATCGATTCGGGTGAAGAAGGGTTGCGCACCACGAATTGTGGATGTGGACATTCGAAAATTGCAAACTAAGGCAGATGTTCCGGCAACCTCCGAGGTCATCCAGACCTACCTTGCGGATTGGAAATCTGTATAATGATAATATGGTAATCACACGCACGCCATTAAGGATCAGTTTTTTTGGGGGAGGAACCGACTACCCTAGATACTACGAGGAACACGGCGGTGAAGTCCTTAGCACCAGCATTGACCGCTATGTATATCTAACGGTTTCGAGACTGGATCCGCTTTTTCAGCATCGGATCCGCGTGGCCTACGCAAAGACTGAGCTTGTGCGGGAAATTTCAGAAATTCAGCACCCCAGCGTTCGTGCCTGCCTACAACATTTGGGCATAAAAGGTGGTGTGGAGATAAGTGTGAGCGCCGACCTTCCAGCGCGTACCGGGCTGGGTTCCTCCTCGTCCTTTACAGTGGGACTTCTTCATGCTCTGCACGCCTACCAAGGCAAACTTGTCAGCCCAGCGGAGTTAGCCCGCGAGGCTATCTTTGTGGAACAGAAGGTTATTGGGGAGGGAGTTGGCAGCCAAGACCAAGTGGCGGCAGCTTTAGGAGGATTTCGGCACATTGTTTTTGCCAAGGAGCCGCTTTTTGTGGCCGACCCCCTACCGCTGTCCACGGGACGGAAAGAGGAGCTGCAAAAACACCTTTTGCTTTTCTTCACCGGTCAGACCCGCTTAGCGGAAGAAGTGCTACAGGAGCAGTCCATGAAAACGAATGAGAATCGGGACCTTCTTTCCCGTATGAGGGAACTGGTTGAGCCTGGCAGAAAAATTCTCGTGAACGAGGCCGAGCCCCTCCAAAAATTTGGAGCCCTCTTGGACGAGGCTTGGAACATCAAACGTAGCCTTTCGGCCAAAATCTCCAACTCGCTTGTGGATCAGGCCTACGAGGCGGGTCGGCGGGCCGGGGCGGAAGGGGGCAAATTACTAGGTGCAGGTGGAGGAGGTTTCCTGCTGTTTTTTGTGCAACCCGAGTTTCAAGCCAAGGTTAGGGAGGCGCTTCGTCCCTTGGTGGAAGTGCCGTTCCGCTTCGAGACAGGAGGAAGCCGGCTCATCTATATCCGGCACCCTTCGGAGAGCTCGTGAAGGTTTTGCTATCTTCTGTCGCTTGTCTTCCGGATTCTGGTTCCGAGGGGGTATATGGATGGCGGGCCTGTTTGGCCATCGCGAAGGACCATGAGGTATGGGTTCTGACAAGCGCGGAGAACGCGGAGCGTCTAGAGAAGGCAAGAAGCGAGGGCAGAATTCCAAAATCGATGAGGATTCACTACTTAGGATCTGCCCGCCCATATTCACCAAATCGGCTGATTGCTCGTTTGGAAAGTTGGCAAAGGTATCGGGAGTTTTCTCAAGCATGTCTGGAGGTGAGTCGACAGCTCCACCAATCTGAAAAGTTTGATTTAGTCCAATTAGTGACTTACACAACGTGGCGGGTGGGTTGCCCGCTATGGAGGTTGGGAATTCCTCTGGTTTTTGGCCCGCTCAGCGGGACAGAAAAATTTCCTTTGAGATTTTGGAGTATTTTAAGCCCTGCAGCAATTGCTTTTGAGATACTTCGCGAATTTTCAGGCTGGTGGAGTTGGTGGAATCCCAGTGTCCGGGACTGTATCCAAGCGGCTTCTGTGATTCCTGTGACACATAGTCAGGCTGGCCGGGTTTTGGCGCGGCTGCGTAAATCCGCTGCTGGGATTGTCCCTTTCGTAAATGTTTTCTTTACGAGCGAGGATATTGAGCGCCTGAAAAGGCCAGAGAAACAGCTGTGCCCGTCGAAAGATGAGCCACTACGAATTTTTGGGAGTGGCAATTGCGAGGGTAGAAAAGGGGTAGCTATCGCATTGGAGGCCTTGAAAATTCTTCGGCAGCGAAGGGTGCCTTTTTATTATATTTACTCCAGCTTTGGGCCTGAAGCGACCTACCTGCAAAAAAAAGCGAGCCGATTGGGTTTGTCCGGGCAAGTTTCGATTGGCAAACATCTATCGCGATCTGAGTACTTAAAAACGTTACAATCCAATGAAATCTACCTTTTGCCTAGCCTTAGGGAGGGAGCAGGGCAAACCATGATGGAAGCGATGCTGGCTGGATCTGTGCCTATTGTCGCAGACCTTTATGGTCCGTCAGAGATCGTGACGGAGGATTGCGGCTGGAAAATCCCTGCTACAAACCATACGGCTATGGCTCGCTTGATTGCCGAGAGGTTGGAATGGTGCTTTTTCAATCGGCACCAGCTCCCGTCCATGGGCAAGAAATCAGCCAACAGGATCGCGAGCCATTTCTCGGAAGATATCTTTCGAGCACGAACAAAAGAATGCTACGAGCTGGCCCTTTCCAAGAGCCATTGAGGGACGGCATTGGTTTGCTCCAAATTTGTTTCTGGCATTGTAGATAAGCCGCCCCTTGTCAATGATCCCGTTATCAAAAATCTAATTATCGGATCTGGTCCCGCTGCAGTTGGGACGGCTATGGTGTTGGATCATGTCCATGTAGTGGATGCTGGTGGGAGCCTCGAATCGGCACCGGCAGATCGAGCGGCAAGTCTAGGTCGCAAGGCTCGCTCCCTGTGGCCCAAGGATGATGTCGAGTGGTTGAAAAGTACGCTTCAACCCAATACGAATGGGGTAGAAACCAAGCTTAGCTTTGGATCGAACTATCCTTACGAAATACCGAAGTCCGGCCCTGCATGGGATGTGCGTGGCGGATTAAAACCCTCTTTTGCCTTTGGAGGTTTAAGCACTGTATGGGGCGCCTCGGTACTGCCGTATCGCCAAGATGAGATTACGAAGTGGCCCATCACTCTCAAGGAGCTGGAACCGCATTACCGAGCCGTACTGGCCCAAACGGGGGTGTCCGGAGTGCGGGACGACTTGGAGGAGATTTTTCCGAGCTACCATGATGCGCCTAGTTTTTTAGAGGCCTCGAGCCAAGCGGAGGCTGTCCTAGGAAGGTGGCATAAAAATCGGAAGAAGTTGACCGCGGCAGGGTTTCGTTGGGGAAGGAGTCGGTTGATGGTGGAGGGAAAATACGCGGAAGCGTCTGCTGGAAGATTGTCGTACCACAGGAGCAATGAACTTGCGGCGGAGAAGGCCTGTGTGGAGTGCGGGATGTGCATGTATGGTTGCCCCTATGACCTAATTTATTCATCACGCCAATCGATACGAAAGTGGCACGGGGAGGGTAAAATTAATTACGAGGCAGGTGTCTTGGTGGAGGGGTTCAAAGAGCTGGCGGACCGGGTGGAGGTGTGGGGCCGGAACTTAGGCACAGGAGCAGAATGGAGAGGTGAAACAGAACGGCTGTTTCTAGCTGGGGGAGTTTTGTCGTCGACAGCGATAGTCATGCGGTCACTGGGAATTGAAAATCGGCCTGTGGAAATACTGGATAGCCAGTACTTCACGGTACCTCTCCTCAGCTTCCGAGGGACGGCAGGGGTGAGAGAGAGCAGACTCCATACTTTAGCGCAGATATTTTTGGAGATCATGCCAGCGGGAATCAGCAAACAGCTCATTCACCTCCAGATTTACACCTATAACGACATGATCACCCGTGTGCTGCAGCAAAAAGCGGGGCCTTTGGCTGGTTTGCTTGACCCCATGATACGAAAGATGGAAGGAAGGCTTTTCTTTCTGCAGGGCTACCTGCACTCAGATGATTCTGGGCGCTTGCGGATAACGATGGGCCCGACCCAAGGCAGCCAAAAGAAATTTTTGGTTGAGCCGATGGTAAATCTAAGAGTGGGTGCTATGGTGAAAAAAGTTTTCGCAAAGCTGGCCTCGCATTTGGGCGATCTTGGTTTTTGCCCTATTTTGCCGATGGCTAGCTTGGGTGAGCCGGGAAGGGGGTTTCACAGCGGGGGAAGTATGCCGATGGGCGGGGACATCCGAAAGCATCCGATCGTGACGGATCGCTTAGGTCGGCCGAACGGGTTGAAAAGGGTTCACGTGATTGATGCCAGTACATTCCCGAGTATTTCGGCGACGACGATTACCCTGACTGCGATGGCGAATGCGCGGCGGATCGCTTGTGAGGCGGGCGAACTGGAATGAAAAAGCCGAAAGTTGCGATAACGGGAGGGCGGGGGTATCTGGGATCGATTTTGGCAAAGAAATTCCAGACTGCAGGGTGGGAAACAACCCTGCTGGTGCGGGAGATGAGGGAGAAAGGGGAAATTGCTTTTCAGCTTGGGAAGAAAATTACTCCAGAAGTGTTGAGAGAACATCAAGCCTTTGTGCACTGTGCTTACGACTTCAAGCCCTCTTCATGGGCAGAAATTTATCAGGCGAATATCATAGGTTCTCGGTTTTGCTTTGAAGCGACGATGCAGGCGGAGGTAGGTCGGAGGGTTTTTGTTTCCTCGATGAGTGCGTATGAGGGGTGCTGCTCGATGTACGGGAAAGCAAAACTTGCAGTCGAGCAGGAGTTTTTGTCACGAGGGGTCTTTTGTGTGCGACCTGGGTTGCTGTGGTCGGATGAACCCGGGGGAATGTTTGGCAAACTAGCTCGTGTCGCGAGGACCCTTCCCCTCATTCCGCTTGTGGATGGGGGTAGTCAAAAATTGGCGTTAAGTCAGGCTGAGGACTTGGCTGTTGGGATTGTGGATTATTGCCAAGGCAGTGCTGAGGCGCCCTTTGAGGCGCAGGTAACGGCTTATCCAGAGCTCCTGACTTTTCGAAAAATTCTCGAGCAGCTGGCTGAGCAAGAGGGCAGGGATCCGCGATTCTTTTCGGTTCCGGGATGGGCTCCGCTCGCGGGGCTTCGGGGCGCAGAGTTTCTTAAGATTTCACTGCCATTCAGGAGCGACAGTCTGGTGAGCCTGTTGCATCAGGATCCCAGCCCGACGTTTTCTAAGATGATTCTTTTTAGGGAATGGGCCCCAAAGATCAATCGACCGGCTTGTTAATGCCCAAGGCACTGAGGAAGAAGCTGCCAAAGATAATCTGGGCGCCTAAGGCGATAAAAGTGACGGCCGGAATTACTCGGTGAAGACTGGCAACTGGATCCAAGGCGCCGAATCCTGCGTTGGCCCAAGCCCAAACAGCCAGGCTTAAGAAAGAAAGCCCTATTCCCATAAGGGCAAGGCCAAGAAGAAGGCCTTTTTCCAAAGTGATGAAGCGGAGAAGGCGGCGAAGCTGGGGTTGATCTGGAAGAAAGCCTTGAGTGAATCCGTAGATTCGTAGAAAAGAAGCAAAGTAAACCAACTGGAAGCCCAAAAGTATCAAGAGAGAGCTGACAAGGAGTGAGTTGATATCGAGACGGATATTTCCCAGGTACAAGGGTCCAAATGAGAGGGGTGCAAATAGCAGCACTCCCAGCCCTCCGCAAAAAAGGCCAGGAATCAGAAAAAGCCAGCGTGGCGAGAAGAGCATCATAAAGCGAAGGTGCCGCCAACCGTCCCGCCAACTGCGGAGGTGTGGAGGGCGGGATCGTCCATCGGGATGGAGGGTGATGGGAACCTCGGTGATCTTCATGTCTTGTAAAGTCGCCTTAATCACCATTTCGGAGGCGAGCTCCATCCCAGTTGTCCGAAGATCCATTTTTAGGTAAGCGGCCTTGGTGAAGCCGCGGAGGCCGCAGTGAAAATCGGTGACAGGACACTTAAAAAAAAGACGGCCAATAAAACTCAAAATAGGATTTCCGATCCAGCGGTGTTTCCAGGGCATAGCTCTAGGGAGAACGGTGCCTCCTCCCCAAGGCATCCGGCATCCCATGACAAGATCGTAGCCAGCTTCTAATTTTTCTACAAAAGGCCGCAGTTTAGAAAAGTCATAAGAATCGTCGGAATCGGCCATGATGATGAATTTGCCGGCGGCGGCCTCAATCCCACCACGCAGGGCATGGCCGTACCCCTTCTGCTGGATGTTCACCACTCTGGCGCCAAGGCTACTAGCGAGTTCCTGGGAACCATCGGTACTGCCATTGTCGGCGATAAGAACCTCCCCTTCGATGGCCAGGTCGGTGAGAGATTGCTTAGCCTTACGGATGCAAGAGGCGAGGGTCTCGGCCTCGTTCAGGCATGGCATGAGGATTGTCAAAACCAACGGAGGGGGCACAGAACAGAAGATGCAGATTTAAGGGGGGGGCAGCAATACTAGAACCCACCGTTCGGCACCACGGGAGACGGCAGGATGAAGTATGGTGGAGGCAACAACGGAGCCACGAAGATCTGTGGTCCACTGCTCGATGGTTTGAGAGCGGTTTTCGCGAAGACCTCGTTCTCCAGCAAAGATGTAGTGCAGGCCACGAGCCTGGAGGGAGGTAAGATTATCATTAGGAGTGACCTCGCGGACGATCAAGGAACCGTAAGGTTTCCAAAGGCTGGAGACGGGGTCATCCCCGCCATTAAAAAAGCCGACCTCGGATACGTTGGGTGGGAGGAGTTGGCGCAGGGGCGAGAAGACGTCGGAGCGGGATCCATAGTTGGCATAAACAGAGAGAGCGCGGGTGCGGAGCTTTTCGATAGTCGGTGATGAGGCGGAATGGGAGAGCAGGGTTTGAGCTGGCCAAAGGGGACGGGATGGATCGATCACGATGGTAAGAATGGCGAGGAATAAATTCAAAAGAACAGATAGGCGGAAAAGGCGGGAGCGTTGGAGTCGGGGCCAGTTGGAAGCAGCGAGAATAAAAGCTAGGGCAATCGGAAAATAGGGAAGGACGACGCGAGAGATACCCGCCAGCGCGGTTTTGGTGAAAAACCAGACAAGTGTAAGCGGGGCGGAGATGAGAAAAATGCGAATGGGCAGATTGCGTGTACGCCAGAAAAGAGGCCACTGATTTAAGCTCATGATTGAGGCAACGAGTAGGCAGAGGGAGATGCCAAATCCTAAGCCTGAGGCCTCTGTCGGCAATTCCCCTAGGCCGAAAGTGAAGCCGCCCTCAAAATCCGAACGAAGAGGCTCGCGGATCAAGGAGGGCAGAAAAGATTGGAGGGTGGAGTCGAGGGCGCGGGCGTTGGGAAGGATTGGAGGAGAAAAGTTTTGGGCGAGAGTTTGGCCAAAGTTACCGACTAGGCCGATCCATGGTGCGGAGACAAAGCGCGAGGTCTCTAGGCGGGTGCCGGTCCAGTCGCCACAGTATTTCCAGTTTAAGTAGGCTGCAGGAATCAGTGAGGCCAAAATGAGGGGAAGGATGATGGCAAGAAGGGGGCGCCAGGCGTGCAGGAGAGATTTCCAAGAAAAGATGAGGAGCAGAAAGACAGGCAGGAGAAGAGGGAGATTGCTGGCCTTGGCACCTGTGAGGAGGGCACAGGAGAGGAGGCAAAAAAGTAGATCACGGGTTTTGTAGTCGCGAGCGAACCGCAGGGCAAGGGTGGTGGCTGAAAGAGCGTAAACAGTGGCGAAGGCATCGTTGCAGATACTGGAGGATTGGAGGAGGTATCCGTAGCCCGTGGGGAAAAGCCACATCCAGATCCAAGCAGTACGGGCTTGCGCCCGGCATTCGCGAAGAAGGCAAAACAGGAGTCCTGGAAGCAATAGAAAGGAGAAGTAGTTGAGGAGAAAGAGGAAGCGATCGGTGTGGAGTAGAGAGAGTTGGGGCGCGATGAGCCATTCAAAACCGGTGGCACGGTTATTGAGGCGAACATTGATGGTATGAATCCAGCTCCACCCGCTGTCTTGGAGCCAGTAAAGAACACGAGGGAGGCGATACGTTAGGGCGTCGAAGTTATTGGGGGAGTAGATGGAGCCTGCGAGGAGGGCTAGAAAGGCAAGAAGGAAAAACGAGGCAGGGAGGATGCGGCGTAGAGAAAGGGTGTGTTCGTTTGATCGGCGGGCAGGGAAGAAGCGAGCTCTGATTTTATGAAGCGTACGGAGGCAAAATAAGTGTTTTAATTGGGAACGATAAAAGAGGCAGATGGAGAGGAAAAAGAAGATGTGTAAAACAAAGTATGCGGGTGCGTTAAGGATGTGGAAGAAGCTGAAGAGCCAACCTGCGGCGGCACAGGTGGCGGCGTAAAGGAGCCAGATTTCTAGGCAGAAAGACATCCTGAGAGAATGAGGATGTAGAATAGCGTGGGGAAGGGGATTTTTGGCCCTGCTACTTACCTCACGCCAAGGTCGCGAAGCCCCGACCGGGTCGGGGTAGAGACGCGAAGGACTAATGCGAATTTAGAAGAAGTACAAATGTACGAAAGTACGAATGTGGTGGTAGGGCCGATGGTCTCCATCGGCCGGTAGAGCGATTTAGGCTTGAGTGGTTGAGTCATCCAATCGGCTGACCGAGACGGTCAGCCCTACCGGAGTTTGAAGGTAGAAGCTTGAAAAAGTGAGCAGGGGGGGTAAGGATGCTGAATGGCAAAAACGGCACATCCTAAAGCGAACATTCTTGTGGCGGGTGCCCATCCTTCGCCAAGTAGCT
>Ga0247841_10008841_pt1 | contig 14313 bp, 11 predicted proteins | sample LaCruzMarch2015__2_FD_192410 | JGI IMG/M metagenome (GOLD analysis project Ga0247841, IMG submission 192410) | Freshwater microbial communities from meromictic Lake La Cruz, Castile-La Mancha, Spain - LaCruzMarch2015_18m | ecosystem: Environmental > Aquatic > Freshwater > Lake | place: Spain...
TGAGCTGACACCTGTTGACATCATTTTACTGAAAAAGCTTCTGTCTTCTTTGCAAAGAGATAGAACTTCATCATAATGATTGCTCATAAGTTTGTTGCGTACGTTCTTCATTAAAGAATTGCTTGTAGCTGCATACTTTTGCAGGCTAATGAGGTTAAAGAGCCAAAGTGTTACAGATACGACTGATAGAAAAAGCAGCACGATATAGATCATAGGGGAGCCTGAAAAAACTTGGCTTAAGCTAATCTCTATCGATTTAGAAGGGGATTTAATCGTAAGGGAAGCCGAAGGGATGCTTGCTGGTGCAACTTCTGCTCCTTCAGCAATCTCCGTGGGGGCAACTTCACTGTCCATTTCTTCTTTTATATCTAGATCAAGTTCATTACTTGGTTCATTAAGAGCTATAAGAGAGTTTGTGTTTTCAAATGCAGGTGTCTGTATTGTTTCGACAGCAATAGGAACTTCATCGATTAATAGGAGCTTATCCGAAAGAGCGGCTTCTTCCTCTTGAGAGAGAGTTTCATTTGTATTTTCAAGTGACAGAGGTTGCTGCTCTTCTAAAGCAGAATTCAATGCTGCAGCTTCTAATGAATCTGTATTTGTTAAAACAGCAGCATCAGAATCGATGGTTTCACTGGATGCATAATCTTGCATTTCTACTAAGGAAGATTGCTCGACTTCTAGTTCTTGCTCTAAAGAGAGAAGTTCGTCTTCGAGTTCTTGTGGATCTGTTTCTAAATAAGCGAATTCGTCGCTTTCTTCTAGCTGATTCTCTGTGGTCTGTTGATCAGAAAACACATCCGACAGAGCTGATGAAAGCTGCTCGCTTTGGTCTTGCTGATTTTGTAAAGGTTGTTGATCCGAAACCACATCCGACATAGCAGAGGGGAATGCTTCGAGGGGATCTGCAGGTTCGCAGTGTCCGTTCTGCATAAGTACAAGAGATAGGCTTCCTAAAGATACTGCTATACGTTTCATGAGATGTCGCGCTCCTATTGAGAAGTTCTAAAAGTAGGAAAACAAAAAAAAGCTAAATAAATTTAAATTTTTAGACTAACAAGAGCGTAGGATATAGATCAAGAGACTAAATTTTATAAGTGACAGATGGCAAAAAATATAAAGTGAAATACTCTGCCATTTAGGAGAGTAATTTCATGTGCATGTCAATTTCCTAATCTAAAAAAAATCTATAAGAAAATGCCATTATCCATCGCTTAAATCGCTGGATGAGAAAACACTCCTTACGTTAAACTCATCAGCTATGAAACCGAAAAACTTAAAAATCCCCTTTACATGGGAGCAAAGAAAGCCTCTGTTGGAAGACCGTGTTCTTTACGTCCCAACATACTATGCAAATCATGAAGAATGGGATGCTAAGGATTGGAGCGATGAAGAGCTATTTGGTAATACAAATGAGCTTTGCGTAGAGTTTTGCTCAGGTAATGGGGCTTGGATTTTAGAAAAAGCGCTTGCCTATCCCAATAAGAACTGGGTTGCTGTCGAAAAGAGATTTGATAGGACTCGTAAGATCTGGTCTAAAATCAAAAACTTTTCTTTAAAAAATCTGATAGTAGTATGTGGTGAGGCGGAAGCCTTTTCTAAACACTATGTTAAAGACAATACATTCAGCGAAGTGTATATTAACTTCCCAGATCCTTGGCCTAAAGAACGGCATGCTAAAAATAGAATATTTCGGCAGCCATTTATTCAGAGGGTATCAGAGATTTCGAAATCTGGAGCTAGTGCCACATTTGTAACAGATGATGAGACCTACAGTTTACAGATGATTGAAGAGATGCAAAAAAATGACAATTGGAAGTCCTTTCTAGAATCTCCTTATTATGTGACGGACTGGCCAGAATATGGCAGTTCCTATTTCGATGATTTGTGGAGATCTAAAGGCAAGACGATTCGGTATATGCAATTTATAAATAATAAAGCGACGCCATGACAGAAAATATAGAAGTTCGAGCTGATTTTAACTATCTTTACCGCAACGACCACAAGTTCTTTCCTGTGATTCAAGAGCAAAGTCTTGAATCGGAAATGCTAGATGCTGCCAACGCAGTGCTCATCACTTTATCAGCGAGTGCTGATGCTGATTTAATTTGGGAGAAAGAGAGGGCTTATGCTGAAAAAGTCGCAGAGGAAGGAAAGCTCATTCTATGGGAGCTTGACTTTGGTCTAAGTCTAAAAAAAATCGATGCGGCAGATAGCTCACTTTTTTATTCATATGGTATCGCTGTTGATGAATTTGTAAATACTCTTTGGAGAGAATTGAAAGATTCCTCTATCGGGGTGATCATCTATCGTGGTGATGCGCATTTTTCTCATAAGTTTGCTTGGAATGAAGAACATAAAGAGTATTTCTTAGAAAAACTAAACTCTCACGATTCTAAAGAGGAAATACAAGCGATCATAGAGTCTAATGGTGATAGATGGTCGGAGTCGCTAGAGGGTAACAAGGCTTTTGAGCTTTTTGCGGCGGATGTCTTTGCAGAGTATTATCAGCGCCTAGTTTCCTATCTTCCTGATACCGTTATGGCTTTTGCACTACTTGATGTATCAGAACAGCCAAGTTTAGCATTCTTGTCTCAGCTTCTTTCTAAAGAAAGATTCCAGCACATCCTGCTTGGTTTAAAAAGATCTGCGATTCCAGCCGGACATCTAAACTGGGAAGAGGGGTCTTGTCTTGGCGGCTGGATCGGACAAAATTCTCCGTATTTTTCTACAGTGTCTGAGGTAAGTCTTGGGCTTTGCTTGCCGCCTGACGAAGCTTTTTCTGATGAAGTATATGGAGCTCTTAATGAACTTCTCCATGAGCTTAAAGAGGCTCGTATTCCCTATAGAATCATACCTGAGAGTCTTCTAACGGAGGCTTGGGATGGTATTGACGATATTATTGTTTTCACCTCAACCGTGACAGTGCAGCGTAAAAGAAGACTGCAAGGGTTCTGTGCAGCAGGTGGAAGAGTTGTCTGTATTGGAGAGTCTTTGAATCTTGCAAGTGAAATAGTCTATGAAGAATTTCGTGTTCAATTGTCTACTGCCGAAGCGTTGATTTAAGATTTTCTACTGAGCTTGTAAAGAAATAATCAAAAAATTTGCGTGGATGAGGTCTTTCTTTGATGTCTTCTAGGAAAAAAAAGAATGCTAGATTGTTCGTTCCATCTTGAAGTTAGTTAATTCAATAGCTTTTCGAACAATCGTTTGTTCGGTAACAACTCTAAATCCATGTTTTTCAAAAAACGGTTTTGCAGTGATGCTTACTTCAGAGAAAATGTGATGGATATGATCGTTCTTTGCTCTCTTAAAGATTTCTTTCATAAGAGCTGAGCCTGCGCCTTTACCAATCCATTTATGATGACAATACAAACAATCGATATGACCATTTGGCTCGAATTCAGCAAATCCAACAATCTCATCATCGACAATAGCAATGATTGGTTTGGTTCTAGTGAATTTTTTTGCCCATCCTTCCGTTTCTAAACTTGAAGTTGGAGCCCATACATTTACTTGTTCTTCCGTATAGTGTTGAATATTGATTTGATGAATCGTGTTGTAGTAGATGCTAGCAAGAAATTGCACATCTTCTGGTTTATAGTCTCGTATGGAGATTGTGACTTTCATGAAAGAGATTTTTTTAATAAGATACTGATTGATAGTCTTAGGAAGAATATCGGAGCAGAGGGATTCGAACCCCCGACCCTCTGCTCCCAAAGCAGATGCGCTAGCCAAACTGCGCTATGCTCCGATAAAAAAGCTAAGTGTAATTCGCACGCTCTTCATATAAACATTTATTTTAAAAGAAGGGCAATTGCGAATGTAAGAAAGTAAATCGGAGCAGAGGGATTCGAACCCCCGACCCTCTGCTCCCAAAGCAGATGCGCTAGCCAAACTGCGCTATGCTCCGATTTAACAGGCTATGTTATACATCGACTAAATTATTTAGCGCAAGGATCTTTTGAGAATAATGGTCTAAAATTGCTAAGCCTTTAAGAGGTCTCTTACGGCTTGTTCTGCCTTAGTTCTTTGAAGAGTAGAGAAGTCGATTGCGCAAGATCGTAAAAGATCTCAAGAGAGGATCTATCGGAGATCATTGGAAAGCCTTCACCTGCATAGAGGGGGAGTAGATCTGCACTCGAGAGCTCTGCGGATTTTTTTTTGATATCTCCCATCATGATGTTTTGGTAAGGGTAATCAGCAATGGGAAGTTTTTCGAGTTCATCTAAAAAGCTTGTTTTGATAACTCGTGCAGCCCTTCCTGAATAAGCAGATGTTATCACAGTGGGATGTTTTGCAAGCTTTAGAAGAGCTTGCCTGTAGCAAAAGGGAGCTCCTGTCTCTACGCATGCAAGAAAAGCCGTTCCCATTTGGACTCCTTGAGCTCCAAGAAGTAGGGCTGCAGTAATTCCTTGCGCATTCATAATACCTCCGGCTGCAATGAGCGGAAGTCGTGTAATGGCTCTTGCTTCAGGAATAAGACTCATAAGACCGATTAAGCTATCAGAGAAAGATCCTAAGAATGTCCCTCTATGGCCACCTGCTTCAGCTCCCTGTAGTACGATTGCATCGACATGATTTTTTTCAAGCGCTTTCACTTCTTCCAAATTGGTCGCTGTTCCAATGAGGATCGTCCCATTATTTTTAAGATCTTCAATGTGTTTTTTAGAAGGTATGCCGAAGGTAAAACTAAAGATCGGAACTTTTTCTTGTATGATCACCTCTATCTGATCTTCGAAAGTAAAGTGAAGTGATGGAACATCATGCCTGTCTTTAAGTCCAAGTTTTCTTCTGTAGGGATTTAAGCTATTTTGTGCTTTCATAGCTATCTCTTGATCGCAAACAGGAGGCTTATAACAAAACAAATTTACGTTGAAACGCTTTCGTGTTTTAAGGCGGATCATTTCTATGGCTGTTCGGATTTCATCAGGTGACATATAACCAGCACCAAGAGAGCCAAGACCTCCTGCATAGCAGATGCTTGTAACAAGCTCTGGAGTTGAATAGCCAGACATTGGAGCTTGAATGATCGGAAAGTCTAAATGAAGCAGTTTGGTGAGTTCGTTGTTTGGCCACTGAGATGTCATGAAAAAACCTTTTGCTAACGAATTCGAAAGGTAACAGCTGAAAGTTTTCTGTAGCAATCAAAATAGATACCGTTTAAAAAAATCTATATTACTATTTTCTTATCCTAAGAGGATTTCATGACGTCTTTTACTAAGCTCAAGTCTGTTCTAAGGTTGAAAGAGCTTGCCGAAGAACCTGTTGATTTAACAATTGATGGCGTCTTATCTGCCAAGCGAATCGATGCCATGATCAAAGAATCTCTTAAGCTGAAACTCTTTTATGCGACAGAAAGAGTATCTGATGTCACAGTGCAGGCTCTGTATGAACTTGCTGATGAAACAAAAGTCATAGAGAAAATGAAAGAGATGCAATCAGGCAAGGTAATTAACCGTATTGAAGGTTATGAGAGTGAAAATAGAGCTGTGCTGCACACTGCGATGCGAGATTTTTTTGATCACGCTGAAACCTCTGCTGAGGCAAAAGAAGCTGCAAGACTTGCTTATCAAGAGCTTGAGAAGCTCACAGCATTTTTAAAAGAGATCGAAAATAAGGATCTCTACACTGACATGGTCCAAGTGGGTATCGGAGGATCAGATCTTGGCCCTCGAGCGATCTATCTCGCATTAAAAGCCTTTCAAAAGCCTGGGCGTAGAGCACATTTCTTTTCGAACGTCGATCCAGATGATGCAACTGATGTAATGAAAGACTTAGATCTTTCTAAAACTCTTTTTGTGATCGTTTCCAAATCGGGAACAACACTTGAGACCAGGACCAATGAAGAGCTGGTATGTGATAGGCTGAAAAAAGCAGGTTTTGATCCTAAGGATCATTTAATAGCTGTAACAGGTCAGGGGAGTCCTATGGACGATCCTGAAAAGTATTTAGCTTCATTTTACATCTGGGACTATATCGGTGGGAGATATTCCGTTACATCGATGGTGGGTGGGGTGATCCTAGCTTTTGCTCTTGGTATGGATAGGCTTTTAGATTTCTTAAGAGGCGCAAGCGCCATGGATAAGTCTGTGCTTAAGAAGGAAAATAATCTACCTCTTCTATCAGCTCTTTTATCCATATGGAACCGTAATTTTCTTCATCTTCCCACACAGGCGATTATTCCCTATTCACAGGCGCTATCGCGCTTTCCCGCTCACTTGCAACAGCTCAATATGGAATCTAATGGCAAAAGGATAGATAAAAAGGGATCTGCTGTCTCTTTTGAGACGGGAGCTATCTATTGGGGGGAGCCTGGCACAAATGGGCAGCATTCCTTCTTTCAGCTCATCCATCAAGGAACAACTGTTGTTCCCGTTGAATTTATTGGTTTTGCTACAAGTCAATACAAGCAAGATGTGATCTATAAAGGGACTAGCTGTCAAGATAAGCTCTTATCGAACCTTTTTGCGCAATCACTCGCTCTCGCAACTGGGCAGAAGAGTCAAAATCCAGGAAAGGTCTTTCCAGGAAATAGACCTACAAGGATCCTTCTTGCAGAGAGACTAGATCCTTATACTCTCGGCATGCTTCTTTCCTATTATGAACATGCAGCCGCTTTCCAAGGCTTTATATGGGATATCAATTCCTTTGATCAGGAAGGGGTTCAGCTTGGTAAAGTGCTAGCTCAGCAGTTCATCGATCTCTTTGTCCAGAAAAGGCAAAATAAGCCAGTAGATGCAAAAGCTTTTCCTTTAGGACAAGCTTACCTGCGTCATATCGATTTCCTTCAGTGATGAGTCTTTCTCGCTGGTAAAGTAACTGGAAACAAGATCTTTGAATGTACTTAGAAAACTCTTCAAGCCTCGTGTTATCGAGAGGCTTGAAGAGTTTGCGATTAAGAAGTTTCAATTTCCGAAATTGAGAATCATTTCGTTATTTTTGTAGGTAATGCTAATCTTGTAGGTTATTCCGTTCTGAGCTTTCACAGTAAGTCCGTTATCTGTTCTTTGAATTTCGTTAATAGCCATTGAGCTAAAGAATGGGCTTTTTTCAAGATAGTTAGCTAAAATCTCATGGATTTCATTTTTTAACTGATCAGGGTATGCTCCATGGCTTGTAGGGGTTAGTCTTTTTTCAATAGAAGAAGGGTCAAAATCTATTCGGAATGGAACAGGACCCATATTCATAGCTGGAAGGTATTTCACATCAAAATGCATTACATAAGAGGAAGTCGTAACTAAATATCCGGATTCAGTCCTTCGTATTCTTAAAATTTTTTCATTTTCAAAGTCCTCAGTTTTCCATATCGAGTGACTCAGAATGGCATCTATTTCTTTTTGCTGTTGCACTCCTGGAGGCAAAGCGCCGAGTTTGCTTGTTTCATGGGTTGTATTTAAGTTGGCGAGTCTATTTTGATGATTTAAAAATAAATCTATTTTATTCATGAAACACTCCTTAATGTTTCTTTAATTATCTTATTGATAGATGTAATTGTCAATAATCATTAATTTTTTTGTAAATTATTAATTTTACATATTTGTTTTAAATTGTTTTTATGTTAAAATTTTAGTTTTTTAATATATAAGAGATTGACATGGCAAGTAGTATTCCTTCTTTAACTATTGAGACATTACCCTCTATTAAGCAAGGCTTGGGTATGGTAAGATCTCTTCTCGTAAAAAAAGAAAAAACTGCTGAGTTGGGCCTCGATGTTTTTACAAAACTTGCTACAATTTTTAAAAGTATTGAGGGTCTGTCGCCCATCTCTTCTAGTCGTGTATCTTATCTGGGAAATACAATCACAACTACTTTTGAGAAGTTCATGGGTAGAGGCCCAGAGCTTCAATTATGCAACCTTATTTCTGAATTAATTAATCTAAAAAATGCTCTGCAAGTGGAAGCTACTTGTTTTGGCTTGATGTATCCTTTTCTATGTAATCATATAAAACTCATTTCAAATCCTATTCTTACTGACCTGCAAACAACATTACCTGCCATTATTAATGAGATGCAATACGAACCTATAAGAGATAATCTTGTTATTAACTTACAACCCTTACAAACGCTTTTCGAGGGAGTGCGTATGGGGGGAATGAGTTTAGAGTTTGATGTATTCATGTTAAATTTTGCGAGAAGCTCTTTTGCCATTCATGGTGATAAAATCCATGTTCATATGCCTACTTGTCCTACAGCTGAAGAGTTAGGTCCTTTTTTACAACATAGAGATCCTTTCTGCAAACTCATTGCGCAAGTTTTGTATGCCTGTGTATTAGAAAAAGAACTTATGGAAAAATATTTTAGCATGAGTCGCGTTATAAAGATTTTCTTGCAGGAGTTTGAAACAGGAAATACTTTATATATTGAAGGTGCAGGAGTCAAGACGACCGAGGAGATGGGTATAACCACTGAAGGCCTTCCCTATCGAGAATATTTAACTCATGAAGGTCTCATTCCTTTATTTGCAAGCATGATTAAGGAAAGAGATCGTTGCGTAAAGGAAGGAATACCATGTAGTACGATGATGCACTCTACTAGATTGTCGGGCGAGTTGCTTGGTCTTGCAGGAGAAGATTGGAGAGAAGAAGCAGGACAAATGTATGAGCTCCTTCTCCATATTGAAGGTCATGCTAGAAGTTTTTTGTCTAAGAGTTCAGGTGCGGTAGATGCAGTTTTAAAACATCTAGATGTTTGGGCTGAAAGAGATGGTTGTGATGATAGAGTTCTTAAATTAGCTGAGATTTGTTCTGATATTTTAAGAGTTTGTTCGCCAGGTATTACCTATCCTTTATCACCTAAAACACCTTTTTGCGCTAGTAAGGATCATTTTAAGAGTATTCCTATATATTCTTTGGTAGATCGAATTGTTAAAAGAGCAATGATTGAAAAAGCTTCTGGATCGGGTAAAAAATCTCCTATTACAGATGATGATTTCATGGATGCTTCTGTTCGAGCTCCACCCAGAGTTTCTAAGCCTTCAAAAAAACAAAGTCAGCGTCAAAGAGCCGCTGCTTCTGGATCTTCTACAGGAAAAATGGCTTATGCTGAAGATGAAGTACTAGCAGGGGGTGGGGCAGCAATCTCAAGTTCTGCAGGCTCCTGTAATTCAAGTGCAGTTTTTAAAGTAGATAGGAGCTCTGTCTCTCATTCTGAGAGAAAAGCGCCTACTGAAGCCGTAGCAAGAAGAGAACTTGCTGCATCTTTGTTATCCTCCAAATCAGCTGTTGCTTCATGGAAGCTAGCTCCGCGTGTACAGGCGTGGATACGATCTGTGGGTGAGGGGCTTGCTCACTATCACTATAGCCCTGACACTCACGTCCTATCTAGAGAGGAGATGATAATTAGACACCGCCTTCCTCCTCAAATGCTTAGTTTGGTATGTAATGAATTTTTCTCAAAACTAATACATCGAGAAGAGTTGCCTGTTGGATCCACCCACTTTGAGTTGTGTATTTTTATAGGTGGAAATAGGTATATGTTAGAAGCCACGCTGGATGGCGGAAAAAACCTCTATCACTTCTATGCTAGACCTATCAGATCGTTAGAAGACTATATTCGTTTAGCCAAAGATGCACCTGCAGAGTTTCCTGCTCTGGGTGCAGAAATGGCTCCCTTAGACTTGAGAGAAGTCGAAGAAGGGATTACCTTTGATCCTCAAGGAAATGCCTGTTTTACTTTCGAAGGAAATGAATATAAAGTACTTCTACTGAAGCCACTTTCTTCATAAGGGAAAGTCTTTAATAGGCCTTTTTAGCTCGTCACATTTTCTTTACAGGGATTTTCATCAGAGAGCCTGCCTGCATTAACGTAAAAGGTCTTTTGATCGCCATTTTCTAAAATCGCAAAAGGTAGGGGAGATGTTAAAAACGTCTGCCCAAGTGTTGCCACATGAGAGAGAAGGATAGAGCTTCTTTTTTGATCTAGATGGGTGCCAAAGTCATCGATACCGACAAGCGGAGCTGATCCGATCGACTCTTCAAAAGCATCTCTTTGCGCTAAATGCAGTGCTGCAACAAAACATCTTTTTTGCCCTTCGCTTCCGAATGATTTAGCATCTTTGCTATTGATGAGCAGCTGTATTTCATCACGGTGAGGGCCATGGAGTGTACTTTTTACAAGGAACTCTCTTTTTCTCATTTTCTGGTACTGAAGAAAAAACTTTGCAGCGATCTCTTTTTCGGTGCCGATTAATGGCAGTGAACCCTCATATTGCAATCCAAGGGTGTCTTTTCCCTCAGATAGGATGTTCATATAATGCGCAGCTTTGGGCTCTAGCAGAGTGATGTGCTTTTGTCTTGATTCTATGATATATCCAGCAGCACCCGCCATGATATGCTCCCATGGCGATATCGATGTTTCACTTTGCTGCTTGAGCAGCGCATTACGCTGCTTCATCGCTTTATAATACCTTCCCAAATGATAGACATAGAGTGGGTCAATTTGAGCGATATGCATATCGATAAATCGTCTTCTTTCCGCTGGAGATCCTATGACAAACGAGATATCTTCAGGAACGATAAGAACGCTTGGCAAAATACCCAGAAGGGAGATGAAACTTGTATAAGAGGTCTGGTTATGTAGGATCTTTTTGTTTTGTCCATCGAATGCAAGGGATAGTGTTTGCTCGACACCCTCTTTTAAGAAGTGCGCTTCGATGAAAAATGCAGAGGCGCCATAACGTATGGCGTCTTGCAAGTGGGGGGTGCGGAAGGACTTTCCCGTACTCAATAGGGAAAATGCTTCGAGGATATTAGTTTTTCCTTGAGCATTTTCCCCTCGGATCATGTTGCTGCCCGGGCAGAAATTGATCTCTGCATATTCATAATTGCGAAAGTTGCGCAAGATCAGTTTTTCTAGCCACATCAGAGGTTACACATCAAGTCTCATCGGCATAAGGACGAATAGCGCGCTGGACGAATCTGTGATCATACCAGGGTTATACGAGTCCGTTACTTCGAAATTGACTGTTTCGTCTTTGCTATGGCGTAAAATATCTAAAAAGTAAGAAGGGTTGAATGCGATCTCCACTTTCTCTCCGCCATAATTAGCTGGCATATGTACCTTTCCTTCGCCGATCTCTCCGCTTGTTGCAGATAGATGGAGCTCGCCTGTGGTAAAAGTGAATCTTACAGAAGAGCTATTTTCCGATGTGAAAAGAGATACTTGTCTTAATAGAGAGATGAGCTCTTCTCTATGAAGCTGGATAGGGTTCTTTTTCTTTTCAGGGATGATGCGGGAGATATCAGGATACTGACCTGAAATCAGCTTGGAGATAAGTAGAGATGAGCCTACCTCTACTGCGATCTTATCTTGCAAAAGGGTTACTTTGACTTTTTCTTCTTTAGGATCAAGAAGGCGTACGACCTCTTCTACTGCTTTGATAGGAAGAATATAGGATCCTTGAGCAGAGGAAGGGGATTCAAGCGATGTAAAGGCTTTAGCAAGTTTTTTACCATCAGTGCCGATAAATGTCGCTACAGAGTTGATCGTTTGTACAAGCACCCCGTTAAGTACCTGGCGGCTATCGTCACGTGCTGCAGCAAAGGCTGTTTTAGAAAGCATGTCTTTAAAAGTTTGTGTGAGAAGATCCATCACTGCACCCTCGGAGATATCTGGAAGGGCTGGGAATTCTTCTTTTGTCATACCATGGATCTTAAAGTGCGATGTCCCAGAATTGATCGTCGCGATCTCAGGGGTTTGCAAATGGATCTCTACTTGAGGAGCTGTAAGCTCTTTTACGAGTTGAAAAAATCGTTTTGCAGGAAGTGTAATCGAACCTTCTTCTACTACCTTGGCGTCAGCATGGACTCTCATGCTAACAGTAAGATCGGTAGCACTTAAAATCAGCTGATCATCCACAGCTTCTAAAAGTATGTTTGCAAGAATAGGAATAGCTGGTTTTGCTGGAACGATGTTTTGGATCTTGCTGATCAAAGTCGCAAGGTCAACCTTAGAGATGATTACTTTCATAAACGTTAGCTCCTGATAATTCTGTATTTTGAATGGATAATAATAGAATCAAGAGGAGTCGTCAAATACTATTCGTCTCGACCTTTCATGGCACGGTCCATAGACTTTTTATGTTCTTTAGTTTTCAGGGCTTGTCTTTTGTCGTAATCTTTCTTTCCTTTAGCAACAGCGATCTTAACTTTTACAAAGCCTTTGCTCAAATACATAGAAAGGGGAATGAGAGTAAGACCTTTTTCTTGAGATTTACTCTTAAGGAGCAAGATCTCTCTTTTATGAAGAAGCAGTTTCCTGTCTCTTCGCTCTTCATGATTGTGGATATTGCCGAACTTATAATGAGCAATTGAGCAGTTTTTTAACAAAGCATCGTTGTTTGTTGAGATAAGGATGTAGGAATCTTGCAGGCTGCCGCCATGATCTCGAAGGGACTTTACTTCAGTGCCAAGAAGAGAGATGCCAGCTTCAATCGTTTCTAAGATTTCATAATCATGAAAAGCTTTACGATTGGATACGAGTTCGCTTGGAGGTGTTTTAGCCATAGAGATCCTTTAGTCACTAACAGATAGTATGCCCGAAGAATCTCTTTTTATCTCGCAAAAAGCGAATGACCGATCGAAGTGACCTTAAAGCAGTCTTTACCGCTTACTTTGCCCACTTGCACGATCCCTGCTTCAAAAAGCCAATCGAAGATGACAGTTCTTATGAATAGAATGTCATTTTCTGAATATTCTGGAAGGGCGTATTTCCAAGATCTTCCCGTGCGCTTTAGGGTGATATAGCCATCTTCATTAAGAGGTACGCATACCCCTTTGAAGAAGTCATCGAAAAGGACCCAGCCCTTATTAAGAGCTCTGCCGATACTTTTCTCTGCTTCACGTAGGGACTTTTCATTGCAAAGACTTTCAGCTGTGCCAAGTGTCAGAGGACGGTTAAGAGGATGGCGATAGAGGAACATAGCTCGGCTCTCCAGTCTCATCTCTAACCACTCATGAGCTCTTTCATTAAGAGTCAGCTTTTTATCAGTCACTTCTGCAAGCTTGATGAGCTGAATCTTACTAACAAGAGAATGGATATACTCTTCAAGAGCTGATGCTTCAAAATTGAGGTCAGTAAAAGAGGGGAGAAGGGTCTGAAGGATTTTTCTTTGTGGGATAATGTAGCCTTCTTCTGTCTTTTCCATCGCTAAAGGCTGTTTTTTAGCTTTTTCTAAGATGACTGCGATATCTTGTACAAAGGAATAGTCGTTAGGACGCTTTTTTTGGACTTTTTCTTCGTCGATGCTCAAGGAAATGTCTGAGGTTTTCAAGAAAGTAATGTACTCTTTCCATTCATGGAAAGGAGTGACTTTTTCATGCCACTGATCATCAATCTTTTTATAACCCAGACAACATACGAAGTTAAACTCTAAATGGAGCATATATTCTTCGAATTGCTCTTTAGAAAGCTGGTATTTTTCAATAATATCAGCGCCTGATACTTCCAGGTTGTCTGCATTGTATACGTCATCGATGATCCCTTTCAATATAGGATCGCCGAATGTCAGTTCCATTAGGTAGCGTTGGAAGATTTGAGGGGTCTGAAGGTATTTTTCTATCAGAGAGTCGAAAATATTATTTGATGTTCTAGGGATTGAATACCAAGTAGGAAGAATATGAATGGGAACTTTACGAAGTAAACTTTGAAGGAAGTCCATACCAGGGACAAAGTCTTCATCAAATTTTTGAATCTGAGCTTCAAAATATTTTCTCATGTCTTTATCGACACTGACATTCTCTGCGTCATAAGAGAGAAGAGCGGTTTTAGAGAGCTTTTGAAGGGAAGCAACGACTCTTGACTCTTCGATTTCTAGGCTTTTAGCGAGCTTTTTGATTGGAATTACAAGAGAGCTATATAGAATTTCTTCTAATACTTCGAGATCTGTGGCAGAGAACTGTGACATAAGAAGTCTATTCTCAATGTCTTTTTCATAATCATAGTCCGAAAGGGTAATTTTATTTTTTCGAACAGGGCTCAGTTCCATTAGCAAGCTTGCCATAAAGATCTCTTTCCTTGGATTAGTTCATATTCACACTTTGTAAAGCATAATGAATCTATTTTTTTGTTACAAGGAAACATACTGGTATTAGGTAGAATATTTGCTGTCATTTAATTCAAGAAAAGTGGCTCAAGACTGCCTTAGAACATGTTTTGTGTTAGAAATTAATTGAAAAATAATTTGTTTAAAATTGAATTATTTTTTGTTGTACTCAAACTTTTGCATGACGCTAATATGTGCCACTTTATTTATGGATTTATTGGGAGAATGTCAATGTCTGCAGCGCAAATGGTGCCCACCAGTTCAAAAGC
>Ga0247841_10008842_pt1 | contig 14311 bp, 5 predicted proteins | sample LaCruzMarch2015__2_FD_192410 | JGI IMG/M metagenome (GOLD analysis project Ga0247841, IMG submission 192410) | Freshwater microbial communities from meromictic Lake La Cruz, Castile-La Mancha, Spain - LaCruzMarch2015_18m | ecosystem: Environmental > Aquatic > Freshwater > Lake | place: Spain...
TGCCGCCAGGGTAAAGCCGACCGTCACGCGCACAAAGGAAACCAGCACGCTGTAGACCAGCGCCTGCTCGAAATGCAGGCGCGGGAACGCCATCAGCACCTCGGCCGGGCTGGGCAGGATCAGCGGCGCCAGCATGCGATCCTCGATGCGCGCCCCGTGCGTGACGTACCACCAGCCCAGCATGACCAGGATGACAAAGCCGCCGGTCAGCGCAGCCGTGGCATTGGGCGAGATGTCCTGCCGCACCGTCATCCGGCCAAAGCGCGCCGCCAGCAGCAAGAGCGCCGTCGTGACGAGGGTCAGCAATAGAAAGGTGATCATGTTATGCCGCCGCGGGCTGGGGGTTTACCAACATCATTCTTCAAGCGGGTAGACTTTCACTTCGACGCGCCGGTTCTTGGTGTTGTTCTCCGCCTGCGACGGGTCGGTCATGCCTGGCAGCGGATTGTCCCAACCGTTGCCGACCGTCTTGAATTTGTTTGCGTCAAATTTGTACTTCTGGATAATCGCCTTTTTGACCGTGTCAGCCCGGTCATACGACAATTGGCGCACCATGTCGGCCGGCACCACCCCTTTGCGGCTGGCATCCGTGTTGCCCTCAATCACGATGTACGCATTACCAAACGAGCCGGCCAGCTCGCCAATTTCCTTCAAGGTCTGGACAATCGCACTGTCATAGTTGGTGTTGAGCACCGAACTGTTCGGTTCGAACTGGATGATGACCGCCTTGGTCAGGACCTGGCCCTCGGCCGCCTCGGCCTGCTTGAAGACCATGTTGGGCTTGAAGATCGGCTGCGACAAGTCAATCACATCCTTGTACTCCTGCACCATGCCGGCCATGACCTTGGCGGCCTTGACCTTCGAGGGCGGCACCGGCGCATCAATCGCGCCCAGCGTTTGGTAGATAGTCGAGGCGCGGTTCCAGACCACCTCGAAATTCGCCGGATTCATCGGGTCAAGAAAGAAATTGTAGTTCTCGCGGTAATTGCAAAGATGCGCGTCGCCATCCTTGATGCCGCCATCCTTGCCGATCATCAACAGACAGTCTTCCTTGGGAATGCTATACACACTGGCCATTAGCGCGGCGGCCGCATCCACATCGCGGCGCACCAGCTCCACGCCCGCAAAGATGCCGCGCACCAGGTTGGCGACAATGTCCGGATGGTCATTGAAGAAGTCATTGCGCACGGCCCAGACATCGGCGACCAGCCGGTTGGCACTTTCGGTGCTGACGACAATGCGCGCGCCCTTGAGCTGCTCGGCCACGATATAGATATCCGGGGCCCAGCCGACGAAGGCGTCAAACGTCGGGTCCTGCACAAATATTTTCGCGGCCGATGGGGCATCCGCCGCCCAGCGGAAATCAACCTGGGCCGGGTCGATGCCGGCTTCCAGCAGCAAGCTCATGATGAAATAATGGCTGGGCGAATTCTGGGCCAGCACGACTTTTTTGCGGATGCCGTTCTTCATCCGGAAATCATTGATCGAGCGGATCTCGCCGCGCGCCACCACGCCGTCGCCACCGTCCGACCAGTCAATCTGCTGGCAGACCACCGGCACAGTGCGCGAGTCCTTGACCAGCGCCGGCGCAAACAGCGCGATCATGTCCAGCGTGCCCCATAATATGTGGCTGTGCCCGCTGGCAAACAAGTCGCGCGCCTTGACCGGGTCATCCACGATGCTGAGCTGCACATAAAAGCCGTACTGCTTGTAGAAAATGCTGTCGTCGTTCGCGTCCAGCCCGTTGTTGGCCGCAATAATCGGCGCCCAGCCCGGCCAGACATTGATCGGGAATTGCACGACCAGCTTGCCGTTTTTCATTGGCGTGGCGTAGTCGCTGACGCCCGCCACCGGCGGAATGGCGGAGGCGTCCACCAGCGACACCTGCTTGTCGCCCGCCAACAATTTCTTCTGGATGGCGGCGATGTCCGCAACCGTCGTCACGGCCGGCCCGGGCGTCGATGGCATGATCTTGTCGCGCCAACGATACACGCCATAGCCGACCACCCCCAGAATCAACACCGTCAACAGCAGCTTGCCAAATATGGTTGCCTTCATTGCCGTACTCCTTGTCTAGACTGCGTTAAAAAGAACATGCCGGCCCGGCCGTCATTCCGCGACTTTCTGCCGCGCGGGCTTGTCTTGCGCGACAGCCGGCGCCGCGACCGCGTCGGCCTGCACCATGCCCATTTTTTTCTTGTACTCGTCAAACAGCAATTTGCCGCGCGCCTTGCGCATGTCTTGCTGGCGCTGGATCGATGAACCCATTTCCTTGGCCAAGTCCATGGTCGCCCGCATTTGGCCTTCGCCCATCGCTGCCGACGTGCGCAGTTGCTCCATTGACTGGCTCATCTCGCCGCCGATCATGCCCTGCAATTCCGTGACAGATCCTTTCATCATCGTGGCCAGATGTTCGAGCGAGCGGCTCATCGCCACGCGCACTTTCAATTGCTCGAAGTCGCGCTGGAATTTCTGAATCTCGCGCAGACTCTGGGCGATGATCTCGGTGTTCTGGCGGTACACGCCCTCGAGATTTTCAAGCTGGGCTTTGTTGTCGGTGATATCCTGTTCCAGATCGGAGAGTTGCTCGGCAAAATGCGCCCCGTTGCCCTCGTCATTGGTGGCCACGGCCGCTTGCAGCAAGCCTTGCAACTCGGCCCGCTGGCGTTCCTGGCGTTTGAGCTGGTCCTTCAGCATCGCCACTTGCCCGGCCAACTGGCCATTGGCGTAATGCGCCTGATCGGCCTTGACCTTGGCATCGCGAATGCCGCGCTCAACCACCGCCTGGTTGATCGCATCTGTCTCGGTGGCCTTCTCGACCATCAACCCAAAATACATGAAGACGCGCTTGAATGCTCTGAAAATACCCATACCAACTACTCCTGTCCCATGGGTTATGCCACCGCAAGCAACAGCAGTGCCCCGCAGCGGCCAGCCTTACGTGGCAGTAAGTATAGCAAAACAAGCCGGCAATGTAAACTCTGCCAGACCGATCTGCCAGACCGATCCTGAAATTCCGCTATAAGAGCGGGAGCGCATTCCCTTGCGGCGATCCTGCCACGGTAGCCGCCGGCGTAGCGCGCGCAGACAGGTAGGGCGGTCAGGCCCTTGACCGCCGCGGTCGTCGTTGCGCCATTTCATCACCCGCGCAGACAGGTAGGGCGGTCAGGCCCTTGACCGCCGCGGTCGTCGCTGGGCCATTTCATCACCCGCGCAGACAGGTAGGGCGGTCAGGCCCTTGACCGCCGCGGTCGTCGCTGGGCCATTGTAGCACCGGCGTGTGCGCGCATGCAACAACGGCGGTCAGGGCCTGACCGCCCTACCTCACCCACCGGCCACGCACGCGCAGAACCCACAACAGATTTGGCCACATCAGGTTCGCATTCCCCCCCTAATTATTGGAATTTCAAGACTGGTCACTAATGTTTTGTCTTGCAGAACAGCACCATGCCGGCACAGTCAAGCTTGTGCCGCTGCACCATCCTTCCATCCCTCCACCATTCCATCCTTCCAGTTCCGGCAGCCGTGGCCACGTCGCTCCTGCCTGTGCCGGACACGGCGTGGCTGCTGGCGCTGCCTTTGCCACCGAAAACTGAAAACCGAAAACTGCTGCCCGCTCCGCGCGGGGCATGCCACCGCTGCCGCTGCACCATCCTTCCAATCTTCCATCCTTCCATCCATCCATTGTCCTAAAAACCAGTGCCAGTGGCCATTGCGGCACAATCTCAGTACTTATGGAAGTCAAAAGGTGCAAAACACCTGATTGACAAGGCGGCCCGCAGCACATACAATGGTTACATACTATCGTGCAGCCTGCGTTTTTGCGTGCAAAACGAGGTGGATTATGTGCGTAGACATAGACAACCAGCAATCCGACCGGTGAAAGGAGCTGATTATGGTATGAGACATGGTATGAGATGTAGTGCTCAACTGATGGTGACAGAACTGAATTTTATCAAAGACACACTGGACATGCTATGAAAACAACACCTTGGATTATAGGAATTGCCACACTTTTATTGTATACGGCCAATATTCACGGCCTTAATGGACATGAGCCGCGCACGTAATTTAACGGCCAAGCCAGCGCGCGGCGCGCGGCGTTTGCCCAGCGCCGTTTTGCGGGCAGTGCGCGTGATGCGCGTGATGCGCGCCAGACATTGCAGGCGATGCGCCGCGCACCGGCGCCAACACAGTTGACCAAGCCCGCACAATCAGCAATGCCACCCAACGCGGCTGCGGCCACTCAGCGTTCTCCGCTTGCGCCACCTGCCAATGACAATTTCGCCAATCGCCAATCGTTGAGCGGCGCCAGCGGCACGACAGCCGGCGATAACACGGATGCCACGCTCGAAGCCGGCGAGGCCGCTATCTGGTACTTGCCTGACTGGGGCACTCTTGACATCACCAATACGGCGTGGTACACATGGACGGCGCCAGCCGACGGCGACTATGCGTTTGATACTTATCTTTCCTATAACGACTATTACCAATACAATGAAATCGGTGTGTTTACGGGGTCGGCGCTGCAATCACTTGTCTTGGTTTCCTTTTCTGAATATGCGAACCGTGTGCGATTTAGTGCGCAGGCCGGGCAAGTGTTCCAGATCGCCGTTGCCAGTCCTCTATGGGATTTACCTTATTATCCATTTGTCTTGCGCTGGTCGCCCATTCTATGGTATGAAACAACGTCTACTGATACTTGGCATGACGTGCTATGCGCGGCCAATGGCAACGCAGCAAAAGTTGAATACATCGACTTGTATAGTGATTCCTATGGCACAAACTTCTTCGGCTTGGATTTTTATCGCTATAGGTATTGTGCATTTGTTGGATCGTGTGAGATTCGCAACAAAAAGGATGCTACGGTCATCAGCGACCAGTATTTCAGTGACTTGCAGACCCCGTTTTGGTATGACGATTACTATTATGGCGGGTTGCCCGGCATACTAGACTATAACGGTTCGGACTTTCTTGCCTATGATGCCAAGCAGCAGCAGGTGCAGTTGTATAGCGTCAAGAAACGCGTGCTGACGAAAGTCAATGCGCAAAGCGTGTCCAATATGTCTGCATGGGCATGGTTTGAGCATGGCGGGATTTATATTGACTTGTATAAGTATGATGGCAGAGACAATCTTAGTTACTATGGCCTGCAATGCTTCGACAAGAAGCTCAAGAAACGCGCGTGGGAAATCCCGCTTGGACTAGGTTACATCCAAGTATTGGGCAAGGGCTTGGCCGTGTTTGACAGCGGCACCAGTACCCCGATAACCTTGACCTATGTCAAGAAGGGCACCAAGGAGTTTGCCAAGCAAACATTGCCCTTCAATCCAAATCCAAATTTTGGATGGTTTTATCGGGAGCTGCTTTCCAATGGCGGCGTGGTGTATTACACTTCTTATGATCAGTGGCACACCAGCCTATGGTCTCGGGCGGATGCCAGTGGCGGTGTGCTGTTTCACCAGTTCTCCGGGAGATCCTGGGAGTGGCAGTCCAATTGGAAATCCGGTCTGACGTATGTCGACAAGAAAGGTGACAAGGTGTTGGACAATGTTGCCGTGCCGGATGTCAGCAATGGCTGGTCTGTGGCGGCGGCCAATGGTAAATATGTGCATGTGCGTGACAGCAGCAAGCTGACCGCGTTCCAAATCAAGAAGGGCTTGGTCAAGCAAAACAGCATCAGCGCCGCCAACTACAGTGTGATAGACACGGAAGGCAATACCGTGTTTGTAGAATCTTGGAGTTCGAGTGGCGCTGGTGTCAGTGCGTGGGATATCAAGTTAAAGAAAGAGAAATGGCAGAATGCGCTGGCGCCCGGAAGGGTATGGTATTTGGGCAAGGGGACATTCTGCCGCCATGAAAACAACACCTACACCATTTTCAATAAGAAGAGCATTGCTAAGCATACCTTTATCATCCCGTAAAGTAATTTATCGTTGTCCAAGGCCAGAGCGCGTGCGGGTTGCCGCACGCGCTCCTGGCAACGGCAGCATCAGCAGGTGCCAATCGGTTTCCGGCATGATGTTTGCCGTTTTCTACAAAACCAGAGACACACAATGCACTCAACTAGATTAAACCACGCAGCGGGACACGGCCAACTTGTTGCGGCAGTGATGCTGGCGCTAATGCTGACGCAGGTGGCAGCGTATGGGCAGCGGCCTGCACGCATGGCGCGGCAAGCCCGGCTGGCGCGTTTGCACAATCAGAACGCGGCGCTGGCTGGCGCTGCGCACGAGACCGGCGGCGCGCTGGGCGTGTCCGCGACGGACGCCGGCGCACTCGTGCGCTGCCGCTTTCAACAACTGGAAGGCGAAGTGACGCCAGACGGGCTGTGGCTGAAGTCAACTGCGGCTGGCGAACAGAGCGGGCGTTTTGGCATTCGAGCCGAAGCCGTTGGGCGTGAAGATGGCGGCATGCAACCGTTGCCCGCATCGGGGCGCGTGGAGACGGCAGGCGCGGCGGCGCGCTGGGTGCGGCCGGATGTGGTGGAAGAGTACACGGTCAGTATGGATGGCGTGCGCCAGGATTTTGTGGTGCAGCAGCGGCCGGCGGGCCAGCAGGCGTTGCAAGTGGAATTGGGCGTGCAGGGCGCGCAGGCAACTGCGGTAAAGGGCGGCGCGCGCATTGTGCCGCATGGGACGCAGCGCAGCATGGCGTACCGTCGCATGAACGTGACGGATGCGCTGGGTCGCCGACTGTCCGCGCACCTCACCGTCCTCGCGCCCGACCGCCTGCGCATAACCGTTGACGATGCACAGGCGCGCTATCCGCTGCGGATTGCGCCAACCATTGGCGACGCGCATTGGAACAGCAAGAGTGGCACACCGGGCGTTGATGGCGAAGTGTACGCCATCGCAATTGACACCAATGCGGGGCGCGTGTATGTGGGCGGCTATTTCGCCGAAGCCGGCGGGGTGAGCGCAACTAATATTGCACAATGGAACGGGAGCGCGTGGACAAGTCTCGGTGCGGGCATGAATGCTAATGTTCTCGCGCTGGCGCTGGATGGCGTGGGGAACTTGTACGCCGGCGGGTGGTTCGATGAAGCCGGTGGTGTGAGTGCGAACTACATTGCAAAATGGAATGGGAGTGGATGGACAAGTTTAGGATCTGGGATGGATTCCTATGTTTCTGCGCTGGCGGCAGATGGCGCGGGGAACATCTACGCCGGTGGCTGGTTTGGTGAAGCTGGCGGAGTAAGCGCGCCCGGCATTGCGCAATGGAATGGGAGCGGGTGGACGAATCTCGGCGCCGGGATTGAAGGTTATGTTTTCGCGTTGGCACTGGATGGCGCGGGGAACGTCTACGCCGGTGGCCATATCTTGCATGCCGGCGGGGTTGATGCAAGTCACATTGCAAAATGGAATGGGAGCGGCTGGACGAACCTCGAATCGGGGATGAATGGTCAAGTTTACGCACTGGTGGCAGACGGCGCGGGGAATGTATATGCCGGTGGCGAGTTCACGACTACTGGCGGGGTAAACGCGAATTACATTGCCAAATGGAACGGGAGCGGGTGGACGAATCTCGATGCGGGCATGGATGGCGATGTTGTCGCGCTGGCGCTGGATAGCGCGGGGAACTTGTACGCCAGTGGCTGGTTCGGACAAGCCGGCGACGTAAGCGCGCATGGCATTGCGAAATGGAATGGAAGTGTGTGGGCGAGTCTTGGTTTTGGTATGATGGATGGCTCTGTCTACGCGCTGGCGGCAGATGGCGCGGGGAACATGTACGCGGGTGGCTCGTTCTTGCGCGCCAGCTTGGTAAGTGCAAATAGCATTGCCAAATGGAACGGGAGCGGCTGGTCAAGTCTCGGTGTAGACCCAGATGATGAGAATTGGGTCAGCATGGGCGGCATGCCGGGCGTTGATGGCGAAGTGTACGCCATCGCGATTGACACCAATGCGGGGCGCGTGTACGTGGGCGGCGCATTCAACTTTGCAGGCGAATGTATTGCTTACAGTGTTGCGCAATGGAATGGGAGCGGCTGGACGAATCTTGGTTTGGGGATTCCGGATAGCTATGTGTATGCGCTGGCGCTGGATGGTGCGGGGAATCTGTACGCCGGGGGCGATTTCGAGGAAGCCGGCGGGGTGAGTGCGCACGGCATTGCGAAATGGAACGGGAGCACCTGGATGAATCTCGGCGCGGGGATGAGCGGCGGGCATTTTGGGTTTGACGCTTCCCGTGTTAATGCGTTGGCAGTTGATGGTGCGGGCAACGTCTACGCCGGTGGCTGGTTCACGAATGCCGGCGGGGTGAGCGCGAAGAACATTGCCAAGTGGAACGGGAGCGCCTGGATGAATCTCGGTGCGGGGATTGAAGGCGATGTGTATGCGCTGGCGGCGGGCAGCGCCGGCAATGTGTACGCCGGCGGCTCGTTTACGAATGCCGGCGGGGCAAGTGCGAATAGCATTGCCAAATGGAACGGGAGCGCGTGGATGAATCTCGGCGGGGGCATGGATGGCGATGTGCTCGCACTGGCGGCAGACAGCGTGGGCAATGTCTACGCCGGCGGCTGGTTCACGCAAGCCGGCGAGGCAGAGGCGAATTGCATTGCCAAATGGAACGGGAGTGCGTGGACAAACCTTGGCGCAGGGATAGATGGCGATGTGTACGCACTGGCGCTGGATGGCATCGGGAACCTGCACGCCGGTGGCTGGTTCGATGCAGCGGGTGGGGTGAGTGCAAACGCAATTGCGAAATGGAACGGAAGTGGGTGGACGAATCTTGATTTGGGTATGATGGATGATTCTGTCTATGCACTGGCGCGGGATGGCGCGGGGAACTTGTATGCTGGTGGCTACTTCCACCAAGCCGGCGAAGTGGCCGTGAGTAGCATAGCGCAATGGCAGGGAAGCGTATGGGCGGCTTGCGGTTCGGGTATGAACGGTACGGTTCGCGCGCTGGCGGCAGATGGCGCGGGCAACGTGTACATCGGCGGCGAGTTCACCAGCGCGGGCGGAGTGAACGCGCATGGCATTGCGCAATGGAACGCGAATGCGTGGACAAATCTCGGCGCGGGGATAAGTGGTTCCCGTCCAATTGTTTCCGCGCTGGCACTGGATGGCACGGGCAACGTCTACGCCGGCAGCTCGTTCTTGCAAACCAACCATGAGAGAGAGAGCTATCTTGCCAAATGGAATGGGAGCATGTGGACAAATCTCGGCGCAGGGATAAGTAGTACAGACTATAATCCAGCTATTTCCGCACTGGCGGTGGATGGTGCGGGCAGCGTCTACGCAGGCGGCTCGTTTGCGCATGCCGGCGGCGTGAGTGCGAAGAACATTGCCAAATGGAACGGGCATGCGTGGACGAATCTCGGTGCGGGGATTGGCGGCACGGTTTACGCACTGGCAGTGGATGGCGCAGGAAATGTCTACGCCGGCGGCTGGTTCACGAATGCCGGCGGGGTGAGTGCGAACTGCATTGCCAAATGGAACGGGAGCACGTGGACAAATCTCGGCACGGGGATGAGCGGAGGAGACTACTATTTATATGTTTCCGCGCTGGCACTGGATGATGCCGGAAACTTATATGCCGGTGGCTGGTTCCAAAAAGCCGGCGGGGTGAGCGCGAATTATATTGCCAAATGGGACGGGAATGCGTGGACGAATCTTGGTTCGGGTATGGGTGCTCACGTTTCCGCACTGGCGCTGGATGGCGCTGGGAACCTCTACGCCGGCGGCTCGTTCACGCATGCCGGCGGGGTAAGTGCGAATTCCATTGCCAAATGGAACGGGAGTGCGTGGGCAAATCTCGGTTCAGGTATTGAATATGGCAATGTTTCCGCGTTGGCGGTGGACAGCGTGGGGAACGTCTACGCCGGTGGCTGGTTTACGACTGCCGGCGGGAAAGTCTCTTGTTATAGCGCGTGCTATGTGGTACCTGAGCCGGCGGCGGCGGCCCTGCTGGCGCTGCTGGCAGTGTTGGTGCCCAAAATTTCTCGCGCGGCGCGAGAATTTTGAAAGCGGCCAAGGGCCGCACTGGGTGGTTGGCGGCTTGTGAAGGTGGAAGCGGCCTCCGTGCTGGCTTGGCTAGTCCCGCCACCGGCGTGGACCGCAAATACTGACGCTGCAGCATCCCTTCAATCATCCAGCCTTTCATTCATCCAGATTTCCGCCGCATCCCGCCGCTGGCGCATGCGCCACACGGCGGGATCGCGGCTGCTGCCGCTGCACCATCCTTCCAATCTTCCATCCTTCCATCCATCCATTGTCCTAAAAACCAGTGCCTGTGGCCATTGCGGCACAATCTCAGTATTTTGGGAAGTCAAAAGGTAAATCGGCGGCCGGTCATCCCCGATTTTTTGCCAACGGAGGTCAACAGGGCATAGACTGGGGTGCCGCAATAGTCTTAACAAGTTGATTTGCTGCGGGAGACGGCGCGGGTGTCAGCGTCCGCGACGACCTGCGCGGCCACAACGTGGCGGCACGCACAAAAAATATTTTACCAGCGCAAAGAGGTTTTGCGCCGCAACATAGGTGCACGCCCGAATCGTCTCGACGTTGATAATGGGTTTTCTTGCGCCATGGGCGGCGGCGTTTGTCATAGGCGAGGCAGCGCACCGGCACTTCAATCTGGATTAACAAGCATTTGTCCCAGTCTGCCCCTTTAATAAAAAACCGGGGATGACAGAAAATGCGGATTCGGGCTTGACATGCCGCGGATCTAATGATAAACTGATAGTATAATGCTACCGGTTGCACTGCCGTGCTGCAGCCAACCCGTTGCCAACCAAGAGCCATACTGACATGCGTCTTTCAGTTATTGTTTTTTTCCTGCTGGCTGTAGTCACCGCCGTGCCCGCCGCGGGCAAGAAGGTGCTGGCGCATTACATGCCGTGGTACGCCGCCAAGCCGGTCAGCAGCGCGTGGGGCTGGCACTGGACGATGGATCATTTCAATCCCGACGTGATCTCAAACGGGGAACGCCAGATCGCCTCGCAGTTCTACCCGTCGATCGGCCCTTATGACTCGTCGGATCCGGTCGTGCTGGAGTATCATGTCGCGCTGATGAAGCTCGCCGGCATTGACGGCGTCATCGTCGACTGGTACGGCAGCCAGAACTACAACGACTATCCCTTCATCAACACCGCCACGCTGCGCCTCTTTGAAGCCACGCAACGCGCCGGCCTTGATTTCTCCATCTGCTATGAGGACAACACCATCAAGTGGATGGTGGACAATGGCAAGATCCCCGCCAGCCAGGCGATCACCCGCGCGCAGCAGGACCTGCTGCAATTGCAACAACGCTATTTTACGAATTCGTTGTATCTGCGCCATGACAACAAGCCCACGCTGTTCACGTTTGGCCCGCAGTATTTCACCAACAATCCTGCCTGGCATCCGTGGGAGAGCATTTTCTCGGTGTTGACCACCAACCCTTGTTTCGTCACCTTGGACAACCTGCACAATCTCGCCGTCGCCAATGGCGCCTTCGCCTGGCCGCCCATGTGGATGGCCAGCGGCGGCGTGCTTTCGATCGCCTCACTCAACAGCTTCCTGACCGACTTCGAGACCGCCGGGGCCGGTTGGGGCATCACGGCCGCCATGGCTGTCCCGGAATTCCACGACATCTATGCCGAGGCTGGCGGAACTACCTACGGCCGCCTGTATCCCTACAGCGGGCAGACCTTCAGCAATACCTTGACCCGCGCGCTGACCAATGCCAGTGACCTGGTCCAAATCGCGACCTGGAACGACTTTGGCGAAGGCACCATCATCGAGCCCACGGCCGAGTTCGGCTATCAGTACTTGGGCATTATGCAGGCCTTGCGGCGGCAATACCTCAACCCCGCCTTCACATGCACCACCAATGACCTGGCGCTGGCGCGCCGGCTCTACGACCTGCGCAAGCAATCCACCGGCAATGCCGCCGCGCAGGCGGAGCTTGATCTCGCGTTTTCCGCCATGGTCTCCTATCAATTGCCGAATGCGGCCAGCATTCTGGATGCCGTCGCGCAGGGCCAATCCAACGCGCTGCGCAACGTCGGTTTCGAATCCTACGGCAGCACCGCGGACGGCGCGTTCCCGCAAGGCTGGACGCGCATCCAGCAGGCCTGGTGGACCGGCACGCCAAATGTGCATTCCGGCACCGGCGCGGTCGTGTGCAGCGGCGGGGGCGCATGGGGCAGCCTGCGCCAGACATTTTACAACACCGGCCTCACCGGCCTCACCGTGACGGCCTCGGTCTGGGGCATGATTCCCGCCAGCGCGGTGGTCTCGGCCGGCTGGAACGGCGCGGTGCTGTCCTTGGAAGAAACGGGCGGCGCCACCCTGGCCACCACCAATTTCATCAACGCCGGCTCGTCCAAGGGCACGTGGATCAAGGGCACCGTGGCCGCGCCCGTCAATGTAACCAGTGTCGACATGGTGCTGCAGGCGGCCAGCAGTCCGACCGGTTCGTATTTCCAAGGCCAGCTGTACTTTGACGATGTCGAACTGACGGTGGTTATTCCCGAAATGACCCTTGGCGTTGGCCTGCTGACGACAGGCCTGCTGGCTGGGCGCCGCCGCACGCATAATCCTTGCACAAGTGAGCCTTGATGACTTTTCCCCGGCACATCTTTTGGCTGATTGCGTTCGGTGTCTGCATGATGTTTTTTTCGCCACCGGCGGAGGCGAAGAAAATCATGGCGCACTACATGCCGTGGTACGCCGCCAAGCCGGTCAGCAGCGCCTGGGGCTGGCACTGGACGATGAATCACTTCAACCCCGACGTGATTTCCAACGGGCAGCGCCAGATCGCCTCGCAGTTCTACCCGTCGATCGGCCCCTATGATTCATCCGATCCGGTCGTGCTGGAATATCACACGCTGCTGATGAAACTGGCCGGCATTGACGGGGTCATCGTTGATTGGTACGGCAGCCAGAACTATAACGACTATCCTTTTGTCAACACCTGCACACTGCGCCTGTTTGAAGCCACGCAACGCGCCGGCCTCAACTTTTCCATCTGCTACGAAGACCAGACCATCAAGAATTTGGTCAACGGCGGGCAGATTCCCGCCAGCCAGGCGATTACCCGCGCGCAGCAGGACGTGCTGCAGTTGCAGCAACGCTACTTCACCAATGCCCTGTATTTGCGGCATGACAACAAACCCACCCTGTTTACCTTTGGCCCGCAGTATTTCACCAACAATCCGGCCTGGCATCCGTGGGAGAGCATTTTCTCGGTGCTGACCACCAACCCTTGCTTCATCACCTTGGACAACCTGCACAATCTCGCCGTCGCCCACGGCGCCTTCGCCTGGCCGCCGATGTGGAAGGCCAGCGGTGGCGTGCTGTCAATCGCCTCACTCAACAGTTTCCTGACCTCCTTCGAAAACGCCGGGGCTGGCTGGGGCATCACGGCCGCCATGGCCGTCCCGGAATTTCATGACATCTATGCCGAGGCCGGCTTGGGTTATACCTACGGCCGCCTGTATCCCTACAGCGGGCAGACTTTCAGCAACACGCTGGCGCGCGCGCTGACCAACACCAGTGAGCTGGCCCAAATCACGACCTGGAACGACTTTGGCGAAGGCACGATCATCGAGCCCACGGCCCAGTTCGGCTACCAATACTTGGGCATCATGCAGAACATGCGCCGCCGCTTTCTTGACGCGACCTTCGCCGGCACCACCAACGACTTGCATCTGGCGCGCCGGCTCTACGACCTGCGCAAGCAGTACAGCGGCAACACCGCCATGCAGGCCACTTTGGATATCGTCTTTGCCGCCATCGTCAGCAACCAACTGGCGCGCGCGTCCAGCCTGCTGAGCGCCCTTGAACTAGGTCAAACGACGGCCGTGCGCAATGCCGGCTTCGAGGCGTATGCCGGCACGGCCGACGGCACGTTCCCGAAAAACTGGACGCGCATGCAAAAGGCCTGGTGGGCTGGCGCGCCCACGACGCATTCCGGCACCGGCGCGGTCATGTGCAGTGGCTCGGGCAACTGGGGCAGCCTGCGCCAGACATTTTACAACAATGATCTGCTTGGCCACTACATGGCGGCCTCGGTCTGGGGCATGATTCCCGCCACCGCTGTCATTTCGAACGGTTGGAACGGCGCCGTGCTCGCGCTGGCAGACACCCGCGGCGCCACGCTCGCCAGCACGAATTTCATCACCGCCAGCTCGCCCAAAGGCACGTGGATCAGGGGCACATTGTTTGTGCCGGTCAACGGCACGAGTGTCGACATGGTGTTGCAGGCCGCCAGCAGTCCGGCGTGGTCCGACTTCCAGGGCCAGGTGTTCTTTGATGATGCCGACATGACGATCGTCATTCCCGAGGCGGCGCTGGGCTCGGCGCTGCTGGTGGGCGGCCTG
>Ga0247841_10008843_pt1 | contig 14310 bp, 13 predicted proteins | sample LaCruzMarch2015__2_FD_192410 | JGI IMG/M metagenome (GOLD analysis project Ga0247841, IMG submission 192410) | Freshwater microbial communities from meromictic Lake La Cruz, Castile-La Mancha, Spain - LaCruzMarch2015_18m | ecosystem: Environmental > Aquatic > Freshwater > Lake | place: Spain...
CCGACCTCGCCGGGGTCTCCACGGCGGCGCTCACGGAGTACGTCAAGGACGTGCGCGCCTCCGCCTTCCCCGAGGAAGAGCACTGCTACCACATGCTGGACGGCGAGCACGAGAAGTTCGCCGCGTATACCAAAGAATGAACCGCGGCGCCCCGACAGCCGATCTCGCCGTCGCGCAGCGCGTGGCGCGGCTGGGCACCGAGACGGTCTTCGCCGTCTCGGCCGAGGCCGCGGCGCTGGCCGCCCAGGGCAAGACGGTCTACCCGTTCCACCTCGGCGACCTCAACCTCGCGACGCCCGAGAACATCGTCCAGGCGTCGCTGGCGGCGATCCGCGACGGCAAGACGACCTACTGCCCCAACGCCGGCATCCCGCAGCTACGCGAGGCCCTGGCCGCGGACGTCGGCCGCGCTCGCGGCCTCGAGTACGCCGCCGAGAACGTCTCCGTGCAGCCCGGCGGCAAGCCGGTGATCGCCAAGTTCCTGCTCACCCTCATGGACCCCGGCGACGAGGTGCTCTACCCCAACCCCGGGTTTCCCATCTACGGCTCGCTGATCGACTTCTTCGGCGGCGTGGCCGCGCCCTACGGTTACCGTGAGGGCGCCGAGCGCTTCCACATCGACCTCGAGGGCATCGCCCGGCGGATCACCCCGCGCACGCGCCTCCTGATCCTCAACGACCTGCACAACCCCACGGCCGCCGAGTGTACCCCCGAGGAGCTCGAGCGGCTCGCCGAGCTCGTCCGCGAGCACGACCTCCTCGTGCTCGCCGACGAGGCCTACTTCGACGTGCGCTTCTCGGGCTCGAGCCGGTCGCTGGTCTCGCTGCCCGGCATGCGCGAGCGCTGCGTCATCCTCTACACGTTCTCCAAGAAATACGCGATGACGGGCTGGCGCCTCGGCGCCGCCATCGGACCCAAGCCCATCATCGACGTCATCACCACGCTCAACGTCAACATCGAGTCGTGCCCTAATCACTTCGTGCAGTACGGCGCCGTGGCGGCCCTGACCGGCGACCAGAGCGGCCCCCGCGAGATGATGGCGACCCTGAAGGGCCGCCGCGACGTGGCCCTCGGCATCCTCAACGCCACGCCGGGCATCCACTGCCTCACGCCCGAGACCACGTTCTACCTGTACCCCAACGTCACGGGGGCAGTGAAGGCGACGGGCTGCGCCGACCACGAGAGCTTCCGCCGCCTCGTGCTCGACCGCACCGGCGTGTCGTTCTGTACTCGGCTTCACTTTGGCCACGCCCTTGAGGGCGAGGACCAGTACTACCTGCGCCTCGCCTACTCGGGCGTCAGCACCGCGCAGATCCAGGAAGGCCTCGGCAAGCTCAAGGCGCTCATCGAGAGCTACAACTGATCCTCGGAGGAGAATAGACGATGAAAGACCTGCCCACCTCTGTGCTCAACAGCCGCTTGACGCTCCTCTCGGACGAGAAGTGCCAGGCTATCTACGACGCGGCTCTGAGCATCATCGCCGACATCGGCATGACCGTGCCGCACGCGGTCGCTCGCGACCTGCTGGTCGGCGCGGGCGCGACCGTTGAGGGCGAAGACCTCGTGCGCATCCCGCGCGAGCTCGTGGCCAAGGCCCGCGAGACCGTGCCGCCGATGATCCCGGTCCACGACCGCAAGGGCGAGCTCGCCATGCAGCTCGGCGGCTTCAACTCGTACTTCGGCACCGGCTCCGACCTCATGAGCATCTACGACTTCGAGAGCAGAGAGCGGCGCCTCAGCGTGCTCGCCGACATCGGCCGCATGGCTCACCTCTGCGACGGCCTCCCCAACATCGACTTCATCATGTCGGCCGCCCATCCCCACGACATCGAGGCCTACGCCTCCTACCTCGAGAGCTTCCGCGCCATGGTGAGCAACACCACCAAGCCGATGGTCATGACGGCTGCCGGCGTCGAGGACCTCGAGGTCATGTGGAAGATCGCCTGCGAGCTCCGCGGCGGTGCCGAGGAGCTGCGCGCCAAGCCGTACTTCATCCAGTACGGCGAGCCGGTGAGCCCGCTGCAGCACGCTCCTGAGGTCCTCGACAAGCTCCTCTTCTGCGCCGACTGGGGCATCCCGCTGATCTACTCGCCGGCGCCCATCGCCGGCGCCACCGCACCGATGACCCACGCCGGCCATATCGTGCAGGCGGTCGCCGAGTCGCTGTTCGGCGTCGTCATCCATCAGCTCCGCAGGCCCGGCTCGCCGCTCATCACCGGCATGGGCCCCGTCAAGCTCGACATGAACACGGTGCAAGCGCTGTACAACTCCGCCGAGTACTACACGACCTACCTCGGCATCGTCGAGATGGCAAAGTGGATGGACATCCCCAACTGGGGCTACGCAGGCACCAGCGACTCGCAGTGCGTCGACGCCCAGGCGGGTCTCGATATCGCCGAGCTCACGCTGCTCTCGATGCAGGCCGGCTCGAACCTCAACCACGACATCGGCTACCTCGACTTCGGTCTCACCGGCGCGGCCGAATCCGTCGTGATCACCGATGAGGTCGTCTCGCTCAACCGTCGCACCCTTGAAGGCATCGAGGTCAACGAAGAGACGCTCGGCCTCGAGACGATCGCCCAAGTGGGGCAGGGCGGCGACTTCCTCGGCAGCAAGCACACCAAGAGGCACGTGCGCGCCCTGCAGTGGAAGCCCACGATCCTCAACCGCAGCACGCAGAAGAAGTGGGAGGACGAGGGCTCTCTCAGTCTGACCGACAAGGCGAACCTCAAGGTGCGCGACATCATGGCGAATCACAAGCCGGAGCCGCTCTCCGCAGAGATGAAGGCGACGATCGACGGCATGGTCGACGCCTACGTGGCGGCGGGCAAGTGACCTGAGCCCCACGGACGTTGACACAGCGACTCTGACTGACCCGCCGACCCAAGGAGAGACCGATGAGTGACGAGCTCTACGAACTGATGAAGCAGACCGTCATCGACGGCGAGGCCGAAGAGGCCGCCGCCCTCGCGCAGAAGGGCCTCGACGCCGGCCTCCCCCCCGGCGACATCCTCGACAAGGGCTTCGTCAAAGGCATCGAGGAGGTCGGCGACCTCTTCGGCAAGGGCGAGTTCTTCCTCCCCGAGCTGGTCCAGGGCGCCGAAGCGATGAAGGCCGCCGTGGCCGTCCTGCAGCCCGCCATCGACGCCGCCGGCGGCGGCAGCCGCTCGCTCGGCGTGGCGGTCGCCGGCACGGTCGCCGGCGACATCCACGAGATCGGCAAGACGATCGTCTGCAGCATGCTCAGCGCGGCGGGCTTCACGGTCACCGACGTGGGCTGCGACGTGCCCGTCGAGAGCTTCGTCGCCAAGGTCAAGGAGACCGACTGCGACCTGCTCCTGCTCTCCGCCCTGCTCACCACGACGATGCCCAACCAGCAGAAGACCATCGAGGCGCTCAAGGCCGCCGGCCTGCGCGAAGGGGTCAAGGTGATGATCGGCGGCGCCCCCACGACCCGCGCCTGGGCCGACGAGATCGGCGCCGACGGCTACGCCGAGGACGCCATCGAGGCCGTGGTCGCCGCCAAGACCATCCTCGGGGTGGGCTGAGCGTTCGCCTCGGGCGGCGATGCTCCCACGGTGGGGCGACGGTCTCTCCCCCTGACCGTCGCTCGCCGTCAAGCCGCGGCGAGCCGCGGTCGGCGCCGGCCGGGCAGCCTCGTCTGCCCGGCCGGCGGCGCATGAGGCGGCCGGTGGCTGTAGTGTCGGCTTTCGTGACGCGAGACGATCAAGCAGGAGGCGCGAGATGGAACTTGTCTATCTGAGCCGGGCCGACGTCGAGGGCCTCGGCATGTCCATGCGAGAAGTGCTCGACGCGCTCGACGGCGGCTTTGCCGCCAAGGGGCGCGGCAACACGGAGATGCCGCCCAAGCCCGGCATCCACACGCGGCCCGACTGCTTCATCCACGCGATGCCGGCCTACGTGCGGGAGCTCGAGGTGGCCGGCCTCAAGTGGGTCTCGGGCTACCCGCCCAACACCGCCAAAGGCCTGCCGTACATCACCGGGCTGCTGGTGCTCAACGACTGCGATACCGGCGTACCGCTGGCGGTGATGGACTGCGCCTGGGTCACCGCCATGCGCACCGGGGCGAGCGCCGGCATCTCGGCCAGGTACCTGGCCCGCGCCGGCAGCAGCGCCGCCGCCATCGTCGGCTGCGGCGTGCAGGCGCGCACCAGCCTCGTGGCGCTGGTCGAGGAGCTGCCCGCCCTGAGCGAAGTGCGCTGCTACGACCTCTTCCCGGAGGCGACGCAGCGCTTCATCGCCGATATGGCGGCGCGGTTCCCGGCGCTGCGCTTCGTCACCTGCGCCTCGGCCCCAGAGGCCGTGCGGCCCGCCGACGTCGTGGTCACGGCCATCCCCATCGTCGTGGACCCCACGCCCGACCTCGACGCCGGCATGCTCAAGGAGGGCGGCCTCGCCGTTTCGCTCGACTACGACTCCGCCTGGACGAGCGCAGCCATGCAGGAGTGCGACAAGTTCTGCTCGGACGACGTCGGTCAGCTGCTCGCGACCAAAGCGCACGGGGTGTACTTCGGCGGCATCCCCGCGGCCGTCGGCGCCGATCTCGGCGAGCTGGCCGCGGGTCTCAAGCCCGGACGCCAGAGCGACGGCGAGCGCATCTTCTCGATGAACATGGGCATCGCCGTCGATGACATGGTCACGGCCAAGGTGCTCTACGAGCGCGCCCTCGAGCGGGGCGCGGGCGTCCGCCTGCCGCTCTGACGGACAAGGGGACGAACATGCTGAGAAAGAGCAACCTGGGTTTCCGCGTGTTCAGCGACGCGCAGCGCGCGGAGCTCCATTCCGCCGCTATGGAGGTCCTCGCGCGAGTCGGCGTCGAGATCCACAGCGAGCCGGCGCTCGAAGTGGCGAAGAGTGCGGGCGCCTACGTGGACGGTAGTCGCGTGAGGTTCCCTGCGGCGCTGGTCGAGAAGTGCATCCGCAGCGCCCCGTCCCGGGTCGTCCTCTGCGACCGCGACGGCAACCGCAAGCTGATGCTCGAGGGCGAGCGCTTCTACTTCGGCGCCGGCCCCACGGCGATCTACACCATCGACCCGATCACGGGGGAGCGCAAGATCCCCGGCGTGGCGGACACGCGGCGCGCATCGCGCGTGATGGACGCCCTTCCGAACATCGATTTCCAGATGGACTTCGGGAGCATAGGGGACGTCGATGCGAAGCTCATGGACGTCTATGCCTTCGAGGCGATGCTGAACAGCTCGACGAAGCCGATCGTCCACTGGGCCTACACGACGAGGAACTGTCAGGCGATGATCGACATGGCGGCTGAGGTCGCCGGGGGGGCCGACAAGCTCCGCGCGAACCCCTCCTTCGCGGTCTACGCAGAGCCTGTCAGCCCGCTCGTGCACGAGGCCGAAGCGCTCGACGTCGCCATGCTGATGGCCGAGAACGACCTGCCGGCCATCTACACGCCGGCTCCTCTGGGCGGCGCGACGGCTCCCGCGACGCTGGCCGGGATCATCGTCATCTCCCTTTGCGAGTCGCTCAGCGGGCTCGTGCTCCATCAGACCGTCAGGGAAGGCGCCCCGTTCATCATGGGCGGCGTGATCACCATCCTCGACATGGCGGCGACCCAGATCACCTACGGTTCGCCGGAGTCCATGCTGATGGCCGCGGGGCTCGCCGAGATGGCGCGCTTCTACCAGATCCCCTCGTTCAGCACCGCCGGGTGCTCCGACGCCAAGAGCTGCGACGGCCAGCACGCCGCCGAGATCTCCCAGAACCTCCTCATGGCGGCGATGAGCGGCGGCAACCTGATCCACGATTCCGGCTACATGGAATCCGGCGCCTGCACGTCGCTGCAGTCGCTGGTGATCGCCGACGAGATCATCGCCCAGGTGAAGCGGCTGGTCAGAGGCATCGAGGTGAACGAACAGACGCTCGCCCTGGACGTGATCGCCAAGGTGGGGCCCGGCGGGGACTTCCTGTCGCAGCGGCACACGCGTGACACCTTCCGCGGCGAGTGGTTCTTCCCGACCCTGCTCGATCGGCGCAGATATCAGGACTGGGAGGACAAGGGGAGGCCCGACCTGGCGGCGAACGCCCAGAAGAAGCTGCTCGGCATCATCGAGGAGCATCAGTCGCCGCAGCTGGACGACGAGACGCGGAAGAAGGTCCACGCCATCGTGGAGAGGCTGCAGTGAGGTAGGGTCGCGCGGTGAGGTAGGGCTGATCGTGATCGGACACAGGGAGGCATCGTGACGAGACCGTCACTGGACGAGCAAGGTTGTGAGCGGATCCACGACGCCGCGCTGCGGCTTCTGGGCGACATCGGCTGCGTCGTGCTCGACGCCGAGGCGCGCGCGCTCCTTGAAGCGCATGGGGCGATCATCGACGGTGAATGTGTGCGCTTCGGCGAAGCGCTCGTCGCGCAGGCTCTGGCGACGGCGCCGGCCGGCTACACCGTAGCCGGCCGCCGGCCGGAGCTCGACCTGCGCGTGGCTCTGGACGCCCCGCCGGTGCTCGCCAGCGCCTCCGGGCCGCCCTTCGTGCTCGACGGCGGCGAGCAGCGTCCCGGGGCGCTCGCGGACCTGCGGACCGCCGTTGCGCTGGCGCACCTCTCGCCCAACATCTCGGTGCTCGGCTACAGCGTGGAGCCGACGGACGTGCCGGAAGACCGGCGAGCGCGGGTGAGCGCGCACACGAACGTCACGGGAAGCGACAAAGCCAACCGCTTCACCGTCACCACCCTGCCGGAGCTGCAGGTCGCGACGGATGTGCTCGATATCCTCCACGGGGCGGAGTGGCACGAGCAGCCGCGCCTGTGGAGCATCATCAACAGCACCTCACCGCTGCAGCTCTCGGCCGACGGAGCCCAGGTGCTGCTGCGTCTGGCGCGGCTCGGCCAGCCCATCTGCGTCGCGGTCTGCGCGATGGGCGGCACCACCGCGCCGCTCACCTTGGCCGGCCTCCTCGCGGTGCAGCACGCCGAGCTGCTCGTGGGCCTCGTGCTCACGCAGCTCGCGAGCCCAGGTTGCCCCTTCCTTTATGGCGGGACCTCGTCGGTCTCCTCGATGCACTGCGGCGCCCTGATGATGGGCGCCCCCGAGTACTGGACGCTCATGGAAGCGACTGTGCGTCTCGGGCATTGGCTGGGCGTGCCGGTGCGCGCCGGCGGCTCCCTCACCGACGCGCACCTCCCCGACGCCCAGGCCGGCATCGAGTCGGCGCTGGCCATCGAGACGGTCCTGCGCATGGACGTGCAATTCGTGCTGCACGCCGCCGGCATCCTCTCGTCGTTCAACTGCTACTCGCCGGAGAAGTTCGTCATCGACGACGAGCTGCTCAGCGCCCTGCGGACCGCCCAGCAGCCCATCGTCATCGACGATGAGACGCTGGCGCTGGACGTGATGGCCGCCTGCGGCCCCGGCGGCACGGTGCTCGGCCAGGCCCATACGCGCCGTCACGCCCGCGACGGCCGGCGGGGCTCGATCATGAACCGCGACCCGTACCAGACGTGGCGCGGTCTCGGGGCACGCGACCTGGCGCGGGTCGCCGCGCAGCGCGTCGCGGACTCGCTCGAAGCCTACTCCCCACCGGACGACCTCGACCCGGTGGTGCGCCGCCGGCTGGACGCCTACTGCCTGGAGTGAGCTTTACCGGACGAACGTCGCACACGTTGCGGAAGACCCGCTGAGCACACCGGACCGCGTGGCGGTCACGGCAGATACCATTCACGAGGTCGGCTGAGAGGCGACCGGCGCGCGGTCTCCACGCCACGCCGCGACAACCATGTTCGCGGACCGGGCCTGCCCGCCTGTCGAGGGGCTGATATGTCGATCACCATGTGATACATCAGATGCCCCGACAGTGTCGCGCGGCGGCGCCCCAGGCGCGCGGTCCCGCACGGATCCGCGAAACGCCGGCAGACGAAAGGAGAGCGAGCATGTCCAGGCCAACGGCGACCCCAGAGCTGCTTCTCTTCGATGAGGCTGCGACGACGCAGACGAAGCGCGCGTACCGCGCCTTGCTCGAGGATATCGTCACTTTGAAGCTGGAGCCCGGTGAGGTGCTGGCTGAGGATGTACTGCGTCGCCGACTTGCCCTGGGGCGCACGCCGATCCGCGAGGCGCTGCAGCGCCTCGCGTCCCAGAGGCTGCTGGTGGTCATCCCGCGGAAGGGCGCATGGTGAGCGAGATCGACATCACCGATCTCGGCGAGATCTACGAGGTGCGGTCCCCCATGGAGGGAGTGGCGGCGAGGCTTGCCGCCGAGCGCTTCGGCCAAGGCGAGCCGCCCTCGGGGGTGAGCGCCGACCTGGACGCGATCCCCGTGACGAGGGACTTTCTCGCGCTCATCGCCATCGACCATCGTCTGCACCACGCGATCCACAGCCTGGCGCGCACCAGCTACCTCCTCGGCGCCCTCGACCGGTACCTGACCCTGTCCTATCGCCTGGTGCTCGCCGCCGGCGGGCGGATGTCGAGCGCCCCGGTGGAGGAGCTGGCCGAGACGATGAGCGACTTTCACGACCAGTTCGCGGCCATCCTTGGTGGTGACGCCGCGGCGGCGGAGGATCTGGCCCGGCGCCACTCCGGCTTCTCCGAGCAGATGCTTCGCCGCGTGATCTGACAGGGCGCATTCCCCTCTTCTCCGACGAAGAACGACGACGGGCAAGGAGCAACGAGATGGCAGACAGCAGATTGACCACATGGGATCCGCGATCGTGCAGTCGAGTCCATGAGGCCACGCTCGCGGTCTTGGCCGACCCCGGAGCGAACGTGCATCACGAAGGCGCCCGTGGGCTCCTCGCCGCGGCGGGCGCCCAAGTCGATGGGGTGCGCGTGCGGTTCGGTGCGGAGCTGGTCGACCGGGCGCTCGCGGCCGCCCCGCGCCGGTTCGCCCTCAAGTCGCGCGGCGGCCACGAGCCGCTGATCATCGAGGACGGCCACGTCTACTTCGGCACCGGGGGCGACTGCCTCTACACGCACGACCTCGACACCGGCGAGCGTCGCCGCCCCCGGCTGAGCGACGTCGCGTCGTTCGCCGCGCTCTCGGAGCAGCTCCCCAACATCGACTTCGTCATGTCGATGGCGCTGCCCGAGGATGTCGCCGAGACGGCGATCGACGTGACCGTGGTGGCCGCGATGCTGCGCGCCACGCGAAAGCCCTTGATGGTGTGCGCGACGTGCGCACCCGAGACGCTCGCCGTGCTGCGCCGCATGGCGGCGCTCTGCGGCGAGCCGGATTCCCTGATCATCTATGCCATGCCGTCCCCCCCGCTGTCGCTCAGCGAGGGCGCCGCCGGCCGCATCATCTCCTGCGCCGAGCTCGGCCTGCCGCTGGTCTACGCCTCGGCCAGCGCGCCCGGCGTCTCGGCGCCGTGTTCGCGCTCCGGCATGGTCGTCGCCGGCAACGCCGACGTGCTCGCCGGCCTCGTCATCCACCAGCTGGCGCGCCCCGGTGCGCCGTTCGTCTTCGGCGGCCAGCACACCGGCGTCAGCATGCGCACGTCGGCGATGACGTACTGCGCCCCCGAGACCATGGCGCTGCAGCAGGCCAGCACCGAGCTGGGCCGCTTCTACGGGCTCCCGACGTTCACCTTCGGTGGCTGCAGCGACGCCAAGACACTCGACGGCCAGTGGGCGGCCGAAACGGCCGTCACGCTTGCCCTGGCGGCCCTCACGGGGAGCACACTGGTGCACGACGTTGGGTACTTCGAGGCGTCGCTCCAGGGGTCGCACGAGTCCATCGTGCTCGCCGACGAGCTCGCCGGTCACGTCCGCGCCTATCTGGCTGGCGTGTCCCTCGACGACCTCGATGTCGCCGTGGACGAGATCCGCGCTGCGGGGCCGGGCGGTGACCACCTCGCACGGGCGTTCACCCGCGCACACCACCGCGACCTCTGGCAGACGTCCGTCCTCGACCAGTGGATGCACGACCACTGGGAGGCGGACGGCGAGAAGACGTTGCTCGACCGTCTGCGCGAAAGGGCCCGGGACCTCACATCGCGCCCCCCGTCCTTCCAGCAATCGCCCGAGGTCCTTGCGGAGCTCGACGACAGCGTGCGCGTCTGACGGCGGACGATCCTGCTCGAGGCGAGCTCCAGGCGCACACGACGCCGTGTGCGTGACTGCACCGCTATCATTGGCGCCGACGTGACGACCGAATGGGCGCGGGATGACACCTGGGCCAGGAGGAGCCGAGATGGAGACCGACCGCATCCGCAACGCCTCGTGTGTGGGCAGGCCGCGCGTCCTGTCCGAGGCCGACATCCGCAAGATCTTCAACGCCGCCCTGCAGGTCGCGGAGACCGTGGGCATGCGCGTGACGCATCGTCGCGCCCTGGAGGTCCTCGCGGGAGCGGGCTGCACGGTAGCAGACGGACTCGTCCGCATCCCTGCGCGACTCGTCGAGGAAGCGCGGCGCACCGTGCCCCCGCGTATCGCCATGTACGGCCGCCGCGGCGAGATCGCCATGGAGCTGGGCGGATACAACTCCTACTTCGGCACCGGCTCCGACCTTCTCGAAACCTGGGACCTCGAAACCCGGGTCCTGCGCACGAGCACCCTGGACGACGTGGCTCGCGCCGCGCGGCTCGCCGACGCCCTCCCGAACATGGACTTCGTCATGTCCTGCGCCTACGCGAACGATCTCGAGCCGCACGTCTCGTTTCTGCGCGAATTCCAGGCGATGATGCTGAGCACCGAGAAGCCGCTGGTCATCACCGCCGAGGGTGTGGACGACACCGCCGTCATGTACGAGATCGCCTGCGTCCTGCGGGGCGGCGCCGAGGCGCTCGCGGCGAAGCCCTATTTCATCGTGTACAACGAGCCGGTCAGCCCGCTGGAGCATTCCGACGAGGCCCTTGCCAAGCTGCTCTTTTCGGCCGAGAGGAACCTGCCGGCGACCTACATCCCGGCGCCGCTGGCCGGCGGCACCGGGCCGATCACGATCGCCGGCCAGCTCACGCAGGCGCTGGCCGAGTACTTCCTGGGCATGGTCTTCCACCAGCGGGTCCGCCCCGGCGCGCCGCTCATCTTCGGGGTCGCGCCGCTGGTCCTCGACCTCGCCACCATGCAGGCCTCCTACGGCGCTGTCGAGGTCAATCTCTCCCATACCGCCGCGGTCGAGATTGCGCGCTGGCTCGATCAGCCCAACTGGGGCTACGCCGGGTACACCGACGCCCACTGCTTTGACGCCCAGGCCGGTCTCGAGCTCGCGCAGAGCACCCTGCTCGACATGCTGGCGGGCTCGAACCTCTCGCACGACGTGGGCTACATGAGCTTCGGTCTGGCCGCGTCTCTGGAGCAGGTCGTGGTCACCGACGAGCTCATCTCCATGAACCGGCGTCTCCTCGCCGGCGTGGAGGTCGACGACGAGACCCTCGCGGTCGACGTGATCGCGGCGGTCGGCGCCGGCGGCGACTTCGTCGGGCAGCGCCACACCCGGCGGCACTGCCGGACCGACCAGTGGCGGCCCACGGTCCTCAACCGCGCCACGCGCCGCAACTGGGAGGCGAGTGGAAGCCCCGACCTGAGGGAGGCGGCGCGCCAGAAGGCGCTGCGCCTCCTGGCTACCCACACCGTGCCGGAGCTGCCCTCCGAGGTGCTCGCCACGACCGAGAGGCTCGTCGTCGAGTACGGTGCGCGATGGCAGGCGAAAGAAGGCCGGCCCGCCGACCTCGGCTAGGAACGGAGCGCCCGCACGCAGGCGGGGCTCACGCCGATGGCGGGCGGGAATCGCCGCCGCCGGCCGCCGTCTCGTCCGCGTGGGCCAAGCTGTCGGGCAGCGCGAACCCCGCGCCCTCGAGCATCCTGCTGAAGATGCGATAGGGGTTCCCGAGGTCGAGGTCGGGGTCGATCGCCGCCTGGATGGCGAGTCCGTCGATGACGGCGGAGAGGATCTGGGCGAGGCCCAGGAGCTCGGGATCCTCAAGAGCGCCCGACGCACCGGCGACGCCCAGCCACTCGAGCTTCAGGCTCCAGTACCACTTGTAGAGCAACGCGATCCGCCGCCGCAACGTCTCGTCGCGGAGCACGTGAGGCAGCAGCTCGAAGAACACGCGGAACTCCCCGGTCGCGGCGTCCATGCGGCGCATCTCCTCGACGAGCCGGCGGGTGCGCTGTTTGGGGTCGACGTCCTTCATGCGGCCCTGCGAGGCGATGTACTCGTCGTGGATCACGGAATCGAGGACCGCGGCCACGAGCCCGGCCTTGTTGCCGAAGTAATACGCGATCATCGCCTTGTTCTCGCCCGACGCCGCGGAGACGGCGTTGAGGGTGAGCGCGTCAAAGCCCTCGCTCGCGATGATGTCCTTGGCCGCCAGGAGCAGCTTCTGAGCCGTCTCCGGCAGGGCCGAGAGAGGATCCTCGAAGGCGAACTGCAGGCGGCCACGGCTCGAGCGCGAGGCGCCCGCGGGCCCCCCCGCGCCATCGGGCCTCACGACTCCGCGACCTGTCCGCGGTGGCGGGAAGCCCAGAGTACCGCCGCCACACGCCGGGAAACCGCCTCCGACTCGCTTGACATCGCGCTCCCCCTGATGTGCAATGAGGGACTAACTGACCGGTCGATTAGTCCATGTTCACCATCATAGCAGACCGGTCAACCGCGGCGGCCGCCAGCGCGGATGGCCGTGCTTCGAAAGGAGCGTTCGGATGAGGATCGGATGCATAGGGCTGGGCCACATCGGCTATCACTTCGCCGCCAACCTCCAGCGCGCCGGGTACGACGTCACGGTCCACGACATCGACAAGTCGAAGGCCGAGGATCTTCTGGCCACGGGCGCGACGTGGGCGGCATCTCCCGCGGAGACCGCACGCGCCTGCGAGGCCGTCATCACCTGCCTTCCCTCCGTCGCCGTGACTACCAGGGTGGTGGAAGGCGAGAACGGCCTTCTGCACGGGTTCGCTGCGGGCGACGCGTGGATCGACATGAGCACCAACGACCTGCGCGAGACGCAGCGCCTTGCGGGCTTGCTCGCCGACAAGGGCGTGCACACGCTCGAGGCGCCGGTGACCGGCGGCGTCCACAACGCTTCATCAGGCACGATCACCGTGCTGGTCGCCGGTGACGAGGCGACCTTCGAGAGGTTCGGCGACGTCTTCCGGATCCTCGGCGGCCGCGTCTTCTACTTCGGGTCGCTGGGCAAGGCCCACGTCATCAAGGTCCTCAGCAACATGCTGGCGTTCATCCACATCGCCGCCTCCGCCGAAGCGTTCATGCTGGCCAGGCGCAGCGGCATCGACCTGAGGCTCGTCTGGCGGTCATCCAGGTGTCGATGATAGACTCCAACATGTCGTAGGCCTCGCCGGTCCTGAACTTCTCCGGGTTGATCGCATGCTGCACAGCCAGCCCATCGACGACGGCGATGATGAGCTGCGTGAAGCCGCGCATCTCCTGCGCCGACAGGTCCGGAAGATCGGCCCCCAGGATGCGGCTGTACATCTCCATGGCCCATTCGTACAGCTCTGTGATCCGTTCGCTGTGCCGCGCGTCGCGCAGTATCGCCGGGAGCAGCTCCAGGAACGCCAGGTAGACCTCGGTGTTCTCACTCATCTGCTGTTTGGCCACCCGGAAAGCGTGGAGTCGTCCCTTGGCGGGCCGAGCGGTGAACCCCGGCAAGACGAGGCCGATGTTCTCGTGGACCCAGGTGTCCACCACAGCCTCCATCAGCCCGGCCTTGTTCCCGAAGTAGTACCGGATCGCCGTCTTGTTGAGCCCGCAGGCGTTGGCGATGTTCTCGAGGCTGAGCGCGGGATAGCCCTTCTCGATGAGGAGACGTCGCGCTACCTCGACGATGCGTCTGGCGGTGGGTGGCAGATCGGCGAGCGGGTCTGGCAGCGGGACTGGGACTTCGGCTTCCACTTGTCCTCCTTGGCGGTTCGCCCGCACGCGGATGACAACATCGGCCGAGGGCGGTCAGTGGCTCCGAGGCGGCTACGGCTATCAGGCTACCACAAGCTCCGGAAGTCATGCGGGGCGGGTCCGTCGGCAGTGTGTCTCGCTCTGGTCTGGGGCCGACGATCGCGCCGCTCGCGCGCCTCGCGCCATTCTGTGGAAGCCGGGCCGGAGCCGCGGCCGCGGCACGTGGACCGGGTCGCGACCACCCCTGCGATTGACACGGTCTGTTGGGATGCTACAGTGTACCCCATCCGGTTGATGTCCACCAGTCGGGTGGTGGTCGGTTACGGCCGGTGTGGGACGGCGGACCTGGCGCGCACGGCGACCACGCTCGACCCAGCGACGAAGGAGAGTGGGAATGGGATCTGATACCTTGGGCGATCTCTCGCAGCTGATCATCGCCGGCGACGGTGAGGCGGCGAAGGCTCTCACCGCGCGGCTCCTCGC
>Ga0247841_10008845_pt1 | contig 14309 bp, 12 predicted proteins | sample LaCruzMarch2015__2_FD_192410 | JGI IMG/M metagenome (GOLD analysis project Ga0247841, IMG submission 192410) | Freshwater microbial communities from meromictic Lake La Cruz, Castile-La Mancha, Spain - LaCruzMarch2015_18m | ecosystem: Environmental > Aquatic > Freshwater > Lake | place: Spain...
GATCTTCTGCCTAAAATATGAGCGACGAAGAAAAAAAACTGGCTGATCAATTCCCTGAGGATGCCTTGGAACCTAAACCTGTTTTCTGGAACAGGGACAGGTATCTTCAGCTCAGCACACTGGCCCTGGTGATACTTCTTATCGTACTAATAATCTGGCAGCGGGACAATATCGCCTCCTTTGCATTATGGCTGGCCAAATACCCGGGGCTCAAGTACGTGGGGATCTTTGTCATCTCCGCTGCAGCTTCTGCAACGCTGATAATACCGATACCGGGACTGGCCATGACCTCTCTCATCGGAACGCTGTCGGTCAGCCCGTGGGACCCGCTGTTTATCGGTATATCGTCCGGCCTGGGCGCGACCCTGGGCGAAACCACGGGTTACCTGCTGGGATATAGCGGGAGGATGGCCATACCGTATACCAAAACGTACGAGAGGGTAGTGGGCTGGATGGGAAAATGGGGCAGCCTTACAATATTTTTACTCGCACTATTGCCAAATCCGCTGTTTGATATCGCCGGCCTGGCGGCAGGCGTTCTAAAATACCCGCTGTGGAAATTCCTGGTAATCGGCGCTGCAGGAAGGTTGCCCAAGCACATCCTCTTCTCATACCTGGGTTACTGGGGCATCCAGATCTTTCCACATAGATAGAACTTATGGGCAAATCAGACTAAAATATATTATATACATTATAGAGGAGGCAGGATGAGCAACAATATAGGGCGCTGGCTGGATGACAATGTCAGGAAGTATGGCGAGTACAAACAGTTCATTTTCCTCGGACCCCAGGGTGAGCAATCGTGGACCAACAAGGAGATACTCGAGCACGCGCGTGCGCTAGCAACAGGCCTGCGCTCGGCAGGCATCAAGAAAGGCGACATCATCGGGTCTGTGATCAGTAATATCCCCGAGATACCGGAGATCATGAACGGCGTCAACAGGATGGGCGCTGTCTACCTTCCCATCATCTATATGCTGACGGCAGCCGAGATCCGTTACATACTGGAGGATTCGGCCTGTAAAGTGGTCATCACCGAGGACATCTTACTGCCCAAGGTACGGGAAGCCGCCGCGGGATTGAAAACCATTGAGAAGATAATACTTGTAGGCAAGGAAACAGCCCCCGATATATTGCACTACAGCGACCTGATCAAGTCCCCGGGCAAGGCCGATGTGACAGAGGTGGACAAAGAAGATATGGCCATTCTCATGTATACCTCAGGCACAACCGGCTTTCCAAAGGGCGTGATGTTAACCCACAACAATCTGGAATGCCAGATGAAGACCGGTACATCGGTATGGGGCGGCAACCACCTCGAACCATTATTGACCACCATACCTATGAACCACATCTATGGTGTTCTCAGTTGCCTGGAAGGCTATTTCTCCGGGTTCGTAAATATCCTGATGCCGCCTTTCGATCCGAGGAAGGTACTGGATGCTTTGAATGAATATAAAGTTAAAGTGATACCGGTCGTCCCCACCATGCTCATCTTCATGATGATGGTGGCGGACCCCAAGAAAGACGACCTCTCTTTCATGGACCTGTTGATCTGCTCGGGCGGACCGCTCTCCATGGAAACGCTCAAACAGTCTGAAACCGTTTTTCGCAAGGAGATAACGCAGGGATATGGATGCACCGAGGTAAGCGGATCGATAGCCAGGCAGCGCAGGGACTGGCCTCGCAAGCCGGGCAGCGTGGGGTTCCCCATGCCCGGACTGGCGCTTAAGCTCGTGGACGATGAAGGTAAAGAGGTAGCGCGCGGCAGCGACGGGGAGATAATCTGCAAGGGTCCGGTTGTGACCAGAGGATATCTCAATAAACCGAAAGAGACAGCCGAGGCCATCAAAGACGGGTGGCTGCACACGGGCGATATGGGCAGGATGGATGAGGACGGTGAGCTCTTCATCACAGGCAGGAAGAAGGACCTCATCATCAAGGGCGGCGAAAATATCGATCCCGGCGTGGCCGAGGGCTGGTTATTCAAGCACCCTGCAGTGATGGAATGCGCCGTAATCGCCATACCGGATTCTACGTACGGAGAAAACGTGGGGGCAGCCGTGGTGCTGAAACCTGGACAGCAGGTAACTGAGGAAGAGTTGCTCAAATATCTCGGTGAGCACCTGCACCACTTCGTAGTTCCGGTGAAAATATATTTCATGCCGTCTCTGCCCAAGACCGGCCTGGGCAAGATCCTTAAACGCGAGATACGCCGCATTATCAAGGAACAGATGCAGGCGTGATATAATCCTTCACTACCACATGAGGTAAGGAGGCAGCCATGGACCTTGCCGAGATATTAGCGCACCTGTCGATACCGCGTCCCAACCACAGTCAGGCGCTGGCAGATACGGCGGCATATATAAAGACATTGCTGACAGGCTGGGGCGTACCGTTCGTCGTGCAGGAATTCACGTTGCGCCCCTATATGCAGCTCCTGCTCGGCGCCAGTATGCTGGTCCTGGCCATACTGCTGTTCATCTTCGTGCTCAAGAGGAAACCCCTGGCCGCCCTGATTGTGGCGCTGGCCATCCCTTTAGTACTCATCCTGGAATTTGAGCTTTTCATACCGGTTATAACAGCCCTGGTAACTAAAGGTGGGGAAAATATCATCGTAAACTTCACGGCGGCCAACCCTGTCCGGGAGATTGTCTTTGCCGCCCATTACGACTCCAAAACCGATTTCTGGGACCATATCCAGCGCTCGAAGGTCTATGCTTTCATCCCGCTGGCCGTCGTCATAGGCCTGGCCATAGCCATATTTGCTTTCTTCGTGAAGCGCTATGCCGTCCTGCGGAAAAAGGCGATAACGGCAGTTACACTCGTCCTGTGTGGTGCCGTGATTATGTACTGGGGACTGGTCTTCCTCGGCTTTGGAGGGTATATTTTCATACCGCCCGACAGGCAGAGCTTCGGGTCAGTCGATGACGGCAGCTCGGTGGCGGCATTGCTGGTCCTTTCCAAAGATATTCACGACGGAAAGGTCGACACCGGTAACAGCAATATCACCATAGTCTTAACATCAGGCGAGGAGGTGAGCTTACAGGGCTCTCACGCCTACCTCCTCGAGCGGTTCGGCAAAGGAAATAAGCCCACCGTGCCCATCAGCATGGTTAACCTGGAGCTGGCAGGTCAGAACGGTCCCATGGTCTACTGGAAAAAGGACGGCCAGTTTTTGAAATTTTACGACGCCGATGCCGGCCTTGCGCAGCGACTGGGCACAGCCTGGAAAGAGGTATCGGGTACCGATATGGAGCCGCGCCCGGCGATCACTGACGATGCCCAACGATTTTTATCCGCGGGGATACCTGCCATAACGGTGGGTAACTCCGGATTGCCGGGATTGGGCGAAGGATATTTCCACAGCACGCTGGACAATACAGGACGCATCAACCCCGACAATCTGAAGCTTATGATCAAGGCCCTGGAGCGATATATCGAGGGCTACAATTCCAGGTAACCGCGTTATATAAATATCGCGCAGGCGGCCGGTTAAGCAGTTATTACAGCAGGCCCTCGGTTATCTCCACAGCATCGCGAACGAGTTTAGGGCAGATCTTCTGTGGTATGCCCTGCTTCATGGCTTCTTTGAACTTTGCGCGGTTGCTGATATCAATACCAAGTATCTCCCTGCATACAATCGACCCGTTGCGCAATTTGAATCCCTCAACGAATTCCTGAACGGCGCTAAATGCTTCCCAGTGTGACTGAGACCCATCAGCTAAGGTCAGTCCATATTTAAGCCCGATCACCATGAAGGCGCCGGTCACCGATCCGCAGGTATCGCCCATATGTCCCATACCGCCCCCGAAGGCGGCCGCAACTCTGTAAGCCATGACGGGGTCCAGGCCAAATTCTTCGCCGAACGAGGACAAGACAGCCTGAGCGCAGTTGTATCCTTTCCCGAAAGTGGCGCTGGCGTTATCGGATCTGCCCATTGCGAAACCTCCTCGTATTATCCTGTTTTTGCGGCATCAACATGCATCCGTATGGATCGATAACCGGCCTTCATTTTGAGTTTAAGTATACAATGTTGCTATTCTTTTTTGTCACCGGTCCCGCAGCAGCTCATCCACTTCTCCATCATCTCGGGCGTGAATCCTTTTTCGCCGCAGCAATCCTTCATTTTCTTCACCATCTCGGGATCCATCTTAATCCCGCTGCAGCAACCCATCATCTTCTCCATCATCTCGGGCTTGAATCCTTTTTCGCCGCAGCAACCCTTCATCATTCCCTCCATTCCTGTGCCTGATTTCGCCGTGTTTTCCTTTTCCATTGTTTCACTCCTTTTATAAATAAATTATTACTAACATTCGAAACATATCGAATTATAGCCTTAAAAAATATATTACTTTTCAGCAGTCGGGTTGAAAAACTGTGCCAATACTTCGAGGATTGCCGGGTCTACATGACACTCTATGCGCTGTCCCTGCCGTCTTGTCTTGATCAGGCCGGCCCGGTAGAGTTCCTTCATATGATGCGATACGGTGGAGGGAGCAATACCCAGGTTGCAGCCCAGGTCGCCGACACACTCCCTGGCTGTGTCATCGGTACAGCACAACCCTTTATCCGAACCACAGCCGGCGAGGTGCATGAATATCTTCAAACGATGCGGATTGGACAGGGCCTTGAATATATCCGCATACTGCGTGTTGCTGAGCGTCTTATGTTTCGACATTTCTCGAATTATAAAACTAATTGCAAAGGTTTGTCAAGCCCCCCCCCTGTGCATCGCGCCTACCGCTGTTTTATAATGAACTGACTGAGTCGTAGAAGTTGGTTGGAGGCCAGGACGATTTGTATGAAAAAACGACGCTTTATCAAATTCCTCTGCTGGGCCGGCGCAGTCATAGCCGGATTAACTCTCATCGTGGGGATCATCTATTTAATATTGCCCAAAGGGCCGAGGGAAACCATGGCGTTTAACGACACGCATAAAGTGGGCCGTCCGGCGGCCGTTTCAGACAGCTTCATGGCAGCAACGGGCACACCCTGGGCTACCTGGGCTGCTTTGCATGCGATGGAGGACGGTGGCAATGCCGTGGACGGCGCTGTGGCTGCCCTGCTGACGCTCAATGTTACTTACGGTGAGGCAGCTTCATTTCCGGGTGTGGCACCGATACTGATATACAATGCAGATACAAAGACGGTTGAGAGCTATACGGGCGCCGGCACCGCACCGGCCAAAGCCACTATCGAGCTTTTCCGATCGCGCGGCTGGAAGACCGTGCCCAAGATGGATATATGGTCACAACTGTTGCCAGCCTCACCCGACGTGATCATCTCCATACTCGATAAATACGGCACCAAGTCGTTTACCGAACTGAGCGCCCCCGCCATCAAGCTAGCACGCGAAGGCTTTCCCGTGCACGACACCATGCTCAAGAACCTCAATCTCAGCCTAGTCGAGCGCCTGGGTTTCACCATCCTGATGCCTTATAACTCGCAGGTGTACCTTGGCGGCCAGTGGTGGCGGCCCCTTCACCATGGCGAGATCTTCCGCCGGCCTGACCTGGCGAACATCTTTGAGCTGATGGCTAAAGCAGAGCAGAACGCCCTGGCCAATGGCGGCACGCGCCAGGCAGGTCTGACAGCAGTCCGGGATACCTTTTACAAAGGAGAGATAGCAGATAAGATCGTAGCTTTCCACAAGGAAAAGGGCGGGCTATTCACCGCCGAAGACCTATCAAACTACCGCGGTCACTGGGAAACTCCGCTGCAGGGTCGCTTCGGACCCTATACTATTTACGCCAACGACACCTGGAACCAGAGCGCGGTAACGCCCATGGTGCTGCAGATGCTTAATGAGATCGACCTCAAGAGCATGGGCCACAACTCTCCCGAATACGTTCACACCGTGCTACAGGCGATCGAGCTCGTCATGGCGGACCGCGAGGCCTATTTCGGTGATCCTGCATTTGTTAAAGTGCCGGCAGCTGGATTGCTCGATCCCCGCTATGCTCAGGACCGCAGAAAGCTGATGACGCCGGGCAGGGCCTTCGTCAAAATGCCTGAGCCGGGCAACCCCTGGAAATTCCAGGGTGAATCTGCGCCGGCAAGCCTGTCCGCCGCTCCTGATGTGGTCGCTTTAGAGGGTACCGGCCTTCAATTCGGTAAGGATACGAGCTACATCTGTGTAGTCGACTCCAAAGGCAATGCCGTCTCGCTAACTCCCAGCGACTTCCCGCAGACTCCTATGGTGCCGGGCACCGGGCTTACACTGGGCAACCGTATGAACCAGTTCCGCCTGGATCCGCAGCATCCGGATGCCCTCGTACCGGGCAAGAGGCCCCGCATTACACCCAATGCCAGCATGGCACTTAAAGACGGTGAGCTATTTATGAGCTTCGGTACACCTGGCGGCGATACGCAGACTCAGACAAACGTGCAGGTTTTCCTGAACGTCGCGGTCTTCGGCATGGACCCGCAGGTGGCCATAAATGCACCGCGTTTTCAATCCTTTAACTTCCCCGATTCCTTCGCCCCTAACATCTATAAGCCGGGTACTATAGGCCTTGAACTTCCTCTGTATAACACGATCGGCAAACAGCTTGAATCGATGGGATATAAAATCGAGGTGGGCGACACCTGGGATAATAAATACGGCGCGGCGGACGCCATAATCAGAGATCCTCAGACAGGCCGCCTGACTGGCGGTGCAGACCCCAGGGAAGAATCCTGGGCTGAAGGTAGATAAAAAAGCTGCGGCCCGCTCGGGCCGTAGCTTTATACTTGCTTGATGGAGGCGAGAGAGGGTCGGGCTCCATCTAACCGTCTAATCATTGACCTACTAAGACAAAGAAGAGCACTGGGGGTTTTATTCGATTCCTGATTTTTTGGAAGTGTGTCTGCGTATAATAAAATCTATCGTACAAGGCAGCTATTGTAGCTAAAATGATAGTGGAAGGGGATTTGAATCGGCGACACCCTGCTTGAAAGGAATGACCTGATTTCAATCTTTTTTGATCGTGATAATTCGGAAAAACGGCCTGAAAATTCAAATAGGCAGGCCGCTGAAATGAAGTCTAAGAAAGCATCTAAATGAATATAATGTCCTGGCGACATGTAAGGACATCAAGTATCTTCAGTGCCTTCATAACAATTGTCATGTAAGCCACGAATTTAGCTGCTCGGTCGTTATGCTTCCCTCAGAGATAGCTTTTTTAAATATTCTGATGGATTCCGCGACGCCCCGGGCAAGTGGCGTTACACGAAGGGTGCCGAGCAGTGAGGTAAGGGGCGCATTGTCAATTTGTTCTGGAAAGGGAAGCGGTTTATCGGTGTACGTAATGATCCCGCTAGCAGATGGTTCAGCAGCCTCAATCTCCCTAATAATATCGTCCATGCCAACAGCCTCACCTCCCAGGTTAAAAACTTCGGCTCCCTTAAAGTCCACCCGGGAAGCGTCAATGTATGCCATTGCTGCATCATCCGCGTATTGGAAGCCAAAGCGGCCGCCATAAGAGATATTGTAGGACTTTCCCGCTATCGCAGCGAGCATGGCCTTGGTAGGTGTAGACGTAAGGCCCTGGTCCCTCCCGGGACCGTAGATTACATAGGGACGTATTCCAATACTTGAAATACCGTTATCGAACCAGTAAACGCGTGCCGTTCCTTCGTTTGCCTGCTTATAAACACCATAATGGGAGCGCGGTTTAAGCGGTGCACCGTGCGCCAGCGGCCCGTGAGGATATTCGTCGCCCGGTCCGTAAACAGCCGTACTGCTGGCATAAACCACACTGCGTATGCCGCACCGGCCGGCTGCCTCGAATATATTTACCGTTCCCTGAACATTCACAGCAGCGCCCAATGGAGGATCGGCTTTGCAGAAAGGGAGTTGCATAGCGGCTAGGTGAATGATGTGCGTAATTTTGTGCTCGGACAGGGCGTGTTCTATAGCTCTTATGTCGGTGATATCGCCTTTTATGAATTTAACGCCGGATATTTCTTTCTCATTCATAATCAATTTCAGGCGATACAGCGAGCCGCCCCTGACCAATGCACAGGTAAACACGCCTTCGCGAACGAGATCGCGCACCACCCATGCTCCGATGCACCCGGTTGCTCCCGTGATCAGGAACCGTTCCTCCATTTTATGACTCCTCCAGTCTGTTTTTTATAGGTGGCACTCTTTTCGCTTTCCCGCTCATTTCGACACCCATCCGCAGTCAACAAGAAGGTCAGTGCCGGTAATGAACGATGCTGCATCGCTTGCGAGAAAATATATCGATTCGGCAATCTCGGATGGATCGGCCCATCGTTTGAAGGCCTGCTCGGCCTCTCTGAGTTTCTTAACTTCTTCATAGGACTTCCCTGTTTTCGCCGATTCTATCCTTATATCACTTCTAAGCATAGGAGTATCTACAGAGCCTGGACTCACAGAATTCACACGTATGTTAAATGGGGCGAGTTCCCAGGCAAGCGCCCTGGTTAGCGCAATTACCGCGCCCTTCGTTGCACCATAAAGAGAATGATCGATCTGCCCTACGTGGCCTGAGACCGAACCCATGTTCACTATAGAGCCGCTCTTCTGCTTCTTCATTACGGGAATTACATGTTTACAAAAGAGGAAAATGCCGCCCAGGTTAACATTTACAACACGCTGGTATTCATCCCAGAGAATCTCGTCCAAGGGACGCACGAGCACGATCCCGGCGTTGTTGTTAAGCACGTCAATACGGCCATGAATCTGCATAATTTTTTCAACGGACGAGACGACATCATTTTCGCTTGCAACATCGCATTTCACGAAGGCGCAATCGCCACCTGCGGCATTAATCTCATTCCTGATTTGATTGCCTCGATCGGAGACATCAAGCACGACGACAGCATATCCTTTGCGTGAGAATAGTCGCGCAACAGCCTCTCCGATCCCGTTCGCGGCACCCGTAATAACTGCAACCTTCTTGGATTGGTTCATCTTTTATCTCCCGTCAAGTCCGAAAATTTTTCGCGTCTGCTTCACGCTGGCAACTGGCCTTCCCAGAGATCTAGAGATTGATGCGATTTCGCCCACGAGTTCGTGTGTTTTCGCCAACTTCCCCGACTTCGTATAGGGGTAGTCCTCGGTTCCTACACGCACGTGATCACCCTCCAGGATGGCCGCAGCCAGTATCTTGATTTGGTTCTCATGCATGATGCTCACCACAACCACACATCCCGGCGGGAGCAATCTGCGGCGGTAGAGATACTCCTCGACGGTAGGCGGTGACCAGGTGCCGCCAGGCCAGCCGAAAAAGAGCGTGGTTATATAGGGAGGCTTAAGCAGATTCCTATTGATCAGGTAGTTCAGGTTCCATATGGATCCCGCGTGCCACACCTCGAACTCGGGTGTGACGTGATACCTGGAACAGAGCCGCGCGTATATCTCAAGTTCCTGTTTTGAATGGAGCTTGAGACAATCGACCTCGGCAAAGGCCTCGTCATGGTGATTAAGTATTATGGAGAGCATATCCGATTTACCCTTGAAGCAGTCCATGCGTTCTTTTATCTCCAGGCTGGACATGCCGCTCTGGATAATGATATCGCAGGATGCGCGTACAGCGCTGATGACCTCGTTCCACTGTCCCTCAGCATGCGTGTGCAGCACAGAGGCGCCCCGTTCCAGACAGCGTTTAGCTTCCAGGGCTATGGCCTTTGGCGTCCGGGGATAGCCCACAGAAGGCTTCAGCCAGCAGGTATTTGGTGTTGCCACGATGATGAGAGGGTCCATTATGTGCTCCTTATGTCAAATATCAGTTATTCATTGACTGCAAATCACAGGCTGATAATATGCTTATCCAGCGTAGTGATTTTGCGGCATCCGTTTTCGGTAACCACATAGCAATCTTCGACGCCGATAAGTATCTTTCCAAATGACTCCCACGCTTCTATCTCAAAGACCATATTCTTTTCAAACGGGCGGTCGAGCACTTGCAGGGGCCCGAAAAGGTGCTGCTCTTCGCATTCCAGCCCGATACTATGTCCCACGGCAATGGTCAATCCTTCAGGCTTCTGCGTTTTATAGAAGGTATCAGCTTCGGCATTCAATTGCCTGATATTCACTCCTGGTTTCACGTTATTCTCATAATACTCCTGCAACACGATAAGACGGTCAATAATCTTCTTCGCCTCTTTGTCCACCGGCCCTATTACGACATGGCGGTTGACGTCAGCAACGTATCCCTTATACACAGCGCCGAAATCGAATCGGCAGATATCGCCTTTCTTTAACACCGTCCCTATGCCCGGGGCCTCGGGATCCGATTCTCCTATGCTCAGCGTTAGATGGTCCCACACCTCGGCGCCCTCTTCGATTATCGTGTTTCGCGCCAATAGGAGGAAATCGTTATCGGTCATACCTTCTTTGGTCGCCTTGATACATGCTTTAATGGCCTTCTCGGTGATCTGCGTGGCTTTTTCGATGCGCCTGATCTCCTCTTCGCTCTTGATCAACCGCATCTCCAACAGGACTTCATCTGCCGTTACAATCTCTGAGGCAGGACTTTTTTTGGCGAGATAGTCGATCAGGTACTTGGGGGCGAAGGATTCCACGCCGATACGTTTACCCTCCATTCCCCATTTCTTGATCTTGGCCATAATAGCCCGCACGGTCTCTTTCTGCCCGATGGTACCCTTGTGATCAGCAATCCATGAGAATTTATCCACGCTCTGAAAGAGGTCCCAGTTGAATAGGGCCGAGCCTCCGTCGCGATTGAACATTACAACGTTGGGATATTGGTTGCTCAGCGCGAACAGGATGGGGTTGGGACTGGCATGCAGTATGGGCATACCGCTGGTATAAAAAACGTTGACGGGTGTGGTCACGATCATCAGGTCGAGGTTATGCTTATTGAGAGTCTCCTCCATACGTTTGCGGCTAAATCCAACTGCTTTCACCCGTTTCACCTCCGGCAGCCTTTTATTTATAGGGACATGCTCGGCCAATTTGTGTAAAATACTCTCTGTCCCCGCACCTTTCTCGATGGTCGCTAAATCATTGCGTGTAACGGCTTTCCCTGTCTGGGCCGATAAATATCCCATCAATACCGCCACAATGGCGCTTTGCGCCTGCTCAGGTGTAAAATCCGGCTCCCTATTCTCCAGTATGCACTGTGCGAAGTACTCGTCCTCGCACCGCATTGAGATGTTATAGTACAAAGGAAAAGGAGCATGCTCGATCTCAGGCTCGTACCACTGGTTTTTATTCTCACCCATGGCGTCATCGTTAGAATAGATACGCACCGGCCTCTCCCACATGTGGTTCTCTAAAATCGTACCTTTGCTTCCGTAGATCTCCAGGCTGTTGAAAGCCGGTGTTACCTGCGTAAAGCTTACTACGATCTCACCTACAACTCCCTTGCTGAAACGGGCCATCGCCATGGCGTTGTCCTCCGCTTTCTCCGGCAGGTTAATGGCCTGTTTGGAAAGCGTCACATAGATGGATTCCACCTCATCTTCCAGTATCCATTCGAGGGCGGCAAATTTATGCGCTCCCATATCCATAAATGCCCCGCCTCCAGCTTTTATCGGGTCCCCTTTCCAGAAATCCGGCTGGCTCATACCCTCTATTTCACTAACTCCTTCATAGGCCCTGATCAAATGCACGTCGCCGATCAGTCCTTGTTTTATAGCATCGTGAATATACTGGTGCGCAGGCAAGAAGCGGTGGTTTTCCGCGATCATGAATTTAACACCCGCCTCTCGCGCCGCTTTTATCATGCGGCCACAGTCTTCGATGGTCGTAGCCATGGGCTTTTCACACAGCACATGTTTGCCTGCTGCAACGGCTTTTGATACCAGGTCGGCGTGGTAAGTATGCGGCACCATGATCAGGACGGCGTCGATCTCGCTTTTCAGGAATTGATCCAGATCGCTGTAGGCCTGCATCTTATTGGCCCTGTACCTCCTGGCTACTTTTTCCGCGTGTTTCTGGTTTTTGTCATACACCGCGACAAATTTTAAATAGGGCGATCCCTCACACGCCGATCTATGAAAATCCCACACAGATCCCGCGCCGATCAATCCGAATTTGACGTATTTTCCTTTGGACTCCTTACCCACCTTACTCGTGGACGTATCCTTTTTTGAAGATTTTTGGAGAGTACCGGTAACAGGTGCCGGCCCCGGCTCCAGGTCGAGCTCTTCTCGTATCAAATCGACCAGCGTGCGAAACTTGATCGCGTCGGGTAAACTTCCATCTACCTTCAGGTCTCCGTTCATGTACGCCATGGTGGCATCAACCTGGCCTGTAAAAACTCCGGAGGCCAGTTCCGCACTCATCTCCAGGGTTATATCAGGCGCCTGGATATCCCCGGCGCCCATCTCGAAGATCCCGCCCTGGATATTCAACCACATGTCAGGGTAGCCCGATAACCTGAACTGAAACCTGCGGTTAAATCCCCTTACTTCATCCCTGGTTTCGTCGATATTATTTGCAACCTGTGTGAACAGCGTTAAGTAATCTTGTAGGTCCTCCATACAGAATGCCCCCCCCTCGACCTTCTCCAACATCCTCTGCTTTAACCCTTCATCTATTGCCTGTGTGCTATCTACCTTCCATCCCATAACTATGTACTCCATACCTCCTTTTACCCTATATTTAAAGGGTGCCATTCACTGTCAACCTTGATATGGTTTCCCATTATAGAGTTCATCATTCACGAAATCAATCTAATGAACCGGTATAAATAATTGCAAATGCACGTCTGCTATTGTATGCTTTTTCAGATAATTCTTGAGGGTTAACCCATATGGGTTAACCGCTTCAAGCATTGCAGGCAGCTACTTGGAATCAAATAGTAAATAGACCGGACTATTTAAGGAGTAGAATATGCCCAAGCAATTCAGTCACGACGAGATCCTCGCACTCTGTGCCCGTTTAGAAAAAATCTATACACCGGCGGTAGCAGATACGCTGGATGATATGGGCTTTATGAACCAGTCACTGGAATCCGGCTTCGCTTCGATCATCCCGGATGCGGTTATGGCGGGGCCCGCCTATACAATCGAAGAAGCGAAGACAAAAAAGTCAACTAAACTTTCCGAATATGATCCCAGCTTTGTAGCGCAGGCATTAAATGCCGTATTCGGAAGTATGCAGAAAGGGCAAATTATAGCGATCACCGCCAATGGCTTTTGGGGCGCTGGCGCCTTCGGTGAGCTGATGGCCACCACTTCCAGATACGTAGGCGGCGTTAAGGCCGCAGTGGTAGACGGTCCCATCCGCGATATAAGGCGCATCCTGGAAATTAAGTTTCCTGTTTGGGCCAGGGGCAATATACCCACTGATTCGATAGGTAGGGTTGATTTAATCGGTGTTGGCAACCCGATTTTCTGCGGCGGCGTACGTATCAATCCCGGTGATATCATCTTTGCAGACCGGGACGGGGTGGTTGTAATTCCTCAGCCTGATGTCGACCTTGAAGAGGTGGTTGTCAAGGCCGAGGAAGTAGTTACAGCAGAGCGCAGGTCGAGACTGGAGATCAGGGGCGGCATGTCATTGCCGGATGTCTATAAAAAGTACGGGAAGTTGTGAAAAAGATGGATAAGAAAGAACGCAAAAGCAAAAGCCTGCTTAAGAATACCGACCGTCTGGCAACCGCCATGGTTCGTGCGGAGATGATTAAAGCCTGCGGCATTCCTCTCAAAGATTTAGAGGAAAAACCTCTGATAGGCATAGTGAATTCCTGGAATGAGTTGCTCCCCGGACATTTGCACTTGCGCGAAGTTGCCAGATTCGTGAAAGATGGCGTTCTAATGGGAGGTGGCATACCTCTGGAATTCAATACTGTCGCCCCATGCGATGGCTATTCCAACGGTCTGGATGGTATGAAGTACGTACTGCCTATGAGGGATATCATTGCGGACGCAATAGAGACGATGACGATGGCACATTGCTTCGACGGACTCGTGTTTTTGTCTAGCTGCGATAAGATCGTTCCCGGTCAGCTCATTGCAGCAGCGCGCCTAAACCTACCTTCCATCTTCGTCACCGGCGGTCCAATGCTTCCCTTCAACGAGTTCGCTCCCAAGGGAACCCCTGCAATAATGTCCATGCTTAGCTGTCCCGGACCAGGCGCCTGCAGCGGGATGGGCACAGCCAACTCCATGCAGTTCCTTGTGGAGGCGATGGGTATGTCATTGCCCAATAGCGCCGTAACACACGCCGTTCATAACCAGAAGTACCTCATGGCCAGGGAGAGCGGAAAACGCATCGTATCCATGGTGAATGAATCTTTATCACCGCGTGATATCCTGACCGCCGATGCTTTTCACAACGCGCTGGTCACCACAGCTGCGGCGGGTTGTTCCACCAACGTGACAAT
>Ga0247841_10008846_pt1 | contig 14309 bp, 11 predicted proteins | sample LaCruzMarch2015__2_FD_192410 | JGI IMG/M metagenome (GOLD analysis project Ga0247841, IMG submission 192410) | Freshwater microbial communities from meromictic Lake La Cruz, Castile-La Mancha, Spain - LaCruzMarch2015_18m | ecosystem: Environmental > Aquatic > Freshwater > Lake | place: Spain...
AATCCAGCTTGAGCTTCTCAGCTTCCTGAAAGGTCCGATCAAATATTTCAGAGATTGTCTTTGTAAACACCCGGCCGCCGATAGCGAACATTCTTGTCCCTTCGACACCGCCGCCGCGAACAACTGCAATGTCAGTGGTACCACCGCCGATATCAATAAAGATCGAGGAAAATTCAGCTGAATCTTCCAAGCCGACACACTTAGCAACCGCATATGGCTCTGCCGTGATTGAAAGAAGGTCAAGATTCAAACCCTCTGCGATTGTCTGCAGAGCGCCAATATGAACAACCGGTGCAAAAGCGTTGAAAATGCCTACTTGAATATCGCTACCCTGAAAACCGATCGGATTTGTGACTTTATAACCATCAATCTTCACATCTACTACGGCCGAATTGACAAGCTTAACATCAATCTCTGATTGCCCTGTTTCCCAAGCCAACTCTGATCTTATTTTGTCAAAAGCCTTTGCCTGAACTTGAGCAATAATATCCCTCAACTCCTTTACATCAATCTTCGTCTGACTATTGTCTCTGCGATAATGCACTGTTGTGGTTGCACCCTTGACCAGCTCGCCGGCAATACCAATCACGCACTGTTTTGGTGCTATCTTCGCCTGAGTAAAGGCCTGCTCAAGTGCTGCTTCACAATTCTTAATCACACCAGAGATATCAGTCACGCGGCCGCCTTGCATATCAGAAAGCTGCTGATGTTCTTTGCCGACACCGATAACAACCGCTTTTTCGCCATCAATGCGAAAAACCAGCGCCTTCACAAACTCGGTGCCGATATCCAAAGAAATCGCATAGCGCTCTTTTGGCTTTCCCAAACCAAATAGTCCCATCGCCCTCCGAAAAGTTATCAAGAATTGTCAATCAAAAGAGCAAAATGCTCTCAGTTCGATTTGCTTTATTCTTGATTCTTATTACTAAATCCTTACTTAATATTATAACAATGATAAAAATTTAATACAATCAATGCCAAGTAGACTTTTATCGCCCACAAAAAGGTGTGGGCTGCTCCGATAAATCGAAGCAGCCCTATAGCACCCCCTTTCTTTTTTGCGGCTTGATTATGCCGCAAATCGAGCTTCGGTGATCTCTGCTAATATGCGCCGGAGTGCATCTGCGGGATCGGCCGATTTGAAGACTGGCGAACCGCAAACGACGGTGGTCGCACCCCCCAAAAACGCACTGAACGGGGCCACGGTCTGTTCCTGATCATTCGTCTGCTTGTCTTCGAACCAGTCCGGTCGGACGGCCGGAACAAGCTTGAGCAGCGGCAGATCAGAAACCTCTTCGAGGCAAGTGCCAGGGAGGATATATCCTGGCAAGCCAGCTTCGAGGCACATCTCGGCAAACTGCCGGACCATCCCGGGGAGGGACGACCGGTAGACCGCCTGACAATACTCTTCCGTGTAGTGAGTCAAAATTCCGAGGCCGAAGACCTGGAGATTCGTACCAGCCACACTTTTGAGCGCACGTTCCAATGCCTTTTTGCCGGCATGGGCATACACATTGGTGATAGCGGCACCGGCTTCCGCCAAGTTGGCTATGGTCGATTCCATTGTGCGACCACCGTTCCACATCTTGACATCGGCGAAGACCGGACGGCCGTAGGTCTCAGCGAATTCGCGCACCATTTTCCCGGCTCCATACTGCATCAGGAGGTCCTGATTCAGTTTGAAGCCGAAGTCGCCATCCACTTCCCGCACCAATGCCGCCATGGCATGGCAGCCTTCAATGGTGTGGGCATCGAGAGCGAGATAGAGAGGAGGTTGCTTCTTATGCACGGGTATGCTCCTTCCGCTCGAGGTTGTAATGGCGGCCGTAACCACCGGGGTCGCGGCGGAACCAACGGTAGTCGTCGATCAACCGCTTCGGGAACAGCTCGGCCTCCTCAGCGGCATCGAGCAGTTCCGGGAGGGTGATGAGGCAGGTCAGATTCAGTTCCGCCTCAGCACAGGCCTCGATCGCCAGCGCGTTCGCGTAGTCGAGGATCGAGTAGCCGTTGCGGCACTGGAAGCCGCACTCGCGCAGGACTTTCGACCCGTTGCAGAGTGAGTTGGCGAGGTTGGTGAGTTCTTCCACTACGGCACCTGTGGAACCGGGCGGAATCTCCGGATTGGGCTCGTCCGTGGCGATATCGATGATACCTGTCACGGTCTCTTTGGCGCCACCGGACTTTCGTGCGTCACGGATGTAGACCCAGGGGATTTCACGCCCTTGGAGCTCCTGGAGATACCGACGGACGTCGAGTGACGGCGGTAAGCCGCCGGTAACCAAACCGGCAATAAAGTCATCCTTCATGGTCGGCGCCAGCTTGAGCGCCAATTGCCGCGTCAGGAAGGTGAAGGCCCGTTGACGCCCAACCAATCCCTTGATCATGACGTAGCCCGGGCCGAAGAAGCCGGACGAGTAATGGTACGGCTCTTCGCCGTTGGCCACGTCGCGGATGTTGAGTGCCTTCGACTGCACGATGACCGTTGCGATTTCCGCCGCGGTGGCGCGATAGGCCATACTTGCGATCTCGCCAATCGTCATCTCCCCAAGCTTTAGGGGATCGAACATAATGAACCTCATTTCCCTGCATTCGCAGAGTTGCGCAGCCCATCTTTCGACGGGACAAAGTTGTCATCCGGTTATTAGCCGGTATGGTACAAAAAAGGTTAAACCACTACGTAACTGGTTCAACCCTCCTCTAATAGGCAATATAGATAAAAATAGGAAAAGAAGCAAATAATAATTTGCTTGCTCAATTAAGCCCCGAGTACTTCAAAATAAGTGCGGGCAACTGCGATGTTTACCGGCACCTGTTTGAGATAATTGATTAAACTGGGATTGAGATCATTTTCTTTGAGATATTCCTCAAGTTCAGCAGTTTGGCTCTCAATTTCCGTGTCGTTGTTTGCGTTGATAATAAGATCTGTTTTTGACAAAGAATCAGCTAAAAATAAGAGGCCAGCCTCAAGCGCATAATCTCCGGAATTTAGAATAATCTCCCGACAAGCTTTCATGCATTCCTCACTTCTAGCAAAAGCGATGGTATAACCAAGATCCATTCTTTTGGCGACCTCCCGCAATTTACCAAGTTCATAGTGCAAACCAGCGCATCTAGCAATGTATTCTATTTGTTCTTCGGAATAGTTTTCTCTTATCAGCACTTCTCTCAAAAAGCCGTCTCTGATTATCGACTCCGATTTTGCCTCATGCCCTTTATAGTCGGGAAGCACTCTACCATCTTTAATTTTTTCACCTCTGGTGAACTTCCCGATATCATGAAAAATAGAGGCAGTCATGAGAAGATCATTTTTAGTCTTATTCCCGATCATATTATCAAGCGAAGACAAATCGATCCCCCACTGTTCTTGAAATTTTGCGGTCTTGTCTCGCAAGCTTTCAACAAATTTGCGGGTGTGAGTCAAGATACCAAATTGATGCCAATTTGATGCCCCATGCTCTTCGGGCGAATCTAGGTTGTTTAAAAAATTTTGATTGACTTCAAGACTAGGATCAACAGCTCCCTTTGCAAAAGCTGGTAAATCTTCTATAAATCTACGGTTCTCGGGAGAGAGTTCGTTCGATAGTCCTCCGACATGGCGCTCATCCATTTATTGCTCTTTCATCTTAATATTGCGATGGATAATTTAGTCGCCTGCGACAACGTTTACAAAGTTAGAGAAAATCTGAGTCCAGACAAACCCTCTGACCTGCTCCTTTTCGTTTTTAACCTCTGGGCCCTGGAGTTTCATCGGGTTTTCAATACCAAGTTCTCGCCAATACATAGTCGCATAAACATTTTGATAGTTTTTGACCTTCTTCACATAGCGAACGGTCTCGCCTCGGGAATCGCTATTTATGATCTTTTGGAAGGTATCTAGGCGAAGCCAACGATCTACTGTACCGGTGCCGGCGTTATAGCCAGCTAAAGCCTGGTCGATATTCCCGTTATATTTGTTCAGAAGATCACGCAGATGGATAGCACCAAACTGGATCGAAGTTTCAGCATCAAAAATATCATATTTCGCTCTTCCTGCTTCTTTGGCCACAGTTGCTGCAGTCGACGGCATAAACTGCATAAGACCCTTTGCTCCCATTGGAGAAACTGCTTCATTGTTGAAACGGCTTTCCTGAAGGATGACTGCTGCAACAAGGGCAGGATCGACTCCATATTCAGTCGAATATTTCTTGATATATTCGGTATATTTCAATGGATAGACTTCATCGGCTAAAAAAGATGGAACAAAAAGATATAAAAATCCAGCCAAAAGAACTGCAAACAAAGATGTTAAACTCGCTTTTAAGAAAAAACCTCTTTTCATACTATGATAATACCATATTTAATACTGAACTCAATTGCCGGACGGCTCAACTTTGAAAGCGATGCCCTCAAGTTTCCAAAGCCATGACCTTTTCAACTTGTCTCTTTCTGGTCTAGAAATGGTGTAAAAGTGAGCGCGATGGGTCCGATCCCAAAATCTGTACATCTCATAGTGGCCTGGCGCATCCTGAGGGAAGGCAAAAAAGGCGATCCCCTCCAATCGGAAAAGTTTACTCTGAGATAGGACAGCGTTTTTTTCATAATCTGAAATTGTATAAAAATGCCGCTCATTTTTACTGTCATAAAGTCGGTAAACGGGATATGTCCCTGCTACCTGTGTCAGGTATGCATACCCAATATTACCTTCATAGCGCCATTTTGACATTTTATCAACGTAACCTTTTTCAACTTCTGAGAGAGTGTAAAAATGCCTTGATTTGCTTTTATTGTAGAAACGGTAGATCGGGTAGAGTTTGGTCAAGTTTGTGTTAGCACTGACTACACCGTTGCTGTCTCCACCTTGAGGCGGTGTCACGACCGGCGGATTGATAATAGGCGGTGTGGTCCCATTTGTGTTTCCATTTCCATTGGTAACTGGCGGCTCTGTCGGATTCACCACCAGCGTCCGCCCGTAAATATTCAAACTTAAATTTTCCTTCGAACCGGCGATAATACTAGCCGCACCAGCATAATTGACGCTCTCAAGGTAAACTTTAATGTTGTCGTTTGGTTTCATGCCGAAGCTACCGAAATGGTATCTGCCATTTTTATCCGTAGCCGTAGTGCCTACTATCCGGTTGTTGACGGCGATAATTACTTTTATGCCTGTCCCGACCGATACCTGATTATCGCCATAGACATTTCCCGAAACAAAGTCTCCGTATGTAACAGAAAGATGGGAAAGTGCTACAGCAGCGCTTGAATCAGTCACAGCGAAGTAGGCTTCAATATCGGCGTATCTGCCGTAAGGGATAGATTTGTCTGGCATCAAGAGTTTATCGGCACTGACTTCGACATAATTACTCCAAGTTGCAGATGAGAGCAGATCTTTAGTGTCCGAGGTTCTGATCCTGACTTTGACGGTCGATCCTGCTGGCCTACCGGTTTCAACCCAACTTACTTTCTTCCAGATTGAACCATCCATACCTGAATCATAAGAAGATATTTTGGCTGTGCCGCTGGTTTGGAACCGTTGGCTGCTCGCATATTTCTTGATCGTATTGTCAGCGTCAGCAATAAAAACATCACCATCAGATGAGACGACAATCCCGGTTGGGGCGGTCAATTCCGTCATCCCGAATTGTTGGATAAAGGTACCGTCTGACTTAAAAATCTGAATTCGCTTATTGCCTGTATCGGCAATATAGACATTGCCATCACTATCAGTTGAAACCGCCGAAGGGGCGGTGAATTGCCCTTCTCCCGAGCCGGCTGTGCCCCACTTCGCCACAAAGTTTCCGTTCAGAGCAAATTTTTGGATCCTATTATTACCAGTGTCAACGACGTAAAAACAGGCGTTTGCGATATCAACATAGATTGCAGATGGACGGTTGAATTGGGCATCTCCTGTCCCGAGCGTGCCCCAATCACCGATGATTCCACCGGCTTTCGTAATCTTTCTTATCCGGTTATTGCCTGTATCAGCGATGTAGGCATTACCAGAAAGATCGACCGAAACGCCAAGAGGACCCGAAAGTTGACTTGTCGAATAGACGGACTCTCCGGAGGAGTCCATGATCTGCATCCGGTTCGTTGCAGAATCTACGCTATATATTTCATTCGCACGACTGACTGCAACACCAGCGATTGAACTGAACGGAACTCCGCCGCTGGGCCCGCTCCAAGCATTGGAATAATTACCCAAGCTATCAAATTTCTGGAGACGGTTATTTCCGCTATCAGCTAAATATATATTTTTATTGATATCCATTGCGAGGCCGAGAGGGGTAGAAACTTGGCCATTTGCGCTTCCACCAACCGCGATATTGCTAGCATAACAAACACTGTATTTAAATTTTTCCACCCTGAAGTTACCCGTATCAACAACATAAAGTTTTCCAGTAGAATCGACTGCGGTACCAGCAGGGCGGTCAAGATTGCCAAGTCCCAATCCACCTGTGCCGGTAGATGAGATGAAAACGCCATTTCGGTCGAATTTCGGAACCCGATGATTCTGTGTGTCCGCAACATAGACAAAGTTGCCGATTGCGTTGACTCCAGTTGGCAGGGAGAATTCGCCGGCATTTACGCCCTCTTTGCCCCATTTTTGTAGAAATGTTCCATTCAGTGAGAATTTTTGCACCCGTTGATTGTAGGTATCAGCTACATAGACGCTACCGTTTGGATCTACCGAGATGCTTGATGGCGTACCGAACTGTCCATCCTGGTTTCCCGTAGAGCCCCATTTGGATATGAAAACGCCAAGACTGGAAAATTTCATAATTCTATCGTTACCAGAGTCGGCAACGTAAATATTGTTGCTTGTATCAAGAGCAATGCCTTGAGGATATGAAAAGTTATTATCACCACTTCCAAGTGTGCCAAATTGGCGACGAAAAACACCAGTACTATCGAAGACCTGGATCCGGTGGTTATTTGTGTCAGTCAAATAAAAATAGCCGTTGCTATCGATCGCAAATGCCTGCGGACCGCTGAGAGGATAATCAGGCGACTGTGATAAATTCCAGTTTTGAAGCGTACCATTTAGATCGAATTTCTGGATTCTGTTCAAACTCTGGTCCAGCACATAAATAGAGTCATTTTTTATAATAATAGACCTCGCAGAACCGAATTGTCCGCTTCCCTCACCCCTACTCCCCCAGACGGCAGAAGCTACATATTCGCTGCATGTGCTATTGTAACCAAGCGAGGCCGAGCCAATAGTATTGTTCACTACCTCAGTCCGATCAAGCGCGAACTCACCCAGCGAGTTTCCTGACCAGGTTTTTGTTTTTTCCGTAGAGGCAAGATCAGTCGTATCACCTAAAAATTTGGGAATGAAATAGACACCACCAAAAATCAAGAGCACAATTATAGCTATCGGCAAGTAAATCCGCTTTATGCTTAACTTGCTTATCTTATACATACAGCCAGAATCCCCTCGGCTAATTAATTATCCAAATTATAACACTAATTTCCCAAACAATAAAATTTTATAATGGTCACCCCAAGCGGGAGACCAATTGCTCTCCCGACCCCTTTCATATTCGAGTCCGTCCCTAATAAAAAGAGTCTGACTTAAGTCAGACTCTTTTTATTGGTGCCCGAGGCCGGACTCGAACCGGCACGCCTTGCGGCAAAGGATTTTAAGTCCTTCGTGTATACCATTTCACCACTCGGGCATATCATAATTTAATGTCTAAATTAAGAATTTCTAATATCCTAAATCAATAACCAATTTTTAGAATTTTGAAATTATTAATTGATTGAAAATTAAAAATTAGTAATTAATAATTTTTTAACTTACTTGCCATTTCCCGTTTTTGTTTTCTATCTTCCCATCGATTGTGAAGCCAGCAGCCTTTTTGTGCCCGCCCCCACCAAGATATCGCGCTAGTAGCGATAGATCGATGTTATCATCCTCGGTCCTTAAACTCCCTCTCAATTTACCATTTTCAGTCTCGTAAAGCAATAATGCCACCTTAGATTCCGGAGCAGAATTCAATAAGTTGACCAGTCCCGATACCTCGTCCTCCGAAGCCTCAGCAGCAATGATATCCTCGTAGTCCAGAACGGAAAAAGAAACACCGATCTTTTGGTTGTAAACCAGCTTGTTGAGAGCAATACCCCATAGTCTCAAAGTAGAAATTGATTTTGATCCTGAGATATTATCCGAGATCCTTTTCAGCTTTCCACCCCGCTTCAATAATTCAGAGGTAACACGGAGTACATTTGTTGAGGTATTGGCATGCCGAAAGCCCCCAGTGTCACCGTAGAAGCCAAGCAATAATGCCGTCGCAGTCTCGGAATTTAGGGCGATGTTGAGCTTTTCAGCAATTTCATAAAGTATCTCGCATGTTGATGAAGCACTCTCGATGATGATATTGAGTTGTGCTATCTTCCAGAGATCATTTCGAGGGTGATGATCAATATTTATGATCGGTTTGTTCTTCAAACTTGGAAATATTTCAATAAATCCGGTTCTCCTTGCATCACCGTTATCAAGAAGACAAACAGCGTCAATTTTTTCAGGGTCGAAAGTATTTTCAATCGCATCTGCCCCATCGAGAAAAGAAAAAACGGTCGGAATAGGATCTTTCATTACAAGCCTGACTGACTTGCCAAGCGAGCGCAGGATGCCACCAAAAGCCAAAAGAGACCCTATCGAGTCTCCATCTGGCTTTTCGTGACCGATCAAAAGAAAACTTTTTTTGTTCTCAATTATCTCTTTAAGATTTTCTATCAAACCTTGGTCAATCATTATTTTGTTGACTTTAGCTAGTCTCTTTCAGAATGTAGATCGCGCGTTGGTCATCTGGCAATTCCGCTTTCTTAATCTTGAGAATGTCAAATTCGCCGTCTGCCATGCCCTCACTCTTTTTGAATTCTTCAATATCGTCGTAAAGCATCGGGATAATAACTTTGGGATCAACATCCGAAAGAACCTTCAAACTTTTTTTAAGCTCTAGGGTGCCATCCGCACCTAGGGGAAGAAATAGGATATCGATATCCCCTATTTTTTTGACTTCCTCTTCACTAAGATCATGCGTTAGTTTTCCCAGATGACAGAGGTTCATCTCTTCTGCATGGATAATATTGATTACATTTTCATTATCTGGAATTGCAAAAACGGAAATCCCTTTTTTCTCATACTCTCCAGGTCCTGGCAACTCGAAGTCATCGATCTTTATGTTATAGCCGACCCTGACAACCGCATCCTTCATTTTTATCTCAAACTTTTCCTTGCCCTTATATTGGATTTGCATCTGCCTCCTGCTTTTTTATTCTTTTGCTTTTTTGGCGCTTTTTTTTGCCTTCGCAGGGACTTTCTCTGCCTTTTCTACCTCGTCGTTTTCAGTTGGTTCAGCATCTGCCTTCGGAGCTTTTTCAGCTTTTTCCTTTTTGTCCTGCTTCAGGCTAAGACCAAGGCGATGGTTTTCTGGCTCGATTGAGATAATTTTGAAACTATACTCTTTTCCAAGATCAACAATAGTGCTTGGGTCGACAACATGATCTGGCGATAGCTCAGAGATGTGAACCAATCCATCAATCTCCTCATCAAGTGAAACAAAGGCACCGAAAGGTGTTATTTTTGTGATTTCGCCTTTGACTACATCTTCAACTTTATATTTTGAAGCTGCTTTGACCCATGGATCAGCAAGTAATCTCTTGATCGAAAGGGAGATTCTGCCATCCTCGATTGAAAGGATCATTGCTTCAACTTCATCGCCAACCCGAAAGATTTTGTGCAGCTCAGATACGCGGCTCCAGGAAACCTCAGAGATATGAACAAGAGCTTCGATCTGAGGATCAATGCTGACAAAGAGACCGAAATCAACGATACCGGTGATTCTGCCTTTAACCTTTTGTCCGACTGCAAATTTATCAATTTTAGTTTTGACTTCTGTCGCATTGACTGCTTTTTCAGAGAAGATAAGTTTGTTGTTTTCCTTATCGCAAGCGATTACTTTGACGGCAAGTTCTTTACCGATCAGCTGTCTCAAGCGGTTTAGGATCTCGTCCTTGTCGCCACCGGAAACACGTGGATAATTTGTCGGTGAAAGCTGAGAAACAGGTAAGAATGCCTGAATACCGCCAACCTCGGTCATAAGACCACCCTTATTCGCATCAGAGATTTTGATGAGTGTTGACTCGCCGGATTTGAATTTCTCTTCCATTTCAAGCCAATATTTCTCTCTATCAGCTCTTTTCATTGAGAGGACGACGTTGCCATCCTCATTTTCCATTGCTACAACTGTGGCATAAATCTTGTCTCCAATTTTTAAGCCCGATTTGGTTGTAATCTCTTTCTCAGGGATAAAACCGAGAGATTGACCTGCAACGTCAACCCAGATTCTGTTTCCGCCAACAGCGAGCAAAACAGCTTCAACCATATCACCTTCAGCAAACGGCAAAAGATTATCACCAAGTTCAGCAATAAGTTTTTCCATCGTATCAGCGTCTTGTGACACAGTCAGTTCTTTTTCTTTTTCTGTCATTTTAATTAATATCCTTTCTTTTCCCTTTCGGGAGGTTTTTATCGTATTTGTGATTTGCTTTTGGGCAAATATTTTTTATAACGTGCTTCTATTTCCATCTCTTTTCGATACTTTGCAAAATTCGGGATAATCTGAACGATCACAATTCCTGTCCAGACGAGGAATAGCAGGAGATCTAAGAGGACGAATGCCCTTGATCCCAACCATACTAACTGCTCGTGCCGGGCAAAAAGATATATCAGCCCCAATATGCCAGTAGATAGTAAGGGTATGAACAATTTTCCATAGAACTTTGCGAGCATTTCAGGCAGTAATTTCAGATAAAGCGAACCGAGAATAAGTAAAATGAAGAAAATCAGGAAATAAAAAGTTAGTCGGCTTTCTGCAGGTGCCGTCGAAGCAAAAAGGTAGTTTTTTGAAAAAATGTATTCTAAAGACATAATTGTTAAATAATCAATGAACAAGATACAAGGTACAAACAAATTCCAATATTCGAATTTTGTAGTTGATTATTGTTTGATGTTTGTTTCTTGATGTTTGGTTATTAAGAATAATTTGCCGCAAAGCGACTTGGTGGGCAAGACAGGACTTGAACCTGCACAGGATTGCTCCCACAGCCACCTCAAGGCTGCGTGTATACCAATTTCACCACTTGCCCTCACCTTAAATAACCAATAACCAAGTTACAAGATACAAACAAATTCCAATATTCAATGTTCAATATCCAAATTGATTATTTGAATTTGAATATTGTTTGGTTTTTGTTTTCTTGGTGTTTGGAATTTGTCCTCTAACTTCGTTTGGCTGTGCCACGTGAATCGAGCCAATGTAATCTAGTCAAAGCCCCGTAAAATGGCGAGCCATCACGGGGCACGTAAAAATCTTATTCAAGAATTCGATTTTTACGTGGTGCACGCTGAGGGACTCGAACCCCCGACCCTCTCGGTGTAAACGAGATGCTCTAACCAACTGAGCTAAGCGTGCATAAACATACAGATTACAGATCGCCCAGATAACAGATTTACACAGATACTTTGCAGATATCATGGAACGAATTACAGATAAAAATGTGTGTGTGCCAACTTATTATTTGCGCCCGCTTATAAAAAAATCGGGCACCAACCCGATAATACGATACTGTAATATTCAAGCTGGTTTAATAATTTATTCGAACACTGAGATAATACCAAAAAAGAATACCTAAGTCAAATAATTAGGAAAATGATGAAATTAATTCATGGCAAGAGAAAAGAACTTTGAAGAAAGGTCTCCGTGAATCTTCTAGTATAATGCGTCAAGCTGCCCCCGTTATGCCAAGGCACCCTCATCTAGACTACTTTCTTTCAGCGGCTTGTTGTTCTTCTTTCGATTTAAAAGTTTTTAGATCATCGTCCATAATTTCCTTTGCTTATAAATTTCTCCGTGACGGCCCTGATACTCCTTGCATCAGGACGGTCGGCGGAGAGCAGAAATTATTTCCGCTTCCTATGTCTACTGGATTTCGCTCCAGATTGGCGGCCATTCTTCAGGTGATGAGATCGATCTCCGGCTTTACAGAAAGGAGAATCGATGGTGAAGAGTTGGCGATCCGTCTGTTTCTTGACCCAGACTTTCTCCAAGCACTTTCTGATCTCTCAGAGTTACCTGTCGCGGCTTAATGGAGCCGGACCACTCGGTCAGCGAGTCGCTCTGGCACCTCTTAGGCTAGAGTTTGAACATCAACCCTGCTGTTGTCCCTTTGTTGCCAAAGGACTCAACGCGCAGTGAAGTGTTGGCTTCGAGCTTGTACTCGACGCCCAACCCTAGACCCGCAGAGGTTTTCTCAAGCACCTGCACGTTCGCACGTGAAGATACCTGATAGCCAGCCTTGAGCTTATGCCACGGACCACTGCCGCCGTCCTCAAAGAGGTACGTTACGGAAGCTTTACCATGGCCAGCCCAAGCGAATCCACCGATACGGGCAGAATCCTGACCCGATTCGACTCCCAGTCCTAGTCCAACTTGAAAGTTGGCATTCGGGCTGAAGGTCGGGCCTGCGTAGGCCTCGGACCAGCCTTCTGACACCGTGGCGTATCCGAAAACACCGACTTTGTCATTGAGACTTTGACAGATAAACATGTCAATGCTCTTTGATTCAGTCTTCGTGTTATCGAAGAAGCCCATGGTGGTTTCGGCTTTGACGGAAAGTGCCAGCGCGAGCACCAGCAGAATCGTCATGGCTTTAACCATTCAGCTTTCCCCTTTCTTCACTGCTCCCCTACTGCCCCTCATCAGGGTTCAGAAAGATTACTTGCTCACCTGACGCTCATCTTCGCCTGGTAAACTTTTATCAGTCTAATCATTGAGCAGATCTGCGTTCGTTTGTCTTGGTCCTTCACCCTGATCAAGCGGTTGCTTTCTCAGCGTGACAGAGCATTATATCAAACATCTTTATTTTTGTCAATACTTTTTGATGACATATTGACATTTATCATAATACATGATACTATTTAGCTATTAAATAAGTGAGCTGTTGCAAATTTCGACGGTCCCATGCGGATGACCTAGAGAGCACCTAAAATTTGCCAACAACGAACATAAAGATCCTGAAACGAGTTCAGGATGACAAAAAGGCAAATATGAAAGATGAATTAGTAAAATTAGGTTTTTCCGGTAATGAAGCAGACGTTTATCTTGCCATGATTGATCTTGGTGAGACTGGCGCCGGCGAGATAATCAAACGGACCTCTCTCCATCGCAATATTGTTTATGAAACTCTTGATAAATTAGTTGCCAAGAAATTGGTCACTAAAGTAGTCAAGAAAAAAGTGGCTCAATTTTTGCTGACTGATCCAAAGCGGATACTTGACGAGCAGAAAAGCAAAATGGAACTGGCGCAAAAGCTAGTCCCCTCTCTTATGGCCCAGGCAAACGTCAAACAGGAAATAGTTATCTACGAGGGACTCGAGGGATTTCAGAATTTTAACCTTACAAATATCGATAGGATGAAGGATGGTACAGTTCTCTATGTTTTGGGTGCAGTCGGTGACAAATGGTATGAATTGATGGGCGAGAAGTACCATAAATACGAAAAGACCAGACTTAAGAAGAAAGTATGGTTTAAAATGGTTGAATATCATAAGTCAAAAATAGACAACGAAATCGCTAAAGCTGGAAAATACTATGACATTAGAGTCATCCCTCTGCAGCTAGAGACACCGGCCAATGTTCTAATCTGGGATGACTATATCGCTCTTCAAACTCTTGTCGAGCCTTATTCGGTCATCCAAATCAAAAATGCGGCCCTTGCCAAGGCCTATTTGAATTACTTCAACTTACTTTGGAATCAAGGAAAAAATATTTAACTTCAGCCATTCAATAAAACAAAAAGCTCCTGAAGGAGCTTTTTGTTTTATCTCGCTTATATTATTTAACTATCAGTTTTACCTCATCACCTCTGACTTTATCGCTTTCCCGCATAATACTGAAGGTATATACGCCCACAACGGGTGGTGTGAAATCCATATATGGCACTACCCTGCTGCTGATGGTGCCACCATATCCCGTTGGTGATGCTGCTACAATTGAGAAAACCATATCTTTGGTCTCGGTTGCAGTAGTGCGGACCATCGTTTTAATTGTCGACAGATAATTTCCATTTGCATCTCGTAAAAGCTCTTTGCCTTCAGTGTTATACATTCTCAAAGTGCCAGGAATATCGCGAACTCTCAGATTGACCTGGTCGCCTCTAGCTTTGTCCTTCTCACGCATAATATAAAAAGTATAATCTCCAGCTACCGGCGGGTTGAATGTCATCTCATTTGTAATCTGGCTACTCACCGTTCCCAGATTTCC
>Ga0247841_10008849_pt1 | contig 14306 bp, 23 predicted proteins | sample LaCruzMarch2015__2_FD_192410 | JGI IMG/M metagenome (GOLD analysis project Ga0247841, IMG submission 192410) | Freshwater microbial communities from meromictic Lake La Cruz, Castile-La Mancha, Spain - LaCruzMarch2015_18m | ecosystem: Environmental > Aquatic > Freshwater > Lake | place: Spain...
AATTTCCATTAACTCCCCTTAATTTATCGTGTTCTTTCCCCCACCCATCAAGCGATAATTTCAATATTATCTTTGATTTACTGCATTGTTTTGCAATTTTCTCTAATTTATTCCCAATAACATTAGGTAATGAACTATTAGTTGGAATCATAATAAATGTTGGATGATTATATTTGTAAAATATCTGGCATATCTTATCTATATCTCTATTCAAAAACGGTTCTCCCCCAGAAATAGCGAGCCAGAATAAATTACCTTTAATAGATTTGGCTATTTTTTCAACTTCTGCTGTGTTTAACAGATTAACCTTCTTATTCTTACCCAGATAAAAGCAATATTTACATTTAGAATTGCACATATTAGTAATAAAAAAAGTCAAGTGTATTGGAAATTTCCCTTTGTAAAATAATCTTTTGATAAATCTAATCGGGCTATACATTTTAGTCACTTTAGTACTCCTTTAAGCTTCTTTTGTTAAAAGAATATTTTAATAATGATAAGCTGCCACCCAAACCTACGAAAAAGGAATAAAGAAACATAAAGTATAAGGCTGCTTTAATCCCATAAGAACAACCTTTTTTTTCGCAGATAAACTTAAAGAAATTCATATTAATTAATAACATAGCTATAAAAGATATTAAAGATAATAAGAAAAAGAATTTATTAAAAAATCCAAGTAATATTCCAATTAAAAAACAAGCCAAACCAAATAGTGTAAACTTTAACTCTTTCGATGCTACACCGGAATCTCTGGTAAGATCTCTCATCATTAATGAAGTCCGTACCCACCCATAACTTTTCCTAAAAGCATTTCTTAATGATTTATACAAAGTGAAACCAAAAATATGCTTAACTGTTAATTGAGGATAGATTTTTAATTTAAACCCTTCTTTTTTTAATCTATGACTTAATTCTACATCCTCTATAAGTGGAGTTCTATGAAATCCTCCGACTTTCTTGAATAGTTCTTTTTCTATTACTAGAAAATGGGATGCAATATAATCTGGCTCCTTTTTCTTTGTTTCAAAGAAATTAGCAAAAATTGCCTGAAAATCACTTGCAAAACTTCTATCAGCAGGCAACTTGTTGTATGTCCCGCCAAATACAGACATCTTATTCTTTTGAATTAATTGGTAAGTTTTTTCTAAAGTGTTTCTGTCCAATACGCAATCTATATCAGTGAAAAATAGAAATTTGCCTGATGCTCTCTCTGCACCAATATTTCTTGCAATTGATGGGCCCTTATTTTTCATTAATTTAATTATTCCTACATTAAATTCTTTCAATATTTTGAGTGTATTGTCTCTTGAACAATCATCAATTGTAATAACTTCAAAATTTTTAAAAGTTGAAGAAAAAATGCTCTTTAAACACCTTTTAATTGTTTTTTCTCCGTTATAGGCTGGGATGATTATGCTAAAAAATGGAGCTGCTTTTCTTTTATAATTTACAAAATCACTATTTTCCCAGCATTCTTTGCAAGCATATTGAAAACAAAACTGCGGAACGAATGTTTTATTGCATCCTTCGCATATTCTTTTTGAGAATATCTCGTTTTTTCCTTCCATTTACAACCTCTCTTCTTCTTTTGTCTTAATATAATGATAAATAGTTTTGCTCTTCAATGCGAGATGTTTTTTTACAGTCATAAATTCTATACAGTCTATAATTAAATGAAAAATAATTCCTAATGTGATTAATGCAAAAATCTCACTGAACAAACTTAATATTAAAATTAAAACAACAAATTCAATTGTGTGAAATATCGCAAGAAAATATAATATTCTACTCCCTTGCTTTTTCTCATCTCTCTTTTGTCTCAATTGCATAAAAAAACTATAAGTATTCCTTATGTCTGCATCTTTTCTTGTTAAAGAATAATAAAAATAATGGTCTATATCAATTAAAATTGCTGAAATCAGTGGGATAAATGCAAATAATTTTAAAAATGGAAGTAAAACTAAAAATAATCCTATGCTAAACAAGATATGTGTAGATACTTTCATTTTATTTTATCCTCTATAATTTTCTTCCCTTATTTTTCCATATTCTTGATTATATCTCCAAAACCGGGTCTTGTTACGAAAACTCCAACTGTTATTCCTATTATTGTTGTAAGAGCAAATCCTTTTAATAATCCTGCACCCGCCCAGAAGAGAGGAAGAAGTGAAACAAATACAGTCGCATAAGCTCCTAAAATAATGGTAAATGCTCTTTTAATTCTTGCAACTACCCCTAAATGCCTGCTTGTTTGAGCTTCGTCCATGATTACTATCTGATCATCAACTCCTGTTCCGATTGCAGCGATTATTCCTGCAATTGAAGCCTGGTCAAGATTCCATTTAATTAATGCAGCTATGCCGATTGTTATGAATATTTCAGAAAGCATACATGCCATTACTGGCCAAACAAATTTTATTTTCCTGTATCTTATAAATAAAACAATTACAACTGCGCCAATCGCCACAAGGGCAGCAGTTAAAATATTTTTTATAAATTCTTTTCCTAATGCTGGAGAAATTGAATCTAATTTTACTATTTCTAATTTAAATGGCAAACTTCCAGTAATAAGAACAGTCTGTAACTGGTGCATATCAGCCATAGCATTATCAAATGCTTCTTCTTGGTCTTTTCCTGTTCCAGAACCCTGTATTTGAATTTGTGTTGTTACTTTTCCCTTCAAATCTTCTGAAATCAGTAAAGAATCTGTTAACTTATCATCTAAATATAAATCCAATTTTTGAGCAAGATAATTTCCTTCTGTAGATCTATTGACTGGTATTTTTTCTGTAATCGATGCATGCCTTTTTGCCGCCTCTTCACTTAAATAAACTACAAATCTAAATGTGCATGCACTTCCACTTCCGTCTGGAAAATCGCTGCATCTTTCAATTCCTGCACAAGAAACATCATTCCTGCAAACACTTGTGATATCTTTATTTCCACCAACAAATACTGTTTGATTTCCTATTTTCGCCTCAAATTTTCCTTGTTTTGCTATTAAATCTCTTAATTCAGAAGGAGTTGCTCCTGCAATCTCAATAAGTACATACTGGTTGCCTTGCAAATCAAAAGATTCTCTTATGTTTACATCACTCAATCCATAAACGTTCAATCTATATCTCGAAACAGAAATTAAATCATTCATCTGATTTGCATCTAATTTCTGTTCTGGCTTAACCAATGCTCTAGATCCCCCTTGAATATCTAATCCTGTTTTTATCTTACTTCTTTGAACATCTTTAACAATAATTCCCAAATCTGTTGTTGCAAAAATAGAATATGTTTTCTTATTAGTTGTTACATCTAAGGTTATCTTTGGCTCTAAATTTGCTTTTGCTTGAAGGAATGATAAATAATCTCTAATATTATAATTATTAATTGAAATTAATGAGGTATTCAGTTTAAGCCCAGAATTCTTTGCAGAACCAGATAAAGAAACTATTGTTAAATTATCTTGAGTTATTCCTAATAGAAGATCCGAATAGGTAAACGTGCCTCCAGAAGTAACAACTATAAAAGTTTGATTATCAAGCTTTAATGTAGAAATGAAATTGGAATAATCCTGCATATTAGTTATCTTAAAAGTGTTAATCTGAGTTATTATCTCTCCAACACTTACTCCAGAATCATAAAAAGAAGAATTTTGCTCTATGCTTGTTATTACAACACCCTTTCTAAAATTTGGACTTACTGCAAAAAGAGCTATGACTAAGAAAATAATCCATATCCATATTTTTAATGTTAATTTTACCATCTTGTTATTTTATTTTTTATCTATTCTCCATATGCCGATGTTTTTCTTTTGCATCAAACCACATTTTTAATATAGCAGTATTTCCAAGCCAGGTTGAAATCATGTCAACAAATAATCCTACAGATAATATCAGAAAAACCTGTTTTAAAACAGGTGAAAAAACGACAAAATATGCAGCTAAGACTGCAAGTAAAGATGTCAAGGTCATAGTTAATCCGGTTTTCAGAGAACTTGAAAATCTCTGTCTTAAAGGAAGTTCAATTTTTCTTAGAGTTCTGTTAGTAAGCAAAATATCTGTATCTACAGAATAACCTACAAGCATTAAAAATGCTGCAATTCCTGCTGTTGATATCTGAACATGAAAAATATCCATTACCATTATTGGTACGACTATATCTGTTAAAGCTGCCTGAATCACTGCTATTGATGGAACTCCAGTTTTGAACATTACTAAAACGACAATAGCCATCAAAATAAATGCAATAAGCATTGCCAACATCAAGCTTTTATAAAACCCCTGAGACAACGAAGCTCCAGTAAATTCAATGCTTGAATTATCTGAAGTTAATTTAAACTCTAAAATTCCCTCAATTTTTTCTTGTAACTGTGTTGCATTAGAAGCTGTTTCAACAGAAAAACCAATTTGTTTCCCAGAAGCAATATCACCCATGCTTCTTACAACAACATCTGGGAAATCCTGTTTTAGTTGATTTTGTAATTGAGATATATCAAAAGAAGAATAAACAGTTATTGAAGTCCCTCCCGTTAAAGAAACATCTTTGTAAAACAAGCTTCCAGTGTTAGCATAAAAAACAGAGAGGTAAACTAAAGAAAATAAAGTCAAGGCAAATGGGATTAACATCCATATTTTGTATGTCTTTTCCCAAAAATTCTTTTCATCATTACTCTGATTTCCAGCTTGATTTTCCATCATAATTAAAGAAAAAAGATGTTTAAAAAGCTTTAGAAAAAAAGCTTTTTAATTATAAAATATAGGCTATCTCCCCCCTAATCACTTCTTCCTTGTAAGTTCTTCAAGGAGTTTTTTCCTTCCTTTGATATCTTTTCTTAAGAAATTTATTTTTTCTCTTGTTAGAAAGGTTTCTATTGTTTTTTCTGATTCAAGATTGAAAAGAAATCTAAATAATCCTCTGCTAGTATCATACCAAGTCCCGCCAACTTCGAATTTAGTTTGTTTTCCATGGTAAAAATTTTTCCAAGTTTTATCTCCTTTATATCTGACAAAGCAAGTTGTACTCCAATCTGGGATGTTAGCATAAGAATCATGTGCGTTTAAATCTCTAACTTCTAAAACAATACCTTCAACCCTGCTATGGTCTTTTACAAATTCTGCATCAAATTGTCTTCCTTCAATTTTAACTTTTTTTTGTGTTAAAGAATATTCTTTCGAGAATTCTGGCAAATCAATGTGATATTTGTTGGGCATAAATAAGAAAAATGTTTGAACTTAAATACATTTATGTATTAAAAAATATAGTTTTAAAAATAGATTTAAATGCGCCCGCCGGGATTCGGACCCGGGTCATCTGCTTGGAAGGCAGAGATACTACCACTATACTACAGGCGCGCAAGTATGGATTAATTAATACTTATTTAAATTTGTTGGATATATTTATAAATCTCTTGTTTTTAATAAAGTTATGGTTGAAGAATTGATGAAAATAAAGAGGATTGACAAATCTTTAGAACTTCCAGAGTACATAAACGAAACAGATGTTGGATTTGATTTGCGTGCTGGAGAAAATAAAAAGATTTACCCTGGTGCGCAAGAAACAATAAAAACCGGAGTAATAATAGAAATACCAACTAATTGTGTCGGACTTATAAGAGACAGAGCAGGAATAGTTACCAAAATGAATGTTCATACTGCTGCTGGAACATTTGATTCTGCCTACAGGGGAGAAATTTCTGTTGTTTTGATAAATATGGGTGAGGAAGAGGTTTTGATTGAAAAAGGAATGCGAATTGCTCAAATTATTATCTTGCCAATAATCAAACCAAAAATAAAAGAGGTAAAAGAATTAGAAGATACATGCAGGGGAAATAGAGGATTTGGCTCAACCGGAATAAATGAAATAAAAGAACTTGAGAATTTAATGAAAAAGAAATGTAAAAAAAATAAATAAAATGGGAAGTCATGCAAAACAACTCAGTAGAGGAATAAGATTAGAAACATTGGCTAAACAAGGGCAGGCTTATTGCACTAAGCATGAACAGTTCATAGATCCTATAATGTTACAAATAAAGCATTGTTATTTAGGCAATCATGGCAAATCTTCTTGCCCATATCTTAAAGAAAGAGTAACTGTAGAAAACAGTGGAGTATTAAGACAGTAAAATGAAAGTCAAAGAAGTTATGCTTGATCCAATAACAATAGAACCAGATGCGACAGTTATTGAAACTATAAAAAAAATGTATGATAAGGGTTTTGGTTCTATGATAATTGTTGATGAAAATAAAAAACTTGTCGGGATTATAACAGAAAGAGACATAGTCTGGTTTTTGGCAAAGAATGAAAACATAAGGGCGCAAATAAACAAAATAATGACCAAAAAAGTCATTTGCGTTTCTTCTAGTGATACTTTAAACGACGCAGCAGAATTAATGAAAGAAAATAAAATAAAAAGACTACCGGTTACTGAAAGAGGAAAAGTTGTTGGAGTAATAACTGCAGATGTTTTAATTCAAAACAAAGATTCTCTTGATGAACCATTTCTATTTTGAAAAAATTTAAGCGCGCCCGATAGGATTTGAACCTACGACCCCAAAGTTAGGAACCTTGTGCTCTATCCAGGCTGAGCTACAGGCGCAAAATCACCTTTTCTTGAAAAATCTTTTAAAAAAATTTTTTTTCTTTATATGTTCTTTAAATTTTGGTCTTAAAAAAAGAACTTCTAAACCGTATGCCTGAGCAGATTTTGCCTGAACTAAATCAGCAGTTACTAAAACTGCTTTATTATCAAATGCTATCTGCCTAATTAATGCATCAATCTCTCCAGACTTTGCATATTTTATATGATGTTCTCCGGGTCTTTGTCCGTAAAAATAAATCTGGATAGAATATTTCTTCTTTAACCAATGCAATTTAGATATCTCTTCAAGACCAAGAAATCCAAGTTCATTTCCTTTATTTGCCATATTCTCTAATTCGGCGATAAGAGCATTGGGGATGATTATTTTTCCTTTCATTCCTCTTTTAATCAATCCAGGCAAAAATCTGTTCAAGATGACAGATGTATCAATAACATAATTTTTCTTTTCCTGAGACAATTGCCTATTCAAGCTTCTTCTTGCCCTATTTTTTATCTTCTGCGAAATTGTTTTTTTCTGTTTCATTTATACAATATTGATTTATTTTCTGCTTTATTAAATGCACGGGACAGGATTCGAACCTATGTAGGCACTAAGCCACAGCGTTTCTTAAACCTCTATTGTTAGGAGGTTGATTGTTAAGGAACCTTAGGTTCCTTACATCTTGAGCGCTGCCCGTTTGACCGCTCCGGCACCCGCGCATTAAAACTCAAGCAAAAAAGAGTATAAAAATCTTTCAATCGAAAGCCTTAAAAAGCTTTAAATCAAGATAAATTTGAAGACGACCATAATAAGCAGGAAACACCTCTTACCGTCAGATCAGAGAAGTTAAGCTGCTTATGTTTCAAGTGGTAGTTTCTCACTGAAGCAAAGCTTGAGAGTTGTCTTCGACTTTTTTTAAGACATATTTTTATACCTGTTTTTCTTATATAATCTATGTCAAAAGCTCAAGCAAACCAAGAAGTTGCAAAAATAATTGAAAGAGCAATAAATATCAGCAAACCAAAGCCAGAACTTTCAAAAAAACTAATAAAAAAGGCAAAGAGAATTGCGATGCATCACCATATGAAGATTCCAGAAGAATATAAAAATACTTTCTGCAAGAAATGCTTCACTATCTTCAACAGCAAAAATTCAAAAATAAGAATAAAAAATAAATTAAAAACAATAACCTGTTTATCCTGTAACTTCAAGCAAAGAAAAAGATTGTAATTATGACTTTTTGAATTTACTTACCATCTCGATATTGTCAACATGCCCTAAAAAAACAGCTCTGCAACAGTATCTCTCCAAACCCAAATCATCTAGAACCTTTTTTGAGTTTTCTCCCTTTGCTGTTCTTGATTTAAACTCTTCCCATAAATGAGCAATAGGCTTTCCACAGCTCATACATCTAATTGGAATTATCATAAAAATCAACAAGCAGAGGCATTTAAAAAGCTTTCTTAATTAAGCAAAGAAATGAATTTTATTTGTTTCTTTCTTCTTGGGTTTTGTAAAGTTTAAGTTCGCCTTTGGATTTTGCCTGGCTGAACTGCTGGTTTATGTGCTCGCCCATTTTAGAACCCCAGACTTTGAAAACGCATTGTTTGCACATTCCATCTATTTCTGTTCCAGTCTCTGAAGAAAGTTCACAATTGCACATGAAACATCTTTTTTGAACCATTTTATACTCCTTTTTATTTTGTTCTCTTTCCCTTCTCCCCAGAATTCAAATATCTCATATTTCAGAGGTTTTTAAATATTTGTTTGATTGAGAATATAAATGCTACATGAAACTAAATAGTTTTATCTGTAGGATTTCTGTCTTGCAGCTCTTGCTTTGCTGTCATTTGGCTTGTATGCTTCTTTACGTCTAGTATCTTGGATAAGCATATTTCTGTCATAATCTAAAAATATTTTTTTCAATTCTAGAGATTTTGTAAATTTAACAATTGCTCTTGCAATTGCTAATCTTGCTGCTTCTATCTGCCCTTCACTTCCTCCGCCCTTGACATTAACAGAAATATCAAAATTTATAGGCATTTCATTATTTTGAACTAGTCTTATTGGTTCTTGAATAGATAATTTTCTTAAATGACTAAGAAATTCAATTGGTCTTGAATTAAATGTAATTTTTCCAGTTCCGGGTTTTATTGTAGCTTTTGCTAATGCTCTCTTTCTTTTCCCGCTGATAGTTATTACGTCAAAAGATAATTTTTTCATTTTTATACCAAATCACACAACTTTTCAATTGTCATAAAATCTTTAACCTGTTTGTCATTCTCAAACTTGATTTTTTCTGTTTTTTCAAATTCTTTTGGGATAGCAGCGTAAAATTTAATTCTTTTAAACGCCTCTTTGCCTCTTGCTTTTTTGTAGTCTAACATTCCTCTAACTGCTCTTTTTGCCACTTGTTCTGGGGTTGAAGGAAAGAATGGACCCTTATTGTTTGTTCCTCTTGCAATTCTTGCTTTGTACTTTGCTAGTATTATTTGTTCACTTCCAATAAGAATTGCTTTTTCAATATTTACTACAGTGATTTCTTTTCCAAGCAAAGCTTGTTTAGCAATATGACTTAAAAGTCTCCCAAGTATTGCTTTTGTCGCGTCAATTGTTATTTTTTCTGCCATTTTATTTGATTATCCTATAATTCTTTATTTCAAGCATATTTAAAATTTTACAGCCAGATTTTAACAACTTTTCCTTTGCCTGTTCTGAAAACTTGAATGCTGCGATATTTAATTTCTTATTAATTTCTCCTTTGCCTAAAACTTTTCCAGGAATAAGCACATTATCTCCATCTTTAGCCTCTTTGTTTATCTTATCAATATTTACTGCAATATGCTTTCTTTTGGGTAATAGCAATAAATCAGCAACCTCAAGTATATTTTTATTTTTTAGTTCTATCGCTAATTCTTTTAGCTCTGGATTCATCTTTTTGTTTATTTTCCTGTTAATTTGCGTTTTGCTTATTTTTTTGTTTATTTCCATTTTAAAGACTCTGAAATAAAACTAGAGCTAACATAAAAGAACATAATCATAATGCTCTACTATCGCGTTAGCTCGCAGAGTAAATTTCCGAGAGAATTTAGGTATTTAAACCTTTTTATTGGTTTTCTGAAGCTAATTTCGCATCACTTGGAAAATCTTGAGCAAACCACTCAAGAAGTTTGAATTTTTTTCCTCTTCCTCTTGTTGATGCATCATTGATAGCTTCAAGAGGAGTTGCAAATCTTTTTACATATTCAGAATCCCATAGCTCTGCGGAATAAAATTGTCCTTCTGAATAAAGAATATGAACACTTCGATTACCTTCTTCACTAACTTTTCCAACTCTTAAATCAAGACTTATTCCATATACTGCCCAAGGATTTGTTATTTTTTCTGTTTTTTCCATTTTTCCTATAATTTATTGTTATTAATAAACTTTTTTAATTTTTCGATGCCGGTGTTAGGATTCGAACCTAAGTAGACACTAAGTCATATGGTCCTTAGCCATACCCGTTTGACCGCTCCGGCACACCGGCATAACGAAATTAAAAATAAATTCTTTATAAATTTATAGAAATAGACTTAATCAATCGCTTTATTTAACTGTTTTAGATTTTTATTTAATGCATCGATTGATTGGATGAAGATTTCTTTTGGTTTCATTTGTCCCCAGCTCTCAATTACAAAGATAAAATCTTTATCGCTTGGTTTTAAGTTTATACAATCTTTTCCTTTCTTTCTGCATACTTCAACGCAAGCTTCACATGAATCACATTTCTCAATATCATTAACTTTTATTTTTTTATTTTCAATTGATAAAATATTCAATGGGCATATCTTAACACATTCTTCACAACCATCGCACTCTTTCTTAATATCGATTGATACTAATGGTCTAAAATAAACTAATCCGGGAGAGAATTTTGCGTGCTCTTTTCCTTTTCCTAAAATTGCAGTGGCATTTAATTTCAATTCTTGATTTTTTTCCAGAAAAGTAATTGGGATTTTATCATAAATAACATCTGCTTTTCCTTTCAATTGCGAAGAATAAACTATTCCTTGGCCTTTTGTTTCTAATTTTAAAGAAATAGTGCACTTGCTACAACCCTTTCCATCACAATTACACTCTGACTTTTCTTTCAAATCTTCTTGTTTTAGTGGAATTAATCCAATTCTATGCGCAACAATCTCATCAAAAAGCGCAGAATCATTTTTTATAAATTCTACTTCATCTACTGCAAGAACAGGAACTTCATGAACGCTTCTCCTTATAGAATTCATTATTCCATAAGTTGTGTCTTCAATCAAAACACTAAGTTTGTTTTCTTTGCTTTCTAAAACTTTCATTTTATACTCTCCTACCTCTTTTTCCGCCTTTTGCTTTAGGCCCGCCTCTTGGTACTCTTGTAAGATCTACAATGTTAATTATTTTTAAACCTTCTCTAGCAAGATTTTTTACAGCTGCATGCGCTCCTGGACCAGGAGAAGTGCTTCTTGTTTTTGCCCTTACTCTTACATAAACACTTGATATTCCGGCATCTTTTGCAGCTTCTGCTGCTTTTTTTGCTGCGAACATTGCAACAGTTGGATTTGCTTTTAATCTTGAATGTTTAGTTACCATTCCACCAGAAACTCTTGTGACTGTATTCCCTGCTAAATCAGTTATATGAATAAATGTATTATTTGCAGTTGTATAAATAAAAGCTATTCCAGTAAGATTTCCTTTTGATTCTTTTGGTTTTTCAACAACTTCTGTTTCTACTTCCTTGGCTATTTCTTTTATTTTTTCTTCTTCTTTTAAAACAGGAGTTTTTTCCTTTCCTTTTACTTTTTCTTTAACTAATTTTTCAGTATCTTTTGTAATTTTTTCTTTATCTGCCATTTATTCTTCCCCCTCTGCTTTTTCTTCTATGTTTTCAATTTGAGCTATTTCAACTTTTTTATCTTTTTCTTTTTTTACCTTTGTTATCAACTTAATCTTACTTTCCAATTCTAGGGGTACAACATAAGAAGGAATATTAATAATATTGCTTCCAACTAAAACTTTTTTATGAACTATAAATTGCCTGGCTTGTTTTTGTGTAGTTGCAATTCTTTTTGAAAAAAGAATTGTTTGAAGTCTTCGTTTTAAAAGATCTTCTATTTTCAAGCTTAAGACATCATCCAAACTATCAACAGCAAATCCTTTTTGCTTAAGTTTTGCTAAAAACATTTCTTGCTTTTCTTGGCTTTCTCTAAGGAAATTTTTTGCTTTTCTTCTAATTCGTGTTATTTCAGAATCTGCTTTCCAGATTTCTTTTTTATTTTTTAATCCATATTGTTTTACTAACGCGTCTTCTTCTTCTATTCTTGGTCTATTAAATATCTGTCTAGGTTTTGAATATTTTTTATGTAGTTTTCTCATTTTAAATCAAGTTTATTTTTTCCCTCCCTCGGCAGCTTTCCCAGGAGCTTTTGCTGGAGCTTTTTTTGCCCTTTGAACACCAATTGCTCTTCCCTTTCTAAAGTGACTTCTTGTTTTCTGCCCTCTTACTGGCTGGCCAAGAGCATGTCTCCATCCCTTCAAACTTCTTATTTTCTTTTCATTTCTTATGTCCATATCTCTCTGGAAGTCTAAATCATTTGTTACTAAATGCATATCCTTTCCAGTGGCCTTGTCATTCCTTCTATTTAAAATAAATAATGGAACTTTTGGATTTTTTATAAACTCAGTTATTTTTTCTATTTCCTGTTCAGAAAAAGAAAGTACTTTTCTTTTTTTGTCTATATTTAGTACATTGCAAATTGCATTTGAAAATGCCCACGAAACTCCTTTTATATGTGTTAAACCAACATAAACGTTTTCATTTCCAGGAACATCTGTAGATAAAATTCTGACTACATTCTCTGCTCTCATTTGCTGAGGCTGATGGGATTTATGCTCTTCTTTTTTCATATCTTGGCCTTGCTCATGTTTCTTTTGTTTTTCCTTAAAATCTGTCTTTTGCTCTGATTTATTTTTTTCTTTAGCCATTTTAACTAACAAAAAGTTTGTATCTTTCCTCCAATTCTAATTCATCTAATAATCTTCTCTCAATTGCTTTTTTTGGATCTGGAAGATTATGAACTCTTTTCTTTATATCTTCAAAACTTGTAAATTGTTTTTCTTCCCGGGCTGCAAGAATAGCTTTCATATGCTTAACACCAAATCCAGGTAATAAATCAAGTTGATGCAATCTTGCATTTATAGGCATTGCGGTATTAAAAAAATCAACAAAGGTTTTTTCTTTTTCGTTTATAATTTTAGTTACAAATTCTTGCAATTGTAGTTTAGATGTTTCTGTTAATTTTTCCTTAGGTAGTTTTCCAAGAATGTAATATATTTTGTCTCTCTTGCCTTCTCCTATGTAAACTTCATCTTTAAGCTGCAAAGAAACATCCCTTCTCGGAACTAATTGTAAAAGTGTGAAGTATTTTGTTCCGATAGCCTGAGCTAAGGGCATCATTTTTCCGTCCATCGGATCTCCATGAGGCAAAAAATCTAATATAATCGCAGTTTCTTCTTTCTTTTCCATTTTTAAATATATTTCTTAACAACTTCAATGATTTGTGATATTTCATTTTGGTCTAAATTAACATCTGTGAATATTTTTCTTACATCATCTGCATCTTTAGGGAGTATTTCAACTACTTTTTCTAAATAAATAGGTTTTATTTTTAATATGCCTAAAGCATTAACTTCTTTCTTGAGTTTCTCTGCCTCTTCTTTCTTCAATTTTGAAAATTTTTTTGCAAACTGAACTATCTTTTTTGCATTAGAACTATCTTCTTCTGCTTCTTCCTTGCCTTTTTTGCTTTCTTTTCCAATATCTACTGCAAATTCTCTAACTTCTACTAAATTTAAGGGGGTTATATTCTTTATCATTTTTCTCTCTCCACGATCTTTTTGCCTTTAATTTCCATATCTTTTAACTTTTTTAAATGTACTGCTTGCAGTATCACTGTTTTTTTCTTATTCATATCCTTTAATTCTATAACATAAGATTCTCCTCTTTTATTGAGGACAGTCCCAGTTGTTCCTTGGAACCTTCCAGGAATTGGAAAATTGTATGATAAATCTCTTACAATAGATATTTTGTCTCCTTGTTTAAACTCTTTAAAGTATCTACTAAGTTGCGCTTTTCCTTTATTTCTTATTCTTTTTCTTTTTAACATTTTAATTTACAAAAATTAAATTAAACTATACTGAGCTTTCCCTTATTCTCTTTAGAGAAAAAATAGCTTTAAAAAGCTTTTCTAAGGCTTTTGTCATGACATATAACTGTTTAATAAATATACTTTGCATCAACAAAATATTTATAATTCCATCTTTCTGTTTAATTAAGCTTATTCTGGGTAAAAAGGGGGAAAATACAAGAATAGAGATAAATATGAAAAAAAGTAGTCAGAAATATGCAAGAAGGGGAAAAGAGTAAAAAATGAAAAAAGATGAAGGGATTAGATGACAACATTGAAAATAAATAATGGAAAGAGTATAGAAAAAGAAATAAAAGATGAAGTGGTATATATAATCGGAAGTTTAAGAAATACTAAAATCCCTTATTTAGCAGAAAAATTAAGGAAATTAGGATTTAAAGAAATATTTGATTCATGGTTTTCTCCAGGCCCACATGCAGATGATTATTGGAGAAAGTATGAAAAAATAAAGGGAAGTAATTATACTCAAGCATTGAATGGTTGGGCTGCTAAACATATTTATGAATT
>Ga0247841_10008852_pt1 | contig 14304 bp, 13 predicted proteins | sample LaCruzMarch2015__2_FD_192410 | JGI IMG/M metagenome (GOLD analysis project Ga0247841, IMG submission 192410) | Freshwater microbial communities from meromictic Lake La Cruz, Castile-La Mancha, Spain - LaCruzMarch2015_18m | ecosystem: Environmental > Aquatic > Freshwater > Lake | place: Spain...
CATGATGAACAAAGGGCTCGAAATCATCGAGGCGCGCTGGCTGTTCGATGTGCCCGTGGAGCAGATCGAGGTGGTCATCCACCCGCAAAGCATCATTCATTCTTTCGTTGAGTATTGGGACGGATCGGTCCTCGCCCAGTTGGGAAGGCCGGATATGCGTGTTCCGATTGCCTACGCCCTGTCCTGGCCCGAAAGACTGCCGCGGGTGGAGCCGTTTCTGGACTTCCATAAAGTTGCGTCCCTGGAGTTTCATCCCCCGGATGGGGAAAAGTTCCCTTGTTTGCCTCTTGCCTGTAGAGCCGTAAGCACGGGCGGAACCATGCCGGCCGTCCTCAACGGGGCGAATGAAATCGCCGTGCAGGCCTTTTTGGACGAGGAAATCCGGTTTACCGACATCGCCGGGGTGATAAAAAATGTCATGAACGCCCATCAGCCTGTTTTTTCACCGGTATTGACAGACATCATCAATGCCGACCGTGAAGCCAGGGAGCGGGCAGTGAAGAGCATAAAGGAGAAAAGAGATTGGTTGGAACAAGCATAGTATCGGTGATCATTTTATTGGGGATTCTGATTTTCGCCCATGAGTTGGGACATTTCCTCATGGCAAAATATTTTAACGTGGGAGTTCAGAAATTCTCCCTTGGCTTCGGACGGAAACTTATTGGGAAAAGAATTGGTGAAACCGAGTACCTGCTTTCCCTTATCCCGCTGGGCGGCTATGTGAAACTCCTCGGGGAAGGGGAGGGGGAAGAACTGACGCCGGAAGAACAACAGCGATCCTTCAGTCAGCAATCGGTATGGAAGAGAATCGCTATTGTCGTGGCGGGACCGGTCTTCAATTTCATCCTGGCCATCATGATTTTTGCCGCGGTTTATATGGTCGGCGTCCCGGTGCTCACGACAGCCATCGGCAATGTCCAGGAAGGTTCTGCAGCCTATCAGGCAGGGATCAAGATTCAAGACGTCGTGCAGGCCATTGACGGCGACAAGGTTACCCGTTGGGATCGGATGGCGGAGAAAATAGCTGCCAGCGAAGGGAAACCTCTGGTTTTTACCGTCAGTCGCGCCGGGGCGCCCCTGGAACTCACCGTTGTTCCCCGGCCAATGAAGGGCAAGAATATCTTTGGCGAGGAAAAGACCGCTTTCAAGATCGGCATCAGTCCCACGAATGATACGGTGATCGAACGTATGAATCCTGTCGATGCTTCCTGGACCAGTATCAAGCAGACATGGTTCATTACCAAGCTGACCCTGATCAGTATTGTCAAGATCATGGAGGGAGTCATTTCCCCCCGGACACTGGGGGGGCCCATTCTCATTGCCCAGATGGCCGGAGCTCAGGTCAAGGAAGGAATTGTACCCTTTGTCCTGTTCATGGCGCTCCTCAGTATCAACCTCGCCGTCCTGAACCTGTTGCCCATACCTGTCCTGGACGGCGGTCATCTGATGTTTTATCTGATCGAAGCGGTCCGGGGGAAGGCGGTTAGCATGAAAACGAGGGAAAGGGCTCAGCAGGTTGGATTTATTCTGCTCGTTATGTTAATGATCTTTGTCATCATGATGGACATCGACAGGCTGAACATCAAGATGGTAAACGATATTACGAGCATATTTACAAAATAAAATGAACATTCTCGCCCTTGACACTTCCGGAGTGACCGCCAGCATCGCCATCTTGAGGGATGAGATGGTGCTGGCGGAAAATTTTTTAAACCTGGGGCGTAACCATTCAGAAATCCTGCTGCCATCCATTGACCAGCTGTTGACAGCGACGGGCCTTGAATTAAGGGCTATTGATTTATTTGCCTGCACCGTAGGCCCTGGCTCTTTTACCGGGATCCGCATCGGTGTAAGCACGGTTAAGGGGCTTGCTCTTGCCATGGATCGGCCCATTGCCGGTTTGTCTGCCCTCGAGGTTCTCGCCATGAATGCAATGGGTTGGCCCGGGAAAATATGTCCCATGATCGATGCCCGCAGAGAGCAGGTGTATGCCGGTTTGTATGCTGATAATGGTACAGAATTATTGATGAACATTATTCCGGAACGATTGGACAGGGCAACCGATTTCCTGGAGCTGATAGCGGGAGAGACTGTATTCATCGGAACGGGAGCGGTGAAATATGGGGACAGCATTCGCCGTAAGTTGGGAGGAAGATGTCATTTCCTCATCGACCATATACAACAGATTCACGCCTCGGCAGTGGGAGTCCTTGCCGGCAGGAAGGCTCTGGCGGGAGGATTGACAGACGCCGTGCGGCTGATGCCATTGTATCTGCGCCGCTCGGAAGCGGAGGAAAAAATAAACCGCCAGTGTTGACATGATGGTCGAATTCCCATAAAATCAACGTCAGACAAGAGTCAGAAGACAAGACTGAGGAGGAGGAAAAAATACATGTCCCATGACAGCCCCATAGCCCCCGAAGGAGTACCCTTCATTATTTCCGCCATCCTTATTACCTCCGTGTGCTTCTATTTCCAATGGAAATGGGCGACGGTGATTTTCGGATTGACGACCCTCTTTGTCACCTGGTTTTTTCGCAATCCCCAACGCCATCCCGGCGGTGATCCCAAGTCGGTCATTTCCCCCTGCGATGGCAAGGTTATTCGCATCGAGACGGTAGAGGGCCACGAATTGCTGGCCGGACCTCTGAAGAAGATCAGTATTTTCATGAATGTATTCAATGTGCATGTAAATCGCATTCCCTATGACGGCGTCGTCGAGGTCATCCGTTACTATCCCGGTAAATTTCTTACCGCCAATCTTGACAAGGCTTCCACGGAAAATGAGCGTAACGCCCTGGTCATCGGTCTGGAAAACGGCGAAAAGATGCTGGTTATCCAGATCGCCGGTCTGGTGGCAAGAAGGATTGTCTGCTGGGTTGCCGCGGGGATGAAAGTGAATAAGGGGGAGAGATTCGGATTGATCCGCTTTGGTTCAAGGCTGGATGTCTTTCTGCCCCCCCGAACAAACGTCAGCGTCCGTGTGGGCGACAAGGTTCGGGCCGGGGAAACGCCGATAGGAGAGATGCCATGAAAGAAAAACATCGATTTCAGAAAGAAAAGATGAAGAAGGGCATTTATGTCCTTCCTAACCTCTTTACCACGGCGAGTCTCTTTTCCGGATTTTATTCCATTATCGCTTCGATGAAGGGACTCTATGAGGTAGCGGCAATTGCCATCCTGGTAGCTGCCGTTCTCGATGCCCTGGATGGACGGATTGCGAGAATGACCAATACGACCAGTAAATTCGGCGCCGAATACGATTCCCTCTCCGATCTGGTTGCTTTTGGCGTTGCTCCGGCGATTTTGGCCTATACCTGGTCCTTGTTTGCCTTTGGCAGATGGGGCTGGCTGGTATCTTTTCTGTTTGTGACCTGCGGGGCCTTGAGACTGGCGCGTTTCAACATCCAGATCGGCATTATCGACAGCAGGGTGTTCAACGGACTGCCTATTCCCGGCGCCGCAGCAGTCGTGGCCACGGGGGTGCTTATTTATTACAAACTCGGAGGGGTCGGACATTTCAATCACATGCTCGTCCTTATATCAGTCCTTGTCCTTGCCCTTTTCATGGTGAGCAACATTAAATATTACAGTTTCAAGGACCTTAACTTTTTTGCCCGGAAGCCTTTCATGTCTTTTGTCCTGATCGTTTGCATCCTGATTATTGTGGTGGCGGAGCCGCAGATCATGATCTTTACATTTACGGCAGGTTACAGCCTCTCCGGACCGGTCTGGCTCATCTTCAAACTGGCAAAAAAACTGCCCGGAATGAAGGAAAAAAGCTCGACGGCGGCAAAACAAGGCCCCGCGTCGTAGGTATTATTTGAAGTACATGAATAGATGCGAAGCGCAATCAATGCTTCGACAAGCTCAGCACGAACGGAAATAGCCAACTAAGTCGCCATTATATTATTTGAGGAGATAATGATTATATGAAAGCCTTTTACGTAGCGGTAGTGGGCGCCACCGGCGCCGTAGGTAATGAAATGATCAAGATTCTGGAAGAGCGTAACTTTCCCGTAGAGAAGCTGAAGTTGCTCGCTTCCGAGCGGTCATTGGGCAAATATCTGGAATATAAGGGGAAAAGTATTCCAGTGGACGTTCTTAAAGAGGATTCCTTCACGGGAGTGCAGATAGGTTTGTTTTCCGCCGGAGGCAGCATCTCCGAGAAGTTCGCTCCTCTTGCCGCCCAGGCGGGGTGCGTGGTTGTCGACAACACCAGCGCCTTCCGCATGGTTCCGGACATTCCCCTCGTTGTTCCGGAAGTGAATCCCGAAGCTATCGGCCTCTACAAAAACCGGGGAATAATAGCCAACCCGAATTGTTCCACGATTCAGATGGTCGTCGCCCTGAAGCCCATTCATGACGCCGTCCGGATCAAGAGAGTAGTTGTCTCCACCTATCAGGCGGTATCCGGTACGGGAAAGAAGGCCGTCGAGGAGTTGAGTGAACAGACCCGTGCCCTGCTAAGCTTTCAGGAGCCCGTTGTCAAGGTCTATCCCCACCGGATCGCCTTCAACTGCCTGCCCCAGATCGACGTTTTCATAGATAACGGCTACACGAAGGAAGAGATGAAGATGATCAATGAAACCAAAAAGATCATGAATGACCCTTCCATTGCCGTAACGGCAACGACAGTGCGGGTGCCTGTATTCTATGCACATTCCGAATCGGTCAATATCGAGACGGAAAAGAAGATCACTCCTCAGGAAGTGAGGGATCTGCTGGCTAAGGCCCCGGGGATAATTGTCGTCGATGATCCGCAGCAGCGCCTATACCCCATGGCCATTAATGCCGCGGGGAAGGATGCGACCTTTGTCGGCAGGATCAGGGAAGATGAATCAATTCCCAATGGCATCAATATGTGGGTAGTCTCGGATAACCTGCGCAAGGGCGCTGCTTTGAATGCAGTTCAGATCGCGGAAATCCTCGGCAAAGACTATCTGTAAGAGGAGAACTCAGCCCATGAGAATCACCGGGGGCGAAATGCGGGGAAGACGTATTTCGCACCCTCCGACAAGGGATGTCAGACCAACGCCGGACGCCGTCCGGGAATCCCTTTTCAATCTTCTCCCCCCTGTCAGTGGTCAAACCTTTCTCGACCTTTACGCAGGCAGTGGGATCGTGGGTTTCGAAGCTTTAAGCAGAGGCGCCAAACGCGTCGCTTTTGTTGAAAAGCAGGCCGTTGTAACCAGGAAGATAAAGGAACAGCTTGCTTGCTTCGGGTTGGATGGCAGCTCTCTGGTCCTGACGATGAGCGTCGAAAAAGGTGTGGCAGCCTTGAGCAGCCGGGAGGAACGGTATGATGTCATCTTTGCCGATCCCCCCTATGAGCGGGAATGGATCAACAAGACTCTTTATTGCTGCCGGCGGAACGATCTCCTTGCAAAGGGAGGGCTGCTGGTATTGCAAAGGTCCGTAAGGGAAAAAATCGAAGGAACGGACAGAAACCAGGGATTCGTGAGCGTCGATGAACGGCGTTATGGAGACACGGTGCTGACTTTTCTGGCCCATAGATTGGAGGAGACGTGTTAACATGAAAAAAATCGCAGTCTATCCGGGATCTTTCGATCCCATCACCAACGGTCATATTGACATTATTACGAGAGGCCTGAGAATGTTCGATGAATTGATCATTCTTGTCGCCTATAATCCCAACAAATCTTCTCTCTTCACCGTCGAGGAAAGAATGGACCTGATCAGGGAAGTAGTCATAAAAGATCAGAAAATCCTGCGGGTGGATTGTTCGGCGGGGCTGCTGGTCGATTATGTTCAGAGCAAGGGGGCGAATGTTATTCTCCGGGGGCTTCGGGCCGTATCCGACTTTGAGTATGAATTTCAGATGGCCCTGATCAACCGGCGCCTCAACCGGGATATCGAGACGGTTTTTCTCATGACGGGATACCAGTGGTTTTACACCAGCTCCAACCTGATCAAGGAGGCGGCGGGGCTTGGGGGGTCGGTCAAGGGGCTTGTTCCCGATATCGTCTTCGAACAGCTCCAGAGCAAATTTAACCATATTAAAAAATAATCAATGGCAACAAAAGAGGTCATATGAAATTAGCGCAACGAATAGGCAGGATCAAACCCTCGCCGACTTTGGCCATCACGGCGAAGGCCAACGCCCTGCGGGCGGAAGGGAGGGATATCATCGGCTTCGGGGCCGGCGAACCGGATTTCGATACCCCGGAAAATATCAAGGAAGCGGCCGTCAAGGCCATAAAGGACGGGTTTACAAAATACACGCCGGTGGGCGGCATCGACGAACTGAAGGACGCCATTATTGCCAAGATGTCCAGGGATCACGGACTTCCCTACAAACGTTCACAGGTCGTTGTCTCCTGCGGTGCAAAACACACCCTTTATAACCTCATGCAGATCCTCTGTGAGGAAGGAGACGAAGTTATCGTCCCGGCCCCCTACTGGGTATCCTATGCAGATATCGTAGTCCTGGCCGGGGCGACGCCCGTGATTATCGAGACTACCGAGGCAGGCGGTTTCAAGCTGACCCCGGAACTACTGAAAAAGGCGATTACACCCCGGACGAAGGCCATCGTTCTCAACAGTCCCTCCAATCCAACCGGGGCCGCCTATCAACGCCGGGAGCTGGAAGCCCTGGCCGCAGTGATCGAACCGACAGGTATGGTAGTCATTTCCGACGACATCTATGAGAAGATTCTCTACGATGGTTTTGAGTTCTTCAGTATCGCCGCCGTCAGCGAGGCGCTCCGCAACAGGACTGTGGTTGTGAACGGTGTTTCCAAGGCCTATGCCATGACTGGCTGGCGGATCGGCTATGCTGCCGGGCCGGAAGAAATAATTGCCGCCATTACCAAGTTGCAGAGTCAGAATACATCGAATCCAACATCCATAGCCCAGAAGGCATCGGTTGAGGCCCTCAATGGCGATCAGTCAGCCGTCGCCATGATGGTGAAGGCCTTTCGGGAAAGGCGCAATGTAATTGTCGAAGCCCTGAATGCGATTCCGTCAATTTCCTGCGGTATGCCCCAGGGGGCGTTTTATGTCTTTCCGAATGTATCGGCCCTTTACGGCAGCTCCTGTCAGGGTAAGAAGATATACAATTCAGCGGACCTGGCAGCGTACCTCCTCGACGAGGCCAATGTGGCTGTTGTTCCCGGAGCGGATTTCGGCAACGACAATTATGTCCGCCTGTCCTACGCGACATCCCTGAAGCTGATTGAAGAGGGAATCAAGCGAATTGAGAAGGCTTGCGCCAGGCTTGGTTAGAGTATCCGGGCTTCAGTGATGATAAGAGATCTTTGCATAACCCTGGGAAAATGGTTCGCAAGCGGTGAATCAAATATTTTTCGCCGTTCCGAGATTGAATATAACATCATGTAATTAAAGACAATTACATGCATACTGAACAAAAGCGAAAAAGAATATTCAGCCGCGGCCAAGCCATTTTCCAACGGTTTCAATTAAATAGAACATCGTATTTTCCTGCCTCCCCTTCAAGGGGAGGGTTGGGTTGGGGATGGGGTTTATGACGGATCATTATAGAAGGAAAACACGGCCGGTCTTTCTTGGTAAGGTACAAGTTGGCGGCGGCGCCCCGGTGTCGGTCCAGTCCATGACCTCGACGGATACCCGGGATGTAGGTAAAACAGTGGCTCAGATCCGCAGGCTGGAGAAGGCGGGATGCGAGATAATCCGTGTCGCCGTTCCGGACGAGGAGGCGGCGGCAGCCATACCGAAAATCAGGGAAAGGATACATCTCCCCTTGATCGCCGATATCCACTTTCAGCATCGCCTGGCGATTATGGCTATCGATGGCGGGGCGGAAGGCATCCGCATCAACCCGGGAAACATGAAAAAAGAGGCAATTCCCGAGGTTGTCAGGGCGGCCCGGGAGCATCGTGTGGTGATTCGCATCGGCGTCAATGCGGGGTCTCTGGAGAAGGATCTCCTGGAAAAGCATGGCGGTCCCGATGCCGATGCGCTGGTGGAGAGCGCGCTACGTCATGTCCGCCTGCTGGAGGATCTTGATTTTGATCAAATAAAGGTTTCCCTGAAGTCATCGGATGTGCCGGTGATGATCAGGGCTTATCAACTTCTGTCTGAAAAGGTGGACTATCCCCTCCATCTGGGCGTTACCGAGGCGGGCTCACTGATGAGGGCAACAGTAAAATCGTCCATCGGCATCGGGACGCTCCTTTATCAGGGGATCGGAGATACTATCAGGGTTTCCGTCACCGGTGATCCGGTTAATGAAATACCGGTGGCTTATGGAATTCTCCGGGCCTTGAAGATGCGCATGATCGGACCGGATATCATCTCCTGCCCCACCTGCGGCAGGTGCGAGATTGACCTCCTGAGGTTGTCCAAGGCTGTGGAAAAGCGTCTGGCCGGGCGGAAAGAATATCTGAAGGTAGCCCTGATGGGTTGCGTCGTGAATGGCCCGGGGGAGGCGGCGGAGGCGGACGTCGGCATTGCCGGAGGGAAGGGAGCGGGGATGCTGTTCCGGAAGGGACAGATTGTCAGGAGAATAAAGGAAGAGGACTTCGTCGAGGCGTTATGTGCGGAGATCCGGGATATAACAAAGGAGAAAAAGGAGGACTGATGCGTTACTCACAAATGTTTCTGCCGACGGTCAAAGAGATCCCTTCCGATGCGGAGGTGATCAGTCACCAGCTCATGCTGCGGGCGGGAATGATCCGGAAATTGACAAGTGGGGTATACTCCTATCTCCCGATGGGCTATCGCGTTATCCGGAAGGTGGAGCAGATCATCAGGGAGGAAATGAACCGTGCCGGGGCCCAGGAGATCTTCATGCCGACCGTTCAGCCGGCGGAGTTATGGAAGGAGTCGGGGCGGTGGAACTTTTACGGGAAGGAACTCCTCCGTTTCCGCGACCGTCGGGACTCTGAATGTTGTCTGGGACCAACCCATGAGGAAGTTGTTACGGATATCGTGAGGAATGGCGTCAAGTCATACCGGCAGCTCCCCCAGAATCTTTATCAGATCCAGACGAAGTTTCGTGATGAAATGCGCCCCCGCTTCGGGTTGATGCGATGCCGCGAATTCAGCATGAAAGACGCATACAGCTTCGATATCGATACCGAGAATGCCGATCTCAGTTATCAGAAGATGTTTGCCGCCTATAACCGCATATTCGAGCGCTGCGGTCTGAAATTCCGCCCTGTGGAGGCCGATACGGGCAGCATCGGCGGAAGTTATTCCCATGAGTTTCTCGTCATTGCCGATTCCGGCGAGGATGGGATGGCCTATTGCGAGGTATGCGGCTATGCTGCCAACCTGGAAAAGGCGGAGATTGCGAGGCCCGTGGAGCAAGAGGTTGACCGGTCATCATTCATGTCCCGGGAGGAAATCTACACCCCGGAGGTGCGAACCATAGAAGAAGTATGTGCCTTTCTCAAGGTACGACCTGAAAATGTAATCAAGACGCTGATCTTTAGCGCCGACGGGAATCCTGTTGCCGTCCTGGTTCGGGGGGATGAAGAGGTAAACGAGATCAAGGTAAAAAACTACCTTGGTTGTGACATCCTCGAAATGGCCATGGAAGACATGATCTATGATGTGGCCGGCTCGCCCCGGGGATTTGTCGGACCCATCGGGATCAAATGCCGGACCGTGGCTGATTATTCGCTGATGAACCTAACGAACATGGTCGTAGGGGCCAACCGGGAGGATTATCATATGAAGAATGTCAACTTTGAGTGGGATTTCAAGGTAGAAGCGTTTGCCGACCTGCGCGTTATCCGGGAGGCCGATCCCTGCCCGCGGTGCACCAAAGGAATCCGTTTCGCCCGGGGGATCGAGGTAGGACATGTCTTCAAACTGGGGACAAAATACAGCAAGGCGATGAAGGCCATATATCTCGACAGGAACGGCAAAGAACAGTACATGGTCATGGGATGCTACGGGATCGGCGTCGGCCGGACTGTGGCGGCCTGTATCGAACAGTATCACGATGAAAACGGCATCATCTGGCCCCTGTCCATTGCCCCTTATCAGGTGATTATCACCCCCGTCAACATGAATGACCCGGACCTGGCAGCAGCCGCGGAAAAGATATACGAAGATCTTTTGTCCGGGAGTGTCGAGGTCATCCTGGATGACCGTGATGAAAGGGCAGGGGTGAAATTCAAAGACGCCGACTTGATAGGCATCCCCCTGCGGGTGACCATCGGCCCCAAAAACCTTGCTGCGGGAAAAGTGGAGATCAAAATCAGAAGATCGGCGGAGGTCAGGATTCTATCAATAGAAGAGGCAAAAAAGTTCATTTTGAGCGAAATAGTTCAAATATGACGATCTGAAAGATTACATGCTTCGCATTACCGACATACTTGACAAAACTCAAAAATATCTTCCCCGGGAAGATCAGGAAATGATCGAGAAGGCCTATATCTTTTCCGCCTCCGTTCATCAGGGACAGATGCGGCTGTCGGGTGAACCCTATCTGACCCATCCCATGGAGGTTGCCGGCATGCTTGCGGACATGAAGCTGGACGCCGCAACCATCATTACCGGTCTTCTCCACGATACCGTGGAAGACACTCTTACCACCACCGAGCAGATAGAAGGGGCATTTGGTAAAGACGTCGCGTTTCTTGTTGATGGTCTCACCAAGATCAGCAAAATTACCCTGGGATCACAGGAGGAGCGTCAGGCAGAGAACTTCCGGAAGATGATTCTGGCCATGTCCGCTGACCTGAGGATTCTTGTCGTCCGCCTTGCCGATCGCATTCACAATATGCGGACCCTTAATTATCAGCCTCCCAACAAACAGAAATACATCGCCACTGAGACCCTCGATCTTTACGCCCCGCTGGCCAACCGACTTGGTATCAACTGGATGAAGATGGAACTCGAGGATCTATCCTTCCGTTATCTCGAAAACGATGCCTATAGTGAACTTTCCCGGCGTATTGAGAAAAAGCAGGAACAGCGGGATCAGTACACAGAAGAGGTCAAAGGGGTTATTGCGAAAGAGATTGAGAAACACGGGCTCAAGGGGGAAGTGGAAGGAAGGGCGAAGCATTTTTACAGCATTTACATGAAGATGCAGAACCAGCGTATAGATTTTGACGAGGTGTATGATCTTATTGCTTTCAGAATTATCCTGGATACGGACAAGGACAGGGATTGCTACGAGGCCCTGAGCATCGTGCATGCCCTCTGGAAACCAGTTCCGGGCCGCTTCAAGGATCGCATTGCCATGCCCAAGGCTAATGGTTACCGGTCCCTCCACACAACCGTCATCGGTCCGTATGGCGAGCGGGTCGAGATTCAGATCCGGACGCGGGAAATGCATGAATGGGCGGAAGAGGGGATTGCCGCCCACTGGCGCTATAAAGAAAAGCGGGCAAATCTGGGCACAGAAGATCAGCAGATCATGAAGCTCAGGGAACTGCTGGAGGTTCAGCAGGAAGTCGATAATCCGCGGGAGTTCATGGCCAACCTCAAACTGGCCCTTTTCCCCGACGAAGTTTACGTTTTTACGCCTAATGGCGATGTTCAGGCCTTTCCCAAAGGGGCAACTCCCCTTGATTTTGCCTATGGGATCCATACGGATGTGGGACATCAATGCATCGGGGCCAAGGTGAACCGGAATATCGTCCCGCTGAAATACGAACTCCAGAACGGGGATACCGTCGAGATCATTACTCAGGCCGGTCACCATCCCGGAAAGGATTGGCTCAAATGGGCGGTTACCTCCAGGGCCCGCTCCAAGATCAAAGGCTGGATCAAGACGGAGGAAAGAAAACGCAGCATCGAGATCGGCAGGGAGATCCTGGACAGGGAATTCAAGAAACATGGCCTCAAATTATCGCAACTGCTGAAGTCGGAGGACTTGAAGAAGCTCTATGAGGAACATAACGTCAACTCTCCTGACGATGTGATGGCGCTGGTTGGCTACGGAAGGCTCTCGGCCAAGCATATCGTCAACCGTTTTCTTCCCGAGACGATCACCAAGACGGACGAGACCCCTGTCGACAAGCCCAGGAAAAAAACAAAAGGCGCCACGTCGCTGGGAATCTCCCTTACCGGAATCGAGGATGTCCTCGTTAAATTTGCTCACTGCTGTGATCCTATTCCCGGTGATGAGATCGTCGGATATATTTCCCGGGGCCGGGGGATTACAATTCATACCGCCCAGTGCGAGAACATTCAGGCGCTGGATCCGGAGAGGATAATTGAGGTATCATGGAATATAAAGGACAAGCAGACCTATTCCGTTGATATACGCGTCGTCTGTCAAGATAGAAAAGGGGTAATTGCGGAGGTAAGTTCCGTAATATCTTCAATGGATATAAACATCAGCCATGCAGAGGTGGAAACTACGCCAGAATTGCAGGCGATTTGTAACTTCCGGATCGATGTTCAAGACCTGAAACAATTCAATCAAGTGGTTGCCGCCGTAAAAAAAATCAAGTGTGTCATCTCCATCGATCGTCTGAAAAAGACATGATTCCGAGTTCCATGTTGACAGGCGGGGGCGTTATGCAGTATGTAGCGCCCACATCAAAGGTAGGGAAAATGAAGAGATTCAAGATTATAAACATTTATGCAATCATCGTCATGCTGGGGATCTGCTGTTTGGCCGGACAGGCATCGGCTCAACAGGAACGTATCAACAAGGCGATCATCATCGATGCCGGACATGGCGGTCCCGACAACGGGGTCAAGTTCTCCGATACAACGTATGAAAAGGATCTTAACCTGCGCATAGCCTTGGCCCTGCAGAAGGAGCTGAACCGCTCAGGCTTCAAACAGGTCATGCTCACGCGTTCCGCCGACAGGGAAACACCCCTGAAGGAGAGAATCCAACTGATCAAGAACAATGACCCCCTGCTGGTGATAAGTATTCACGTCAATGGAGGTTTCGGAAACAAGTCCAAGGGTTACGAAATCTATTTCCCCGGCTTCCGGACGGACAAGGAAACGCGTAGTGAGCCGTCGGCAATCATAAAGGACATGACGAAGAACAAGCATCTTAATGATTCTGTACGGCTGGCCCAGTATCTACAGAAGTATCTGGATGGCGTCTTCCCCAAAGAAAACAGAGGGCTCAGGGAGGCGCCCATACCCCTGATGGAAGGAATCAACGTGCCGGCGGTGGTTATTGAAATCGGTTTCCTTACCAACAAGGAAAACAGGAAGAAAATTACCGATGAGAAGGTTCAGCAGGAGATTGCCAAGGCCATCAGCCGCGGCGTCAAAGAAGGCCTGTAGGCCAATGATGCTGAATACCATTGTAATTGCGTCAAAAAATCCAGGGAAGATAGAGGAGATCAAAGAAATGCTGTCTGATCTGCCTATCGAGATTCTCTCCCTGAATCAGTATCCAAATGCTCCCGATGTCGAAGAAAGCGGCCGCACCTTTCTTGAAAACGCCCTTTTAAAGGCTCACGCCATTTCGGACTTCACGGGTATGCCCGTGCTGGCCGATGATTCGGGACTGGAAGTGGACCATCTCGCCGGGGGGCCGGGGATATTTTCTTCGCGATATGCCGGAGCAGGCGCTACCGATAATGAGAACAACGAAAAACTCCGGACGGACCTGAAGAACGTTCCCTCCGAACAAAGAGGGGCCTCCTTTCGCTGCGTCCTCGTCCTTTATTGGCCCCACGGAGAGTATAAGGCCTTTGAGGGACAATGGCGGGGGCGGATCGGGGACGAATATCGCGGTGTTCAAGGGTTTGGCTATGATCCCCTTTTTTATTTGCCCGAGACCGGAAAGACCGTAGCGGAGCTGACACCGGCGGAAAAAAATAACTGGAGTCACCGTTCGCAGGCAGTTCAAGAATTAAAAAAATACTTGCAAAACCATTATTTCCCTGAGAAACTTACCGAAAACGGGGCGTAGCGCAGCTTGGTAGCGCGCCTGCTTTGGGAGCAGGATGTCGGAGGTTCAAATCCTCTCGCCCCGACCATACTTACACCGTTTTATGTTTCCCCGGGTGCGCCTTTCGTGTGTGCATCCGGTTTTTTTGATGTAAATTTGACCTCCAGAGACACCATCGCTGACCGCTGAGATTCATCCACCGGAGGACATCAAAAACATTTTCATGATCCTGTCCCCCAGTTTTTCTATATATATACTTTGGACGTATCATCATAGAAAGTCCTAAATATCATCCTGCTCTTGCCGATAGAAAAACCTTTATCCATCATTCATTTTAATCCCTCAAGGATCTCCAACAGCCCTCTATTCTCGGGAATATCAGCCATATTCTTTGCGTACTGGGCAAAAGCTATGGAGCCTTTCTGGTCTATGATAAACAGCGCCGGCATTCGTCCCAGTTTTATCAGGTT
>Ga0247841_10008854_pt1 | contig 14301 bp, 6 predicted proteins | sample LaCruzMarch2015__2_FD_192410 | JGI IMG/M metagenome (GOLD analysis project Ga0247841, IMG submission 192410) | Freshwater microbial communities from meromictic Lake La Cruz, Castile-La Mancha, Spain - LaCruzMarch2015_18m | ecosystem: Environmental > Aquatic > Freshwater > Lake | place: Spain...
CCCTGCAACGCACGACCCTGCCCTGCGGCCCGCTGGCCTATCGCCAGACGGGCAGCGGCACGCCCCTGATCCTGATCCACGGCTGGCGCGGCGCCTCCAGCCATTGGCAAGGCACCCTGGACTCGCTCGCGGATATCCGTAGCGTCCACGCCATCGATCTGCCCGGTCACGGCGAGACCCCGCCGCGCGAGGCGCAGATCACCACCGAGGGCCTCGCGCGGCTGATCGTCGCCTACGCCGATCAGGCGGGGTTGGACCAGTTCGACCTGGTCGGGCACTCCTACGGGGCGGCCGTCGCGGTCGCCATCGCCGCCCAGTGGCCGGGGCGGGTGCGACGCCTGGTGCTGAGCAACATGGGCACCGCGCGCAACGACCTGGAGCAGACGGCGCTGACCCAGACCCATAGCTTCATGAACCTGACCCTGTCCTGGTGGCGCCCCTGGTTTGCCATGGCGCGGCCCTGGCCGGGGCAATGGCAGCCCTGGGTCGACTGGGTCGGCGCGGACCCGGCGCTGAGCCGCACCATCGCCGGGGCGGCCCTGCGGCAACTGCCGGCCGACCAGGAGATCGTCAGCGAAGGGGTGCGCGAGTTCCTGACCACGGACCCACTCTGCGCCATGGAGGTCGCGATCGACGCGGCCAGCCCCAACTTCGTCGCCGCGCTGGCGCGCATCACCGCCCCCGTCCTCCTGCTCAGCGGCGACCGTGATCCCATCATGCCGGCCGCCGGGGTCGCGGCCCTGGCCGAGCGCCTGCCCCACTGCCGCACCGTGCTGTTCGACGACTGCGGGCACATGCCGATGATCGAGTGGCCGGACCACTTCCACCGTGAATTGCGGGGGTTCCTGAGCGACGGTGAGGTACCGAGCAGCCACTAGCTACTAGCTACTTGCCACTAGCCGCTGACCACTGCCTCGCCTATCCGGATCTGCCGCCAATGCACATCACCCCCCTGCAACGCCTCACGCTGCCCTGCGGCCCGCTCGCCTACCGTCAGGCGGGCAGCGGCGCGCCGCTCATCCTGATCCACGGCTGGCGGGGCTCGTCCAACCACTGGCAGCACACCTTGTCGGCCCTTGCGGACATTCGCTGCGTCTACGCCATGGACCTGCCCGGTCACGGTGCGACCCCGTCGGTCGGGGAGCGACTCACCACCGAGGCCCTGGCCCGGTTGGCGATCGACTTCGCGGACAAGCTGGGGCTCGCGCAGTTCGACCTGGTCGGGCACTCCTATGGCGCGGCCGTCGCGGTCGCCATCGCGGCCGCCTGGCCCGAGCGGGTGCGGCGGCTGGTGCTGGTCAGCCTGGGCACGGTGCGCGACGACCTGGAGCACTACGCCCTGACCCAGGCCCATTCCTATCTGACCCTGGTGCTGCCCTGGTGGCGGCCCTGGCTCGCCCTGGCACGCCCCTGGCCGGGGCAGTGGCAGCCCTGGCTCGACTGGGTGGGCGACCAGCCGGCGATGAGTCAGGCGATTGCCGGGGGCTTCCTGCGGCAGGTGCCCGAGGATCATGCCGTGGTCACCGACGGGGTCCGCGCGTTTCTGAACACCGACCCACTGTCCGCGCTGGAGGTCTGGATCGACGCGGCCAGCCCCGCCTTCGTCGCCGCCTTGGCGAAGATTGTCGCCCCCGTCCTCCTGCTCAGCGGCGACCGGGACCTGGTCTCGCCCGCCACCGGCGTCGCGGCCCTGGCCGAGCGGCTGGGTGGGTGTCGGATGGTGCTGCTCGCGGACTGCGGGCACATGCCGATGATCGAGTGGCCGGAGCCCTTTCACCGCGCGTTGCGGGCTTTTTTGAACGAGGGCGAGGGTGCCGGGTAATCAATGGGGTTGCCCACGATTGCGCTTACGCCTGAGTAACGAGTCAAGAACAAGTTAAACATGAACAACGACAACGACAACGGTGCGGAAGGCAGTCCCTAGTGGACTTGTTTAATGAACCGTGCCCAAGACCCGGCCGCGCGAGGGCGCCCCAGGATCTACCTGTCCAGTCGCGCAATCTTGCCGCGGGCGCCGGCGCCCCTGCGCGCGAATCCCGACAGGCCCGCGCAGCCCAACGCGAACAGCATCAGGCTGCCGGGCTCGGGAGTCCCAACGACGGTCACGGCGGTCCCTTGGATGATCGCCTCCAGGGCCTCGCCCTGCGCATCGGCGAGTGCATCGATGGTCAATGACATCGCCGCGGTGCCGGGGCTGCCGCCGGTAAAGCTCAAGGTGGCGAGCCGGAACGCGCTGCCTTGAAGATCGTCGAGATAGGGCGGCACACAGAAGATACAGGTTGCCCCATTTGCCTCCAGCAGGCTCGTAACAATCAGCTTGACCGTTCCTGCCACACTGGTATCGGCGGACAGATAGGCCTCCGGCGGGCTGGCATTCGGATCGCCGAGACCGGTATCGAACGCCACGCCGGCCGGCGACAGCAGCGCTGGGTTGAACGCGATGATGACATCGAAGGCCCCCAGCGACGGTGCCGTCTGATCGCCGAGTCCGCTGACCAGCAACTCGATGTCGATGACGGATCCGACTGAAACCGTCCCTGGACTCGCGGTCAGACTCAGCAGCGGAAACGCCTGCGCGGCGAGCGCCGTGCAGGCGATCACGGCTCCGAACAATGGCCTCAGCAGGCTGTTCATGGTGCATCTCTCCCCTTCTATTCCGAGCTTGCGCTGTACTGGTTGAGAAATTCGGCTACGACCGCCGGGTCGGCGCCTCAGCGAGTGGCACAGCGCGACCTCGTACACAAGGTCGACAGCTTGCGCGTATCCAGCACCGTGATGGTCCGGTCCCCGTTGATATCGCGCAGGTCGTTCACCCCATTGGCCGGCCGGTTCAGAACGGCCATCACCAATCTGAGATCGTCGGCGTCCACGTCGCCGTCCAGATCCACATCGCCCAGGAGCGGCACCCTGATGGTGACGCTGCTGGCCGGGCTGTCGGCAGCGCCGTCATTGACGATCAACTGCAATACATAGCTCCCGGCCGTGACCGCCTGGAAGGTCGGCCGCGCCGTTGTGGCCCCAATGAGCGTCGCGGGCGGGCCGCTGGTCTTGGTCCAGGCATAGGTCAATGCGGACGGGCCCTGATCCGGGTCCTGACTGGCGCGTCCATCCAGCGTTACGGTGCTGCCCTGGCGCGCGGTCTGATTGGCCCCGGCATTGGCGATGGGCGGGGTGTTGGCGGTCTGCACCTGTGCCAGCACGTTAAAGCCGATGCGCTCGGCCGCCGGGGTCAGGCCCGTGGTGCCGGCAAACTCCGCGACCAGGCTCAACTGGCCCTGGAGGCGCGGGGTCAGCGTGCAGGTCGCAGTGCCGTCCGCGCCGGTGAGGCCGGTGCAGGTATCACCGTCGAGGGTGAAGGCGATGGTCTGGCCTGCGACCGGCACGGCCGGTTGAGCGGAGACATCCGTGAGCGAGCCGATCAACGTCACCGGCTGGTCGATCACCGCGCCGCCCGGGCTGAGATTCAAGGTCAGGAAGGAGGTATGGCGCCCCGCCGCCCAGTTGAGCCGCGCGGCGTTCGAGGTCAAGGGGACCGCATCCGGGGTTGCCGTCGCGACGACCTGGTCCGCGCCGGTGAAGGTCCCGGCATACTCGAAGGCCGCCTCGCCGGCGCTGTCGGCACGGACCATCTGGTTCTGCGGATTGGTCCCGTTGACCTGGAAGAAGACCGGTAGGCCGCCCGGGTCCGTCACATTACGCAGCCGTGCCGTCAGCGTCACCGGGTTGCCCTGCAGTGGGTCAGGGCTGGTCGTTGCCGGGGCGAGGTCCAGCCCCGGCGACGGATTGGTCGACGTGAACTCGCAAGCCCCGCTGGTGGGTGCCAGTCGGTAAATGCTGTTGGTCAGCGATGCATAGAGACAGCCGTCCGGGCCGATCACGCCACTGCCCATCAGACCCTGGGTGAGTGCCGTGCGGGTCGGCGGGTCGGTCGTGATGTCTGCTACCTCAAGCCCGTTTGCGCCCAGTATGATCAATGATTTGGCTGATCCATCCGGGTTTGTCGCACCGACGCGAACAAAGAACGTGGTGGTCAGATTCGGCACCGGGGTCGGGTTCGGGGTCGGCTGGTCGGTGCCGTTGACGCGGATGATCGGTGCGTTGACCACTGTGAAGGCGTCGGTGACCACGTAGATGGTCCCATCCGGGGCAAAGGAGATCGCGCCATTGGGGGTGCGCGGCATGGTCGCGTAGACTTCGACGGTCGGGTTCACGCTGCCTGGATTGCGGACACGGAACAGCGACGGATTGTCGGAACCGGCGCCGCTGCAGTTGTCGTCAAAGAACAAGTCCCCGCTCAGCGGGTCGACGGAAAGCCCGAACGGGCAGGTCAGATCGGCCGCGACGACGCGCAGTTGGGCACCCGTCTGGGGGTCGATCTCGATGATGTTGCCGGTGCGGAAGTCGCCGGTGGTGGCCGCGTGGGTGGCATAGAGTCGACCGTCGAGCCCAGCGGTGGGCTGGCTGATGGTCAGGCCGAGGTTGGAGATCACATCGGCGCTGGACACCGCACCGCCGGCGGCGCCGAAGCGGAACATGTCACCAAAGGCGAAGTTGGCGACATAGACCGACCCGTCCGTGGTGAAGGTCGGGTTCGTGGCCCCTTGGCAGCCCGAATTGATGTTGCCGTAGAACAGGTTGCGGGTCGCAAAGCCAGTGGCGAAGGGGGTCAGGACGTAGCCAGGGGCGCCGACCGGCAGACTGCCGGTGACGCAGGACAGGCTGGCCAAGCCCGCGAAGGTGACCGTTGCGGTACCGGGGACGGTCAGGTCGCCGTCGGTGACGTTGGTCGCCGTGTAGGTGACGGTCTCAGGGAATTCGTTGGTGGCGGTGAACGCGATGGTACCGGCGGCGCCGGTGACACTCGGGTTCGGGCCGCTGATGACCGAGCGCCCGCCGCCCTGGGAGACGGTGACCAGTTTGCCCGGTGTGGGCCGGCCGAGGGCGTCCTTTAGGGTCACGGTGATGGTGGTCGCCGCGGAACCGTTGTTGAGGACATTGGTCGGGGCCGCGCTGATGCCGGCGGAACTGGCGGGCGGGACGACAAAGTCGATGGCGAAAGGCGTCAGGACGGCCCCATCGGTGACGTCGGTCGCCGTAAAGCTGACCGCCTGGGGCGTATTGGTCGTCACGGTGAAGATCGCCGCGCCGTTATCGACGCTCGACACCGCCGTCGCCGGGGTGATCGTCACCTGCCCGGCCGGGTTGGCGTCGAGCCGGACCGTCTTGCCGCTGACCGCGTGACCGTCGGCGTCACGGAGCCGTGCGACCATGTGAACCGGCGTGACGCCGTCGGCCGGGACACCGCCGAGTTGCGCGAACGTCGAGCTATCCTTCGGTTCGACCCAGCCGGACAGACCGGATTGCGCGGCATCGACGGAACCAGCCGTCAGACCGTTCAGCCGCAATTGCAGAGCGCCGAGGTTAGGCGAACCGAGCCCCACATGCGCGAAATCACTGTTGAGGCGCGTCGGCCCGTGGAAGGCATCGGTGGCGGCCAGCGGATACAACAACGGATTCAGCAGACCGAGATTGGTGCCCCGGGCCTGGTTCAGCAGGGCCGTGAGCCCGGCCCAGGTCGGTGCCGCCGAGCTGGTGCCGCCATAGAGGCGCCCGTCCGGGCAGCCGCCGGCAGTGCCGCGGCAGAGGATGATGCCCTCGGCCGGGTCGGCATTGGCGACCACGTCGGGCACCGAGCGCATCGCCGAGGCCGTAAAGCCGCTCTGATACGCCGGCCGCGCAAAGAAGCGGCTCACACCAAAACCGCCCTGACCGCTCGGCGGGGTCGCGCCGCTGCCGTTCCACCAGGTCTCGGTGCCGTAGGTCCAGCCGGGACCTTGGGTCAGCGAAGATCCGCCCACCGCGGTCGCATTCGGTGAACCGGCCGGTACCGCGACCGTGTTCGGGCTGCCGTTCAGACAGGTGCTGCCGCTATCACCGCTGGCATTGAACACCGAGATACCGGAGGCCGCCGCGGCCTGGAAGAGCGCGTCGATGCTCTGCACATCCGCGAGCGTGGTCTGATTCTCGCAATAGGCCCAACTGTTGCTGATGATGTCCACGCCGTCATTCAGCATGGCGTTGAACAGTGCCTGAAAGCTGGTGCCGGCACCGGTAAAGGGGGCGTTGTAGATGACGATCCTGGCACCCGGTGCCAGCACCATCACACTAACCGTGTCCATCAGCACCTCGGCCTCGTCGTCACCGCGCGTCGCGCCGCCGTTCACGGCCACAGAACTGACATTGGCGATCAGCGACGGCGGCAGCCCCATCAGGTCCAGGTAATCGACGATATCGGCCGGGTCGAAGTTGTCGAATTGCAGCAGGCCGACGGTCTGTCCAGTGCCGTCGACGTCGCGCCACGGGGTACCCGCCGCGGTGGCGAACTTGCCGGCCGTAACCGCGCCGGCTCGACCCTGCAGGCGCGCCAGCGGCCCCATGATGGCCGGTTCGCAGGTCTTGACGACATCTCCCGTGCCGATGGTGGCTTTGACGGTGTAGTCGTAGCTTTGGCCATCCTTGAGCTTGCTTGTGCATGCATCCGCTTCAAATTTCGTGCTCCCAGTGGCCGCAATAGCGCAGCGGGAGCAGTTGATCGGTGCGACGATGGCGTTGATTAACTTCTTTTGCCCGGTCGGCCGGGCCAGATTGGAGAGCCCGGCGACAGCCTGCACGCGGGGGGCGAGCGCAGCCGGCAGCCGCGGCTCGTCGCGGTTGGCGAAGAAGGTCTGCTCCCCGAGTCGGAAGGTGCCGATAGACACCCTGAATGCGTGCTCGACGGCGGTGCGAGGACCGGCGACCGTCAGCGTCAGCCGGTTTGCGGACCCCTGCACCAGCCCGAAGCCGTTGGCCTGCAACCAGCCCAGTACGGCGTCATAGGTGTCTCGCGAGGGACCAAAGCGCTCCGTGAGTTCGGTCTGTGTCAGGAAGCGCCGATACTGCGGGGACGCGGGGTCGTAGACAGCGGCGAGATAGTCGGCGAAGCCTGCCGGATCGTCACGTCTTAGCACCAGCGTTAGGGTCAGCGGCTCATCGCCCGGAGACGCTGGCGCAAGGGGTTCGGCGCCCGCCAGGGCCTCCAGCACATGACCCGGTAACGGGGCCGTTGCGGCAGGTCCTGCCGACCCCGGAGCCGCGAACGCGCCGAGCGTCAGCGAGAAACAGCACAACAGCAACCAGTAACGCAGCATGACAGCACCCCGAGTCGTTCGACGTCGTTGCCAGAAAATTTGCAATGGAATCTTGCACGAAAGGGCATTAATTGACAAATCTAGTCGGACATTGTGGGGCCGTCAACCAACCAAGAACTGCGCTTTTCAAAGCCTGCTTGAGCCCTCAGCCGATGCCCTGGCGGGGCTTGCCGGCGGCAGGTGACAGGGCTGAGCCCCGCGGGGCGACTGAGCCTTGGTTGCCAATCTGACCCGTCAAATGATAGATTCCAAACGCCGGGGTGCCGTCCGTCGCGTGCGAGCCGACGCTGGCGAGTTTTCGATCTTGCCGGATTGAATGGCCTGGCCCTGCTTGCTTCGGTGCCGGCCGCCGGCGACATTTACCCGGGTCTCCGCGCTCCGGCCCATCATTGCCAATGTCGAATGACTACAACATCGCGCACTCAGGGACCTGCCGCACTCAATGACCCGCGACCAACTGAAAAAACTCGAAGACGACCTCTGGTCCGCCGCCGATAACCTGCGGGCGAACTCGGATCTGAAGGCGTCCGAATACGGCACCCCCGTCCTCGGCCTGATCTTCCTCAAGTTCGCCGACATCAACTACCGCCGCCATGAGGCCGCCATCCAGGCCGAACACGCGGCACTCCAGGGCACCCGCCGCGAAAGGCCGCTGGACGAGATCGCCGTAGCCAGGTGCGGGTTTTATCTCCCCAAGCACGCCCGCTACAGCTATCTGCGCGACCTGCCGGAGTATGAGGACATCGCCAAGGCCATCGAAAACGCCATGGCCTCCATCGAGCACTACAAACCCGAACTGCGCGGCAGCCTGCCCAAGGACGAATACTATCGCCTCACCCGCACGCCCGAGACCCGCGACCTGCCGTTCGAGATCCTGCGCCAGTTCGACAACATCCCGGACGACGCCACCGGCGACGTCTTCGGTCAGATCTACGAATACTTCCTCGGCAAATTCGCCATGGCCGAAGGGCAGGGCGGGGGCGAGTTCTTCACCCCGCGCTCGGTGGTGCGGCTCATGGTGGAGATCATCGAGCCCCACGGCGGCACCGTCTTCGATCCCGCCTGCGGGTCCGGCGGCATGTTCGTCCAGTCCGCCGACTTCATCGCCCGGCACCGCCAGGAATTGGAGGCCCAGGGCCAGGACACCAGCGTCTATGTCTACGGCCAGGAGAAGCAGGGCGAGACCGTCAAACTCGCCCGCATGAACCTGGCGGTGAACGGGCTGCGCGGTGAGATCAAGGCCGCCAACACCTACTATGCGGACGAGTTCAAGTCATTCGGCACCTTCGACTATGTGCTGGCCAATCCGCCCTTCAATGTCGATGACGTGGCCCTCTCCAGCGTCGAGAAGGACCGGCGCTTCAATACCTACGGCATCCCGCGCAACAAGACCAAGGCCAAGAAGTCCGAGCAGGGCAAAGAGACGGTCCCCAACGCCAACTATCTCTGGATCAATCTCTTCGCCACCTCGCTCAAGGCGACCGGCCGCGCCGCCCTGGTCATGGCCAACTCCGCCTCCGACGCCCGCCACGGCGAGGCCGAGTGCCGCCGGACCCTGATCGAGAAGAATCTTATCTACGGCATGTTGACCCTGCCGTCGAACATGTTCTATACGGTGACGCTGCCGGCCACCCTCTGGTTCTTCGACAAGGCCAAGCGCGACGCACGCATCCTCTTCATCGACGCCCGCAACATCTTCACCCAGATCGACCGCGCCCACCGGGAACTCACCGAGGAACAGGTCCAGAACATCGCCATCATCAGCCGCCTGCACAAGGGGCGACGCGGCGAGTTCCTCGCACTCATCGACCGCTATTTCGCCTCGGGAATGCAACGACTGGCGGACAACAGGCAACAGGTCGAGCCCGTCTCGGCACAACTCCTCGCCGTCCTGGAAGACGAGGCCGGCAAGGCCGCGGTCGCGAGTCTGGTGAAGGCCTGGGACGGGCTCGAGGCCCTGCAACGGGCCTATGCCGCCTATCAGCGGCACAACGGCGACCAGGCCACGGTCGAAGACAAGAACAGCGCACAGCGGGCCCTTCGCGCCACCTTCGACCCCTTCTTCACCGCCCTGCACGACTGTCTCAAACAGCTCGACCGCGCCGTCCGCCACCAGGAGAAGCAGGTTGCCGAGCAGGCCAAGGCCGACGGCAGGCGCGGCGGCCCGGACCGGCAGACCAAGGCGCTCAAGACCGCACTCGAGGCCATCCATGCCGAGGTCAGGAGCGCCGAAAGTTGGTTTTCCCATATCCATTGGCTGCAGGAGCGGTTTCCCGAGGCGCGGTACGAGGATGTGACCGGGCTCTGCAAACTGGCCGGGCTCGACGAGGTCAAGGAGCAGGACTATTCGCTCAATCCGGGGCGGTATGTGGGGGTGGTGATTGAGGAGGATGGGAAGACGGAGGAGGAGTTTTTTGCCGACTTAGCTGAACTTGGGGACCAGCTAGCAGAGTTCAACAAGGCCGCTGAGCAAGTTACCGTGACGATAAGGAAGAACCTTGCGTCGATTCTTGGATAATCATGAGTTACGATATTTCAAGATACGAAATTGAGAAACTCGATGTGTATGCATCGATTGAGCCAGGGTTTGCTTTCAAAAGCGAGCGATTTACAGATAATCTCGATGATATTCCCCTAGTCAAAGGTGAGAACGTGCATCAAGGTTATATCGACTGGGCCGGAGCTAAGCACTGGCCGGTCGACGATTTTGACTCACATTCTAGGTATCAGTTGGTTCCGGGCGATATTGTTCTAGCCATGGATCGTCCGTGGGTGACAGCAGGATTGAAGTGGTCTTATATCAAGCTTCACGATCCCAAGTCTCTACTCGTGCAGCGTGTGGCTCGCATCCGTGCGAGAGGCAGGTTGGATCAGGACTACCTGCGTCATATCATCTCCAGTGACTATTTCGCAAACTACCTCCAGCCGATTGTCACCGGAGTAAATGTTCCGCATATCAGTGGTAAGCAAATCGGTGATTTCCGCATCCCTATTCCTGATCTAGCGGTCCAGCGCAAGATCGCTGCCATCCTGACGGCCTACGACGATCTGATCGAAACCAACAAGCGCAGCGTCGCCCTACTCGAAAAAATGGCCGAGGAGATCTACCGTGAGTGGTTTATTCGCATGCGCTTCCCCGGATACCATAACACCAAGTTCGTAAAAGGCGCGCCGGAGGGCTGGGAAGTCACCCAGTTCGGACAAATTGCAAACATGATCATGGGGCAGAGCCCCAAGTCGGAGTTTTACAACGACAGCGGTCAAGGCGTTCCATTCCATCAAGGCGTTGGTACCTACGGAGACAGGTTTCCCAGAAATATCACGTTCTGCACAACCAACGGCCGGAAGGCACAGAAGGGGGATATTCTTTTCAGCGTGCGCGCACCGGTGGGGAGACTCAATATCGCTGATTGCGACTTGATCATTGGTCGAGGTATTGCTGCGATTCGGCAAAAAGACGGCAATAACTCTTACTTATACTACCTACTGAGAACAACATTTGTCAATGAAGATATTATTGGGAATGGATCGATATTCAATTCTGTTGGGAAAGATGAACTCGCAGGATTTGCAGTATTGCGCCACCCTGGCGATCTAATCGTCAGGTTTGAAGCAATAGCCCGTCCGATAGATCAACAAATCGAGGCTCTGATTCATTCCAACTCAGCTCTGACCAAGACCCGCGACCTCCTCCTCCCCCGCCTGATCTCCGGCAAACTCCCGGTCGCGGACCTCGACATCCAGTTCCCGCCCAGCATGTGCGAAGGCGCCAAGGGGCAGGATCGGGGCGATGCCTCAGGGTGAGCGGGGGCGGGCCTGGGCCATCCCCTGACCCATATCTTAAGAAAAAAGAATTTCTCTCACGGAGACACGGAGACACGAAGAAAAGATTCCTGATAAAGAGCGCCGCGCCCATGACGAGATGCCAGGTCTTGATCCTGCCAATGCCTGGTACCACCTGACACAATTGCCCGGACCATTGGCGTAGGGTGCGCCGTGGGCACCTTGAGAGGCTGCAGTTGATCGCCGTGGCCAGGGTTTCGGTTGGCGCCAGGGTGCGCACGGCGCACCCTACGGCCGCGGTGGCGTCAATGGTCCGAGCACTTCCGTCGTGCGGTACCAGCGCCTGCCTGGGCGGTTCCGGGCCTTAGTCGCAGAGATCTAAGGCTGCGATGTTGACTGCTTCTTCTCCGTGCCTCCGTGTCTCCGTGAGAGGATTGAAGAACGATGACTCCGGATTTTGTGGTTTGCGTTCAAAAAGAAAACCTGGGCGATGTCTGCGGTGATGACATTCATGTCGGCCGTCTCTATGAAGTGGTCGAGATGAACGCCGGACATGGAATGATTCGCATCATCGATGACTCAGGTGATCGTTACCTGTATCCCGCAACTTGTTTCAAGCCGGTGTTCATCCAGGACTCCGTCGCCCTGCGGCTGAGTCAGGCGTTACCTCACAACTGAACCAGGTTCCACTGAAGTCTATCCACTAAAGACAGAGCGATGGATGACGAGCACATGGGGGACAGGCTGCGCCGGGTAGTCGGCGAGGAAGTTAAGCGCCGACGGCGCGGCTTCTCGTTCCCACGCTCCGCGTGGGAATGCCGGGCGGGCGCTCCGCGTCCGGTCTTGGCGCCGGACGCGGAGCGCCCGCACTTGCTCCCACGCAGGAGCGTGGGAGCCAGAATGGCTTAACTTAATGGCAGTGAGGGCGTTGCCCTGGGCTGGTATGTAGCGCCCCTTCGGGGCTTGTTGTGTAGGGTGGATCAGCGCAGCGCATCCACCATGCCGCGGGGGTCGGTGGATGCGGTGCGCCCGAGCGTCGCGCCTGCCGCGGCGCGCCGTGCCGCGCGCCTTATCCATCCTCCGGGACACAGATTTCTCTTGAAATATTAACCGCGTCAGCGACAATGCCCCTCATCGCTGAAGGGCTCGCCGTCACCGAAACCCCACCCATCACCCAGGACGCGGTTTATGCCGAACTTCATTTCCGAGGACGAGATCGAAGCGGCCATGCTGCAACACCTGCAGTTGCTCTACGGCTACGATGCCCTGATCTGCTTTACCGCCGATCCGGCCGATCTCAACGACGGCTCGGGACGCACCGACAAGCGTGAGGTCATCCTGTATGACCGGCTGCGGGCGGCGGTGATCGACCTGAACCGGGACCTCCCCGAGTCCGCCATCGACGATGCCATCAGGCAACTGTGCGACAAGCGTGAGGCGCAATCCGCCATCGCCGCCAACCGGGCGTTCGATGACCTGATCCGCAACGGGGTGCAGGTCGAGTTCAAGGACGCGCAGGGCCGCACCCGGACGGAGCGGGTCAGGATCATCGACTTCGCCAACCCCGCCGCGAACCAGTTTCTCGCCGTCAGCCAGCTCTGGATTCTGGGCGAGCGGGGCTTTCGCCGTCCGGACCTCCTGCTGTATGTCAACGGGCTGCCCCTGGTCTTCATCGAGCTGAAGAACTCCAACGTCAAGCTCAGGAGCGCCTACGACGACAACCTGACCAACTACAGGGCGGAGATCCCACAACTCTTTCTCACTAATGCATTTTGCGTCTTTTCCAACGCCATCGAGACCCGGGTCGGCAGCCTGACCGCCGAGTGGGAGCACTTCTTCCACTGGCTGCGCCCCGAGGATGAAAAGGAGAAGGTCAGACGCGAGCAGGTCGCCGCGGCTGGCACCAGCGCCGAGCGGTTCCTCGCCGGTCTCTGCCCCAAGGACAGGCTGCTCGACTATATCGAGAACTTCATCCTGTACCACAAGGATACCCAGAAGATCATCGCCCAGAACCACCAGTTCATCGGCGTGAACCGGGCCTATGAGACCTTTCTTCACCGCGAGGGGCGCGGCGGCCGGCTTGGTGTCTTCTGGCACACCCAGGGCTCGGGCAAGAGTTTCTCGATGATCTTCTATGTCCGGAAAATCCTCCGTAAGTGCCGGGGCAATTTCAGCTTTCTGGTCGTCACCGACCGCGATGACCTCGACGGCCAGATCTACCGCAACTTCCTCAACACGGGCACCGTCCGCCAGGCCGACACCGCCCAACCCAAGGACAGCGAGCAACTGCGCGCCTTCCTGGGCCAGAACAAGCGGCTCGTCTTCACCCTGATCCAGAAGTTCCGTTGGCCCAAGGGACGGCCGTATCCGCTGCTCTCGGCGCGTGACGACATCATCGTGATCGTCGACGAGGCCCACCGCACCCAATACGAGTCGCTCGCTGAGAACATGCGGGCGGGGCTGCCCAAGGCCCAGTACATCGCCTTCACCGGCACCCCGCTGCTCGGGCGCAGCCGCAGGACCAATGAGTGGTTCGGCGACTATGTCTCGGAATACAACTTCAGCCAGTCGATGAACGACGGTGCGACGGTGCCGCTGTTCTACAGTAAGCGCGTGCCGCAGGTGCAGAACCAGAACGACGACTTGAGCGCCGAGTTCTACGAGATCCTCGAGGACGAGAACCTCGATCCCGTGGCGCAGGCGAAGCTGGAGCAGCGCTTTGCCAGCGAACTGGAGGTCATCAAACGCGATGACCGACTGGAGACCATCGCCCGGGATATCGTCTACCACTTTCCCCGGCGGGGCTATCTCGGCAAGGGCATGGTCATCGCCGTGGACAAGTTCACCGCGGTGACGATGTACGATAAGGTACAGCGGTTATGGAAGGAGGAGATCAAGGCCCTGCGCGGCCGGATCAAACAGACACCGGACGAACTACTGGCGGCGCGCCTGAAGCGAATGCTCGACTATATGCGCAGGGTCGAGATGGCCGTGGTGGTCAGCGCGGAGAACGGCGAGGAGGAGAAATTCGACCACCAGGGCCTGGATATCCGCCCGCACCGCAAGCGGATGGATCAGGTCGACGTGAACGGCCACGACCTCGAATACAACTTCAAGGACCCCGAGGACCCACTCCAACTCGTCTTCGTCTGTGCCATGTGGCTCACCGGCTTCGACGCGCCCACGGTCTCGACCCTCTATCTCGACAAGCCGCAACAGGGTCACACCCTGATGCAGACCATCGCCCGCGCCAATCGGGTGTGCGCGTACAGGATCGGCGGGGTCGAGAAGAAGAACGGCGAGATCGTCGACTATTATGGGGTCTTCGGGC
>Ga0247841_10008856_pt1 | contig 14298 bp, 22 predicted proteins | sample LaCruzMarch2015__2_FD_192410 | JGI IMG/M metagenome (GOLD analysis project Ga0247841, IMG submission 192410) | Freshwater microbial communities from meromictic Lake La Cruz, Castile-La Mancha, Spain - LaCruzMarch2015_18m | ecosystem: Environmental > Aquatic > Freshwater > Lake | place: Spain...
GAGGTTAAAAAGGCGGTTGGAGAAACAGGACTGATAGTCGTGCCAAGAGTCGCACCGTCGCCGGAATTACAAACCAAACGCAAATCGCCGTCGTGGCTACTGGCGTTTTCGTCTATACAACCGCAAACCACTTTGGCAAATTCGTCCACCTGATCTAAAATACTATAAAGATAAAAAGCTCCGTTATAGCGATTGATTTTATAAATATAATAATAGCCAATAACCAAATAAACCGCTTTACGATTGCCGCAAATAAATCTAATCTGTGTTAAATTGCCGACAAAATCTATAAAACTAATCTCGGTTAATTCACCCTTGGTCCATTCATAGACTCGGCACTTGGAAACATTATCTATTTTAGCGATAAGCAAACGCCTATCCTCCTGGACGATCATAGATACAGCGGAGATTTCCGTATGCAAATCGGTTAATTCTTTAATCACTAAATTTTCTATGCGTGCTAAGCGAGAGGAAAGACCAGCCGCATCGGTAATTATTAAATAGATAAAACCGTCAAGGTAACCGATTTCTACCGGTAAAATATTAGCGTCATAAAAAACCTGAGTCCAGGTTATGCCGTCGGTGGTGGTAATAACATAACCGGTGGCGGTAATAACCCAAAGCTTGCCGGTTTCGTCCGTGGTATGCCGAATAATTTTACCGTAAGTCCATGCCGCGTCGGTAAAACTCGCGCCGTCGTCGGTGGAATAACTGATATTGACGGCTGCTGATTTTAAAGTTTGAATAATCAATTTTCGCTTGTAGTCTAAAATATAATAACCCTCGGTAAAAGCAGCAGCAAAAGTCAACCGAGCGATTTCCGAAGTGGACGAAGCCATGTAGAAAAGTTTAAGTCGAGCGGCCGTAGCGTCAAAAAGCAGAAAAAAAGTATAAAAGTCGCCACTAAAATAATGGCGGCAATTATGCTGACCGTTCAAATTATATTGAAACCAATTTACCTTAGTATCTTTTTGCACGGCTTGAGCAAGCCGGAGCCGTCCGGTGTTTAAATCTATATCAATACCCTTGCTTTGATAAAACATTTTTTTGCCGTCATCTTGATAGATCTGGCCCCGGCCTTGCCGCAAATCATTTATTCTAATTTTTTTATAGCGAGTAGCCATTGAGTTTAATTGATTTTATTAGCGCTTGATATTGATCATTCCAGTCCTTTTTTAAAGCCTTGATTTCGTCCGGCTTGACGTCGGGATATTTTTGCCGGTTGGTTACAACCATGGCGGCCAGGCGGCCGAAATAGCGGGCAACGGCGCCGACGGTGACCATTTCGTTGTAGCGGGTGGGCAAATCGGTATCGACGCCGGCCGTGGGCGTGGTAAAACCTTTTTCGTAATAGATAATCGTGTCCTCGACCGAAGTAAATGCCTGGGTGAAAGTAATGGCGCCGTCGCGGATATGCCAGCGCTGTTCGTCCTCGTCTACGACATCGGGCAAATCGTTTATATCGGAAAGCGGCAAGACTTCAAGACCGGCGACGAAAACGGAATTGACTTTGACGCAGTTGGTCGGCAGGGTTAAAGTTAAACCGCCGATTGCCGTATCTTGCGAGGCGTCGCTCGAGGGAATGGAAAAAATGTTTGAAAGATAATTTAGCGAATCGATGACATCTTGGTCGACCGTGGCGGCCGCGTCATCGATCAGGACTTTTACGATAGTTGTATAATCGCCGAGTTTCATATTTTTTGGTTAATTTATAAAATGCTTTATTGCTGGCCGTCCATAAAAGCCACGCGCGAGAGGAGGGTGGACTCGCGGGGCCGCACGGCCAGCTGAAAATATTTTATTTTTTGTTTTCGTTGAATTCCGGGTCGCTGTCCAAAATGGCCTGATGTTCTTTATCCTGTTTTACCCGGGCGGCGATATTGGCTTTGGCTTGCGGGGATAGAATGGTCTGATTAAATTCCTCGACTTTTTTGGGATTCAAGCGGCAGATTTCGGGATCTTGATCGAAGAAATCAATCAAGAGTGGGTCGGTAGTTTCAAAAACATCGCGGTTTTTGATGTGAATCTGGCGTCCGAAAAAGGTTGAATAAATGCCGTTGAAATTAGATTTTCGCACGAATTGAACGCTCTTTTTTTTGTTAGCCATAGGATTAAGGACGAGGCGGAAGTCCGAGGACATGCCGCCGGGTGTGAAAATAAATATTTTTTATTTGTTCGGATGTAAGCAAGGCATTATAGTTGCGATACATACGGAGATAGCCGTCGAAAGCGTCAGAATATCCTCCAAGTGTTAATCTACTTGATGTTGGAAAACCAGAATGGTCTGCGGCTAAAGCCCGGGTAAAAACTAAATCTCCACCGTTGTGGTAGCAATTAATAACTTTATCAGGAATACTAAAAGCAATACTGATCATATGCCAGGCGTCGCTGGTGATTATATCAGTTGAGCCGTTGTCTTCCAATTCGTATGCTTCGTCCGTGTCCATAGTGTAAAGATAGACCGTATTATGACCGCCAAAACCGCCTATGCCAAAATAAAAATTACCACCGGCCATGAGCTGTTTATTGGCTACTGCTGGGACGGCTGTCGGCTTTACCCAAAAAATATAGGTGCGAGCTTCTAAACCGATTGAATATGTAGCGCTGGCGAGTTGAGCAATCAAATTAGGACCGGTGGCCATATTTAAGGCGTATTTTCCGCTTAATGCTTCTTTTTCCCGAACGATTGTATTAGCTATATTTAATCCTAAACCGCCTTTCAAATCGGCCAAGGTAGCGATTTTGTATACCTCTATATCGTCGATATAAATTGTTTTAGAAACCGAACTGGTGCCGGAGCCAATGCGTAAAATGTTAAATAAAGCGATAAAATCAATTTCGTGCTGAACCCAGTCGGTAGTAAGAGCGCCGGTGTTATAAATCACGGTGGTGCCGTTGGTTATGGCGACTGTGCCGGAAGCGGCGCCGCCCTTTACCCAAATTTTACAAATATAGCGCTGACCGTAGACTAAAGCCGTATGGCTAACCCGGCCATAATTACCGGCGCCGTCGGTTACGATTTTCATTGCTTTGGCTCCGCTATGGAAAGTAACCGCGTCCTGGGTTATGGCCGTAGTTCCGGCCTTTTCTTCTGTCCAATTAGCAAAGACATCGGCGCCGCCCGCTCCGGCAGTTTCAAAACCACCGTTTAAAAGCGCTGGATTATGGCCGATGACCGGCGTTGATAAAACTGCGGCCAAAATATCATCGCCTAAATTAAATTCGTTGATTAAATTTTCGCGATAATCCGGCAAGGCGAGAAAAATTTCCTGATGAATATTTTTTGATCTGGTGGGCTTCATAGTTTTAAAATTAATGGCCGTTTTGAGCCAGAACGGCCAAACTGGTATAACTAACTAACAAAAACCTAGGTAATGCCGTAACATCTGGTGACGGCGCCATTGCTCACCTGCAAGGTATATTCGCCGAGGATTTGCGAGGCAAACTGTTTGCCATGGCGCTTATCCATAAGCGGATAGACCGCGAAATCGCCGGACTGGCCTTCGGCTCCGCCGTCAAGCGGTCCATAGCCAATACGGTTATAATCCAAAATCAGCATTTCGGCGTCGCGGATGTGCTTGTCGATGTGCAACTCAACTTCGTAGCCCATTAAACTGACTACGCTCATCTTGGTGCCTGCTTGCCGGTCGCTTACGACGGTTCTAACCGCGCCCAAATATAGGGCTTCGATTTCCCCGATAGCTAAAGCCGAGCCGTGAATGGCAGAGGGATAAAAACCGGCGGCGATATGCGCGGCGACGGCCGTGTATAATTTCGCGACGGTTAAAGCTCCGGCGACGTTAGAAGTCGTTCCGGCGAATTCTCTCAAGCCTTTCATAGTGGCAACATGGTTGGTGGCGTCCAAATCCATAATGCCCTCGAGCAAGGTATAGTTTAACTCTTTCAAACATTCTTTAAGCTTTTTGACTTCCTGAAAACTCAATTCGTCGCCGTTGTGCGCCATTCTTGAACGCCTTAGCGTGCCGGTTATAGCCGCGACAGATTCGAAAATCTGCGTATAGTTATAATTGGCGGTTTGAGGCGTAAAATCGGCGTCGATCGGGTCGGAATTTTCTTTTTGCGCGTTGCCGATTATCTTAATGGTGAAAGCAACGGCGCCCTGGGCGGTGCCTGCGGTAGAACCCCAGCCTCTGGAATAGAGGCCAATGGTCTGACCGGAAACGTCTATGACCGAAACGACGACGACTTCGTCGCCGGTGGGCAGAAGCAAAACATCGCCGACACGCAATTTCGTAATCTGGGCGGTAACGACCGGCAAAGCCGTAATATCGTTGACTGTATCCCAGTCGGCGCCTGCGCCGGAAGCGGTGACGGAAATGGTGTCATATCTGGCTAAATCATCAAGCCACTCGTGTTTTTGGGCGGTGACTTTTTTGCCGAAAGTTTTGACAATCGAGGGAAGAAAATTGACAAACGATAAATACTTCATATCATCGTCTTTCAATTTCAGTATATCGATTATAGTCGATAGATCCTCTCGCTCTCGGCGGTCTGTGGTAATAAGCATATGGAAAAAAATTTAATTGTTATGGTTTGGGCAGAGCCGCGCGCTTGCGATTCAAAGCCATAACTTCGACGGCGGAACTAATACCGGACTTGGTCGAGTCTTTTTTAACGGACTCGACTTTTTCGTCTATTTCCGCCTCGCTGGAATAATCCGGCGGGGCAAAACGGTTAGAATCGCCGTAAAGCTTTTTATTAATTTCTCTTTGCCGCGAAACGACCGCTTCGACCTGCTCTTTAGTTTTTCCGATGAGCAGATCGGGCAATATATCCGGGTAGAGCTTAGCCAATGATTCGCTTTCCTGCTGGGTGCGCATAGTGGTGATAGTTTCGGTCAACTTTTTAACGGATTCCGATAATTCGGAAATCTGTTTTTCGCTGTCCGTCTTGCCGCCTTTATTCGCTTCCTGGGCAGTTTTCAAATCATCGGCCAATTTTTTCAAATCAATATCTTTGGCGCTGAGCGTTTGCTGGAGTTTTTTAAAATCCTCCGGCTTAATAAACAGGCTACCCGCCGAATTTTCAAGCAGTTTGCCGAAGTCCTCGGGACTGATTGAATCGGGCAGGGCTTTGCTGTCTAGGGCTAAAAGCTTTCTAAACAGGCTTATTAGGTTCTTGTCCATTTGATTTATTATTTAATTTGTTAAAGACTTCTTTTTCGGCGATAATTTCTTTTAATTTTTCCTCGGCATTTTCCACGCCGCGCAATTCATCAATCGCGTCCAGGTGGGTAATCAAATCGGAGTCGAGCATGTCAACATATTGGGTAATCCGCTCGCCGGCGTCCTGCTGTAAGAACGGCTGATAGACCGGGTCAGTCTGATATTCTTTCTGACCAAAACGATAAGTCAAAATTACTTCATTCATTTTGCGAATACCTTTATCCCAGAATATCCGCATAAAGCCGATTAAGTCCATCATATCAGAATATTGGAAAGAAAGCGATTTGCCGGAGACATTAGTTTTAATATCCGAGGTAGTATTAACAATGCCGGTTTTATTAGTTATCCGCTGTTCAATTTTTGTCAGCCAATTCATTATCTCGACGCCTTCTTTAAGCTCTAAATATTTCATATCGTCAGCCGAGCCAAGACGAGTTTTTTTGTTTTTACCGCGTTCAACGTTTTTAGCGTCAACCGTGTCAGAGAGAATAACCAAGTGCGGCTCGGTATTCTCGGCAACTCTTTTAGAGTAATTGCTGGCTTGAGTGTTATATTCTTTGTCCAATTCGTAGAGCAAATCAGTTTCGGGATTGCCCTCGTGCGAGTGAGGCCGGGGGAAGTTTGGTATCCAGCTAACCGGTATAATCTGCAAATCATTTTTAAAAGTTTGAACATTGCCAGTCGAGCCGTCCTTGATGATATAGACTGCCAAATCCCAGTAGAAAATATTATACTTGCCGTCGCCAATATATTCCTGATAAGCGAATTGCACAAGCTCGCCAGCCGACCAGCCGAGAAAACAATTACGCGGGTCAAGCGAGAGAAGTTTAGCGCGCTTGGTTATCGTGTCTTGCGGGTAATACAAACAAGCTGATCCGCCAGTCAAGAAGTTTAAACCTTGTTCGAGAAAAATGTTTTGAATATCGTATTTTCTATAAATATCAAAAATCTCTTTTTCGTATTTCTCTTTGTCAGCATGGTCAACCTCGTGAACCTTAACGCCTAAATCCATAATTCCTGTTTGAGCATTGCGGGGAAATAAACGCGCCATATAGCGCTTGACGTATTCATTGCAGAAATTAAAAACGAGCGCCCTGTCCTCTTTCGCGTTTTTCTCGCGAAGCTCAGTAACGCTCCATTGATTTGATTCTAAAACAAACGGCATTAATTCATCAAAGAATTGTCGGCGCTTCTCGGTTGTAGCTTTGGCAAAGCGAATGAAATTATCCAGACGCTGGGCGCCGGTGTCTTTGATTGAAAGCGAGTTGGTCTTTTCTAAATCGTTTTTGGTTTTGAAGAAGAAGTTAAACATACGTGTTTAATCGATTCGTTGTCCAGCTTTAAAAGTTTAGCCAAACACCAAATCCAAATTTTAAATGGCAATATTCTCGGCCGCGGTTTGAGCAAATAGCTAACATCGCGCTTCATTTCCTTGATGAAATTATGGCGCAAATCTCTCCGTATTTTTCTCATTTGTCTTGGTGAATATTCGCTCATATAGTTATCCACAGCTATGCCGATAGTATAACATTTTAAAAATCAACCGGCAACTGTGCCATAGTTTTTACGCATTACTTGAAGCGATGAACAAGCGACGGCGAGCGCCATTATATTATCAGTTTCAAGGTTTGTGTCATTACGCTGGTAAGTGGTCATTTCATCAGCGAGTTCGGGAATGAATGGCGCCTTGAGCATACCGGCGTCAATGACTGCTTGCAAATGATCAAGAATAATATCTTTATTGCCGCCGCGGAAATCTACCGGCCGGGCTATGTCCATTAACATTTCCCAAAGCGTATCGCCGACGCCGGTCGAATCGAGAAAGACTTTAGCCTGGCTCTCATATTGCGCTGTTCTAATTTCGCGCTCAATCGATGAATTTTCCAATTTTAATTTATTTTCAGCATTGATATTTTCCCGGCCTTTTTCTGTCCATGGCAACTGAAAGCCCCAGCGCTTGACGATGATATGTGGGAAAATATTCGTCCGAATTCTATAGCCGACTGTTTGATCAGAGATTGAACCTTTACGCCCGCGCGCTAAATCCCAGCCTTCGATATATTTTGAACCGCGCTCAATGCCGTCGGAAAGAGCGAGGTCATTGTCAAAGAGTTTTTCAACCCGGGAAGCAAACATCATTTCGGCCGTGTCAATAAACAGTCCGAGAATTATCTGGTCGATTTTCGCCTTGCTCCAAGATGAGCGCTGATAATCTAAAAGCGTATGGTCAATGTGCGGATTGTCATAACTTGAACCGCCCTGGACGTGTCCGCCTTTGCGCTTAATATCTGTCATGACGCGATAGAAAGCATTTAAACCTTTTGGCGTGGCGGAAAAATCCAGCTGGCTGTCTGTCCATTTACGAATACGAGGAAGCAAAATTTTATCGCGGATAAATTCCAAGTGCATTTCCAAGGCGATTTCGTCCGCCGAAATATAACCGTATTCTTTACCCTCAATAGATTCGCCTTTTCTTTTCGTGGTTTTAAATTCCGTGCTGGCTCCGTTGGCGTAAGTCAAACGAGGATAAGGAAATTTTACGATATGCCGATTATCCAAAAACCAATTATTTAAAATCGGACTACCTTTGATAAAATCAACAATTCTGTCCTGGACCAGCTCGCTTTGCTCGCTGGTGATCGCGACATTCAAGGTTTTATATTTGCGCCCGTCCAAAAAGTGCTGCAATAAAAAGCGCAAATGTTTTTTAGCAATGACATCAGTTTTGCCCCAGCCATTGCCCGGGTGCAAAACATTTTCGCGGTTAGTGGAATTTTCCAGCCAGTCATATTGCGCATTATGCGACTGGTGATTTAAAACCAAATCATCGAAAGCGCGCCAATCGTTTTTCTCTTGAATTTGCTTTAAAGAAAAAGCAATGAGTTCAAAGGTTTGATTATTCATACAAGAAAAATTATAGCACGATTTTTCCAATTTGAAAATTTTGACCGGTTAACTAATATCCGGGAAATACGACACCGGCTCGCTACGCTCGCCGGGAAATAAAAATTGACCACGGCTTCCGCGTTCGTGGCTAAAGATGTTTTTACTGAAGCCGTGAGAAAGAACGTCGGAAACGAAACGAAGCGATAACGCCGCCGGGCGGTCGCCTAAGGGGACGTTTTACGACGCCGTTGGCGTGCGTAAAACGCACCTTAGGCGACGCCCTGGAACGGAGCTAATGGAATAGTCGGAGAAAGGAAAAAATCCGTTAAGTCCTTCGCTTTTTCGGATTACCGAAAACGGACTTAACGGATTTTTTCCTAAATGTTCTCGGATGTTGCGGGCGGGATTTAGTCTGGTGATTTTGCCGCGTCCGTGACCGCCCGCGGAGAGAACAAAACGCCCTGCTGTAAATTCACGCCATATTTATCAGTCGCTTTTTGGAAAATGGCCAGGATATCATTACCCAAGTTGTCATTACCAACCAAAGTTTTATATTTTAAATCAGCCAATTTAAGAACATCAGAAATGTCAAAAATTATCTGCCCGCGCTCGGCGCGCTGGACAATTTGGTCAAGAGCCATTTTTAAAAGCTGGAGAGTCCGCTGAGTGTGATAGGATTTCGCTGCAGCTTCGCTGATCAGTTCGGAATTTACAATCTGGGCGCTGATTTCCATTTGCCGGTCAAAGAAGTTCGAGAAATGGCGAGATAGAGAAGCGACCGAATATAAAACATTGTGCTTGGATTTCATTGCCTCAATAATTGTTTTGTATTCCGCACCTCCACGCCGAAGCTCGTGAATTTCAGCAACGAATTCAGATGCACATATATTGCAACGAGAGTTGCAAATTCGCCTCGTTGTGAGGTCGTCCAGTTTCAGTTTTTTTTCCGCCGTTTCGTTTTCAGAGTTTGCGGAAATTTCTTGTTCAAATTCTGGTTTTATTTTTTCGTCTTTTTCCACAGACATATTTTGCTTCGTTACGAATTGTTTTCTTGTTTTCAATTCGTTAGATACCGTTCGATACTTTCGTTCTGAACTAACGAACGAACGAACGTTCTTATATTGTGGCGGACTTTTTTTATTTTGTCAAGAGCTTATAAGTTATCCACAATTGGCGACCAAAAAGATTTTTGCAAAGGTTAGCGAAATGCGGACGGGAAATTTTGCCGAAATTTTTGCAAAATTATTGCTCCGTCCTGGCCTGTAAGGAAAGAAAAAATGGAAATGAATTATTATTTAAAAAAGTTTTTTCCACAGCCACTTTTTCCAGTTTTTGCCGCAGTTGCTCCGCTTCTTTTTGAGCAAAAAAACAGCGCACTATGTGCGCTGTTTTTTTTATCGTGGCAAGGGCGGATAGCTTCTTGGTTTTTCCTCTCGTGGTGCGTCCAGATTTTCATTTTCCTGGCGGAAGTCCGGGCGGCGTAAGGCGAAACTTATTGATTGAATTTCCATTAAATAACATTCATAACCTTTCTTGCCGTGGCGATAAAATTTGCAACCTGGCTGGCAATCGACGAAACCGGTGGGGTCGCTCATTAACGGACAAAATGGCGGTCTTTGATTTGGCATAGATTTTGTTCGGCTTCGGCTTTAGCGTCGCGGTTGTTTTTGGCGTCGTTAAAATATGCCCAGCCGTATTTTCTTTGATAATGAGTTAATGTTTTTTTCTTTCTAAAAATAGAAAAACCGAATGTTCGTGACATAAAATTTAATCGGTTCGCACGCGTTCGAGCGTGATTTCCATTAGTGAATTATAATCCTTAATTGATTTGACGCTGTAATAGACTTTAGAGCGTTTGTCAATTGGATTTTTGCCGACGGTGATGATTTTCAAAATAAATTTTTTCTTAAATATTTTGATTTGTTCCGAATAGTCGGCTCGCTGGCTTTTGTCTATGCAGAGAAATAATTTTGGCGGATAAATCATATTGAATCGTTAGTTATCGGCGTGGTTAGCCGCTTAATTATGTCGTGGACGGCGAGGTTATAGATGCGGTCTTTATCGCTCAAATTTAGCCCTGGCGGTGCGATTTTATAGAGTGCCTCTATTTCCTTGATGATCTTGCCGTTTAGAATCTCTTTAATTGGATTCATAGGTTTAATGTTCGTATTGAATTAGAATTTTATATTTTTGCCCGCTAGTGTTACGGGTAGATTTACGCATTAGAAATTGATCTTGGTAAAAAGTGGTTTGAAGTCTTAATTTTATTTTGCCTTTCTTAATAGCTCGATTGACCGATTTTTCGTCTTCGTAATCTACATACGGAATTAATCGCCGGAGGATTGCGGCCTCTTCTTCTTTTGTAAGCCAATCTCTTGACATAAAATTATTTAATAAAAATCGGTATAGGTTTCTAAACCGTATTTTAAAATAATTAAATACCAACCTTGGTATGGAGTTTTTTTGTGGCAAATTAACCAGTTTAAATCCGATAAAGTTTTAATGTATCGGTCAACTGTCTTTTTTGATTTTTTCCAATTATCGCAATATCCGGAAACCTTAAAATAGAAATCGGTATTTTTTTCCTTTGAGGCTAAGAGAAGACTGTAAAAAAACTTTGCATTGACCTGATTATTTTTTGATTTTATCATGTCGTCAATTAAATAATTAGGAAAATAAATGATTGATTTGTTATGCTTTTTTATAAATTTCTTATCGTTGAAATCTATAAAAAGCGGTTCCTCGTTTAACATAGAGAATGGTTGCGGCCGGCCGGAGGTGATCCGGCTGGGCCGCTTTAGTAAATTATTTTTTTTTCTCGGTATTAATTTCTGGTAGAATCTTGGTGCAAAATTTTTCCAAAACATCGTCTAAAAAAATTAGAGCTTTATTGTGGGATATTTCCTCGGGTGTTTTTGCGTCGGCGATTAATTCCGTTTGAATTAACATAGAAACGGCCATTATTGAACAGGTCATAATTTCCTTAAAATGTGGTTCGTTTTGATATCTGGCAAAAGCGCAACCGTCGGGAAATCCATATTTTGGTTCTGGCGTTGTTTTAATTTCTGGCATAATGATTAAATTATTTAGGGTTAATTAATTCGGTATTTTCGAGGAGTCCGGCGGCAAAATATAATTCCGTCGACCGTGCCTCGTAAATTTCCGTTTTTTGCTTACTATCGGAAATTTTGGCTTCTTCCGCGAAGTGGCGGGCGAGGTCTAAAATCCGATGATAAACTTCTTGCAAAGACATTTTTGGCATATTAGTATGCGGGGATAAAGCGGCCGGTGGTAAATATCTCGAAACCGTTGGCGTCCGCTATCTTTATTATTTCCGGCTTTAATGCGGGTGCCGGTTCGGGGCCGTAACCTTTCGGAGTGACGTCCTCGATTTGATAATCCTTTCCGCTCGACCTTTGGCTCTCGTCTATTAGACGATGAACTTGTTTTTGCTCGTTTGTCATACTGTTTTTGTTAGTGCTGAGTTATCCCCAGCTAAGTTAGTTATATTATAATTATACTCCTGTTGGATACCGATGTCAAGGGGTATTGGATACCGATATTCCCGAGCTGAAGGGGGGGGACTTTAATTTTATAATTAAAATCCCCTTTTTGATATGTATGGTTAGACCTTGAAAATCGTCCTGGACGATTATATGGCCACAAAAAACGACCGGAGAGCAGTAATCCGGCCGTTTTTAGAACGCTTTGAAGAAAAGAAAAACCCACTCACACAGTGTTTGCACTTAGTTTTTTTGTTGATGAAAGAACATTCGCACCAGTATAAAGCGCCAAAGTGGCCAGCACGATTTTAAGAAAGTCATCTGCTATCAGCTTACCTGCCATCACCAGCACAAAGGTGATCAAGAGAAGAAAAATTGAGAGCAAAAATTTTCTGCCGCCAAATGAACGGATAGTCATATTTTTTTATTTTCTATGTCAGGTATTTTTAAAACCTGGCCCGGGAAAATTTTCCACGGATTTTTTATAATATCTTGATTGGCTAAAAATATCTGATTGAATTTTGCGCCGCTGGAATAATATTTTTTAGAGATTGCCCAGAGAGTATCGCCGGGCTGAACAGTATGGCTGGGCAAAAATTTACCGTCGGCCGGATTGTCCTGGTTGAATAGATTAACCGCTTGATTTTGAAAAGGTATTTTTTTATAAAATTGCAAAGGGTCGATGTAATGACCGTTTTGTTTTATGCCGAAATGGAGATGATAGCCGGTATGGCCTATCCAAAAGCCGGAATTACCGCTTAAACCGATTACATTGCTTTCTTTTACCCGCCAGCCGAGTTCTACTCCAATAACATCGAGATGAGCTACCAGAGCCTCAATTTTGCCATTTTCTTCGTTGTCAGCAAGCAGATAAATCGCTTTGCCATAGCCATTGGTCTGAAGAGGCGTAATACGCACCACCGTGCCGGAAAATGGCGCTATAATAGGTGTTCCCTTGGGCATTGCCCAGTCCACACCCTCGTGAGTGGCCATTTTGCCTTGATAAATATATTTCGCGCCAAAATATTGCGTTATTGGATATTTTCCCTCATTGTAGAATGGCAAAGAAAATTTCATAGGTTTGTGGCTGGCGGGCTACCGCCCCGCCTTAAATCGCGCGATTACGCGCTTTAGTTGGTGGATATGGGTCGCTTAAAGACGACTTTAACGAGTGGAAGGCTTGCTAATTATTTACAAATAAAAATCGGCTCTATTACGGATAAATTAAAATAGACCAAAGCAATAATGATCAAGATTTGAATCGCTACGAGCATGCAGAAAATGAATCTCATATTTTATCCAATTTTTCCTTAATCCATTTTAAATCAGTCCGAATCTCGGCTATAATTGCAGCCATGCCATTGATAGGGCAACGCCGGCAAATATCCTCGCAAGCCTTAATACGCTTATTCTGCAGCCCAAAAATATAGAGGAGTAGGGACATAAGGGCTGTGAGTATTACTGAAAATAAATTTGATAATATAAAGGATTCCATATCAGGCTGAAAATATTTTGGCTCTTAATTTAAAAACTTTCTCAATGACGGCGCCGGGGAAGTTAACTGTATTAAAAATTTCTTGCAACATTTTGACTTCTTCGGGGGTTAATTCAATAACAATATTTTTTGGTTCAGACATATAAATTTAGGCGGTGGTCATAATTTTAAAATCTGTACCACCGATGTTCATTATAATATATCCGTCATTGGCGTAAGGAGCCGCGGCGGTTATTTTAGTAGTACTAGGGGCCAAAACTATATGGCGCCTGGCTGCGTCTGAATTGGTAAAATGGGGTGTATTATTATATTCCATTACTCCAGCTTCTGGCGTAGTTAAAACCGTGCCGGTAGTAAATTTTAATGGTCCGGTGTTTGCAGTTGCCGTTCCGGCTTTTAAATGTAATATTGCTGTTGGTGCTGTAATTCCAATCCCCACGTTGCCGTCATTTAAAATAGTTAAAGCTACCGTTGCACCATTATTACCAACTAAACTTTGAAGAGCGGGCGACGCCGCCGTGCCGTTGCCGGAAGTGCCTTGAAGCTTTAAAATATCGGTAACCGCGGAGCCGCCTATAAAAGTTTGTCCGCCTGCGCGACCGGCTAAGAGAGGATATTGAGAATGATCATCATCGGTTAAACCTAAGAGAATATGATGATGAATAGAAGTGCTAACATTAAGAATAGCGGTATAAATTTTGTTTAAAACATTGACGATATTTTCCATATTATTGAGCATTTTCTATACCGGTTGGAGTATAGAGATAAATTATTTCTAATTCCTTAATGCCGTTGGCAGATCCTGAATCGGCCAAAGTCAATTCCAATTGAAGATAATTTAAGGACGAAGCCAGCAAGGTTTTCAAAGCTACTTCTTTATTAGTCGCGCCTGCCGTGTTAGAGGTTAAAAGGGTAGTGGCGTAGGTAGATTCTTTATTTTTTTTTGCTTTAACTACGAGCGAACCGGTGGCGCCAAGAGGATCATGCCGGGCGATTAAATAACCGGACCCATGGCCACCAACATCAAAAATTGAAAGATAAAGAGCGCCGGAGGTTAAAAAGGCGGTTGGAGAAACAGGACTGATAGTCGTGCCAAGAGTCACACCGTCGCCGGAATTACAAACCAAACGCAAATCGCCGTCGTGGCTACTGGCGTTTTCGTCTATACAACCGCAAACCACTTTGGCAAATTCGTCCACCTGATCTAAAATACTATAAAGATAAAAAG
>Ga0247841_10008858_pt1 | contig 14297 bp, 10 predicted proteins | sample LaCruzMarch2015__2_FD_192410 | JGI IMG/M metagenome (GOLD analysis project Ga0247841, IMG submission 192410) | Freshwater microbial communities from meromictic Lake La Cruz, Castile-La Mancha, Spain - LaCruzMarch2015_18m | ecosystem: Environmental > Aquatic > Freshwater > Lake | place: Spain...
CATACGCCAACATGGCATCTCTCGACGAGGCGCTTAGAGAAATACTCGGCTCATTTGGCGGAAAGTACAGAATCCAATTCTCTCATTGTTGATATAGATCTACAGTTATTTCACTTGAGGTACTTACCTTCCTCTACCTTCCTTTACCTTTGAGCGAGGGGTTAGGCGGCACTCACCACCGCCTGCTACCACAGGACCTGAATCGAAATCTGTTCTTCAATGCTCTTCCTGCAAGCAGGGATTAGGTCATGCAGGCAGTATAAGTGCCACCCCGGATCAAAGACGGTTCCGTACTTTGCTTTAGTCTTCGGCGAAACGAACTTCCATATCTCGTTTAGGTCATCCTGGATACTCAAGTCCTTCAGCAGCCTTGCCTGATACTTCTCAAAGAAGGGAAGTAGCCGATTGGCAATAGCTGGAGAAATCTCACCTTGCTCATTGAACTTGACATCAAGTATGGCTTCTTCGCTGAGGGCCTCGTCCCCTGTTGAGGATCGACCAAGAAGTACGGCCAACTTGCGACCCAATCGGCCTTTCGGCTTATGTCCAAAGGCTTGAACGAAGGCTTCTTCCATGACAGAGACGATGGGACTCGCGGACTTGTCGTTGCCTTCGAAGGAACCACACTGAAGAGTCGCGCCGCCCATAAATCTCCGATGTGCCAGGTTTGCGTTCTGTGCCGCCTAACGTGTTCTAAATTGGACTAGGCTGCGCCCAGCCTAGACTGCCACGGGCCGCTTGTGTGGTTCGACGATCGGGCGGTCGCGAAGGCCGGTGGCCGGATTGATGATCAAGGCCCGCGAGGGGCCGGCGGCGGGCTCAGGGGCGAGGATGATCCGCTCCCACTTGCGTGGTTCGCCGTTCACTTGAAGATTGCCTTTAGCCGCGCCACCTCGGCATCGCTCCAGCCTTGCGGTTCGGTCAGCGCCAGCCACGCGTCGATGTAGTGTGCCGGCGCGAATTCGTGTCCGAAGCCCTTGGGCGTGACGCCCGCCACCATATCGGCCGCCAGTTGCAGCATCGTCACGAGCGGGAACCAGCGCAGGTCGGGCGACACGTCGGGGCCGCGGGGTGCCTGCAGCCATTGCGGCTCACGCCACGCCGACTGCGGACTGAAGAAGGTGATCGGGTCGCTCGCGTATTGGAGGAAGGCGATCCGAAAGGCGCCCCAGGGTTGCTCGCCGCGGTCCAATCCGCCGTCCTGGTTCATGAACCGCACCACCGACCCGCCGCGAAAGCGGGGCAGCCAGGCGGGCGATCCGGGATCGCGCTGATCGGTCATGCGCCGCCAGGTGTCGTTGCGGAAGGGTGGGCCGCTCCAGAGTGCGCCGTTGAACGGGTCATCGATGATGTCGTAAAGATCGAACGAGAGATCGGAGTTCAAGGAACCCAGGCTCAATCCGTTGAGGTAAAGCCGCGGCCGCGCGTCGCGGGGCAGGTGACGCCAGTAGCCATAGACCTCCGAGAACAGGGCGCGGGCCATCCCGGCGCCATACGCGCCCTCGGTCAACAGTGCGAGCGGGCTGTTCAGATAGGAATACTGGGCCGCCACCGTGGCAATGTCGCCACGATGCAGGTACTCGACCGGGTCCTGCGACGCTGCATCGATCCAGCCGGTGCCGGTCGGTGTCACCAGCAGCAGTACCGCGCGTTCGAAGCCGCCGACGCGCTTCAATTCTTCCAGCGCCAGTCGCGCTCTGCGCTCGGGACTGTCGGCTGAATTCAAGCCGACATAGACCCGGATCGGTGCCGGCAGCGGGGCCGAAAAAAAATCGCTCAGGGCTTTGGCGTCGGGTCCGCCGGCCACGAAACTGCGGCCCTGGCGGCCGAGGTCTTCCCAATTGATCAGGGACGCCAGACTGCCGGTCTGGTCGGGATGGGTCGGCTGCGGCAAATCGGGCTGAATCAGCGCATCGAGTTGCTGAAACGAACGATCGGCGACACGCAGCAGGCCGCTCAGCAAAACCCCGTCGATCACGGACCAGAACAGCGCGACCGCGGCAACGATACCGACGAGATGTGAAATTCTTGGCGGCACGAAACGCCGCAGTTGGACCGAAAGAACCCGAAACACCCAGCGGAACGCGCGGGCCAGCGCCAGCAGGACGACGAACACCAACACGGCGATCGGGCCGAGCAGCAAGGGTTGCAGGCCGGTTGACTCCTCCATGCCCATCAGCTCGCGCAGCGCGTTTTGCCAATGGGTCGCCTGCCACAGAAAACTGACCGCGACCACCAGGCAGAGCAGCGCCGCGCCGGACTTTACGACGATCGCGGTGCGGCGGCGCCATACCGGCAACTGCAGATAGTCCCACAGGGCCAGCGTCGCAACGCCCAGGCCATAGCCGGCCGCAAATGACAGGCCGGAGAGAATGCCCTGAATGAAAAACGGTCTTGGCAGCAGCGAGGGGGTCAGAGAAAAGGCGAAGAACAGGGTCCCGACGAGTAGGCCGACAACATTTGGATACATAGGCTTGGTATTCTCTCCGACTGAATAACTGCGAAGGCAGGAGGATCGGCGGCAGTATAGCCCACTTCAGGTCCTTCACCCGCCGACTGAACGCGGTCGAAATCCGGTCGCCTGGGTGGCACTGGCGGCCCTGATCCCTACTTTGTCGTAGGTCGGGTTAGGCGCGTGCGCCGATGCGGCTGGTAGGGCACAATGCCCATCGCGCCGTAATCCGACGATCGGTGCCCGGTTGATGGCGGAACGTCAATCACGCTACCGATCACCCCAGGCTTCCAGACCGGACAGCCATGCGTGGAACCCCGGGCATGCCTCGCGGATCGTTAGTAGACCGATTTCCTCGGCGATGAGCGGCCCATGTTCAGTCTTGCTGTATGCGCCGTTCGCAAAGATACTCAGGATGCGTTTCGATGGAGCCGTTTGCGGGCTATCGTTGATCTCTTCGGGATTGCCGAAGGCGCTCCGGACTGCACGCAGATCCCGCTGGCTCGCTAAGTTCCAGCCGTCGAGCACCAATTGAAATCCTTCAATATCGGAAAATAGCAACGCCTCGAATTCGTGCATCTGAACATAAGGCAGAACGAATCGCTCTTCGAGTCGATCGTGGCCCCATTTTTGGGCCTCATCAAGGATGGCAGACTCCAACTCGGAGCGTTCTCTTCCCGCCCGGTCCTGGAACCCGTAAAAATCAACCAACGTGGTAATGCGATCGACGGCATGGTATTCGCAGGCAAGCTGCTTTCCCAGCCGCTCGATGGTCACCCGACCGCCCCTGTGGTTCCCGGATTTCGCCTGAAGAATCGAGGCAAACACCAACAGGTTATGTTCCTGCAAATGCGGCGCCAGACACCTGCCGACGAATTCCGCTTCGGTCTGGCCTTCGCAGACAACGCACAAACGTTTCATGGCACCGCTCCGACCGGGGTCTTCAGCCACAGCTCGGAGACCGAGTATTCGTCGTCCAGCCATTCCTGGTAGCGTTCCCGGGGCAGGGTGCGCAGGGATGTGGCGCCATCCCGAATGTCAGCGACGATGACGTTTTCCAGCTCGAAGCAATCGACCATATAGGGCGACTGAGTGGCAAGAAATACCTGACGTGTGTGAGCTACGCGCTTCACCATCTCCGCCACCAGGTTAAGCGCGTGAGGGTGCAGTCCCAACTCCGGCTCGTCCAGGAACAATACATCCGGGAGTCGGTCGTCGGGCAAGCTCAGCAATGTCAGCAGACAGAAGACACGCAAAGATCCATCCGATGTCAGGTGCGCGCCGAAGGTCTTGTCGCCGAAGCGTCCCTTCCAACGCAGTTGGACCTTTCCGGCCACCGGCTCCAGCACGAAATCGTCGAACGCAGGCAAGACTCGCTGGACCTGCCGAACGATCTGCTTGTAACGCGGCAGCGCGTTTTCGTGCAGGTCGAGCAGCACCGCTGCAAGATTGCCCCCGTCGGAGCGCAGCCGGGCACTTTCCGCGATGTCCCAACGATTGCGAATCGCAGCGTTTGCGGAGGTATCGTGGAATTGATAAGTGGCGCACTGACGAAGCAGGTGAACGATGGTCTTGGCCGTGGGGTTGTTTTGCTCGGGAAGCGCTGATTCCTTGGTGCCGCCAGCGAGCTCCGTCCACCGCACCTCGCTTTCGTTATCCTTGTACGTATAGCGGTAGGCTTCGTCCATGAGCATCACGGTATCGCTCGCGGAGAGATGGGCCAAGCCGAAGCGGTAGTCGTTGAATCCGCGCTGAGTCTCGATGCGCAGCTCGGCGTGGATACGTGGAGTTTGGCGCGCTCCCATAAAAAACTGATCGTCGCCCCATCCGTAACGTTCCACAAATTCCTGGAGCTTTTGCGACTTCAGCATCCAGCTCAGCATCTCGAAAAAGCGGATGAAATTGGATTTTCCGGCGCCATTGGCCCCGATCAATACAGTTAACTGGGGAAGCGCCAGATTCTCGATCTTTGCCAAGCTGCGAAAGCCCTCGACGCTCACGCGTTGAATGCGGCCTTGTAGGCGAGCGATTGGCGCACTCATCACTGCGCACTCAACTGGGGCGAGAGCGCCGTGGCGTTGCCTTGGCGTTCTCCTTGGGCGATGCACTGCTGTCTGCCGTGCTGTACGCCCTGCTCAATACAGCGCTCGACAAATGTCTGCATAATCGGGTCTCCGGTCGGGGGCTGCTGCAACAGCGTGCGAACGTCGCGCTCGTCGGCGCGCCAGGTGCTCTGGACATAGTATCGCAGCAGCGATTGCTGGATCTCCAAGGCGTCGGCCACGGCGGGCGAGGCCGCGGCGCCGGGGTTGGCCAGCAGCAGGGGCAGCGCCGAGATCAGCCGATCCCGCGGGTGACGGAAGGCCCAGCGCGCGTGGCGCAGCAGGCCCAGGGGGCCGAAGGTCTTGAGGTTGCGCGCCAGGTTGCCGGGGAGGGCCAGGGTGGCGCGCCCCTGCCCCTTGCCCAGGGTCGGCGCGGCGTAGCCCTCCCAGTCCGGGATGGGCCGCCCGAGACGCACCCCCTCGAACCAGGTCGTTATCCAGTGTCCTCATCGCGCTGCCATTCGTTCGTGGTCGGGGCCGCATTATGCCTCCTTCGGTGGCTGGGGTCAGTGCCTTTGCCCGTAGCGCCGCAGGAATCGCCGTCCTTCAGGTCGGCGAGGATGTCACAGCGCCTCCTCCCAACTGCGCGAGAGCCGCGCGGCACAGTGGATGAGCCCCACCATGGAATAGGTCTGGGGGTAGTTGCCCCAGAGCTCGCCGGTCTCGGGATGAATGTCCTCGGAGAGCAGCCCCAGTGTATTGCGCCGGTTGAGTATGGACTCGAACAGCCCGCGCGCCTCCGCGTGCCGGCCCAGGGCGGCCAGGGCGTCGATGTACCAGAAGGTGCAGATGGTGAAGGCGGTCTCGGGCCGGCCGAAGTCGTCCTCCACCCCGTAGCGCAGGAGCAGATCGCCGCGTCTCAGGGTCCGCCCGATCGCCTCGACGGTGCCGATGAAGCGGGGGTCCTCGGCAGATACGAAATCCAGTTCGTGCAGGAGCAGCAGGCTCGCATCCAGGGTGTCGCCATCGAAGGTGGCGACAAAGCTGCCCAACGTTTGGTTCCAGGCCCGCGCGGCGATCTCGGCGTGCAGGCGATCGGCCGCCTGGCGCCACTGCGCGGTGCGCTCGGGCAGCTCCAGCACGCTTGCAATCCGCGCCAGGCGGTCGCAGCCGGCCCAGCACATCACGGCGGAAAAGGTGTGGACGGCCGGACGGTTGCGCAGTTCCCAGGGGCCGGCGTCCGGCTGGTCGAAGACGGCAATGGCCAACTGACCCAAATGCTCCAGCCGCTCGAACAGGGCCGGGTGACCGGCGAGCGGCAGGCGGCGGTCGAAGAAGGCGTGGGTCGCGGCCAGGATGACACTGCCGTAGACATCGTTCTGGACCTGGAGATGGGCCTGGTTGCCGATCCGCACCGGCCCCATCCCGCGGTATCCCGGCAGGGCCGGGGCGATGCGCTCGGCGAGGTCGACCCGGCGGGTGATCCCGTAGCAGGGTTTGAGCATCCGGTCCTCGCTCTCGGCGACGATATTGGCGATATAGCCGAGATAGGCCTCCATGGCGCGCGTGGTGCCCAGGCGGTTGAGCGCGCTGACCACGAAGTAGGCATCGCGCAGCCAGCAGAAACGGTAGTCCCAATTGCGTTGGCTGCCGGGGGCCTCCGGGATCGAGGTGGTGAGGGCCGCGACGATGGCCCCGGTCTCCTCGAAATTGCACAGCTTGAGCGTGATGGCCGCGCGGATCACCGCGTCCTGCCACTCGAAGGGGATGGACAGGGCGCGCACCCAGTTGTGCCAGTGGTCGAGGGTGCGCTCCAGGAAGCGCCGGGCGGTGTCGGCGATGCCCGCGGTCAGCGATTCGTCGCCGCCCAGGATGAAGGTGAGCGGGCCCTCGAGCAGGAAGGGCGTCTCCTCGACCACATAGGACAGCGGCGCATCGGTGGTGAGACGCAGGGTACCGGCCTGACTCTGGTAGCGGACATGGTTGGAGCCGAGCGTGATCTGGGGCGATACCTCGCCGTAGGCGAAGCGCGGACGCACCCGCACCCGCAGGTGCGGTCGGCCCTTCACGGCCACCAGTCGCCGGATCAGGGTCGGGGGACGGAACATCCGCTCGAACTGCACGAAACGGGGGACGAAATCGGTGACCTCGATGGCGTTACCCGCCTGGTCCTCGAGCCGGGTGACCAGGACCGCCGAATTGATCTGGTACCACTGGCGGGTCTCGGCCAGTGGCCCGACCAACTCGCAGGCGAAATAGCCGCCGTTGTCGGGCTCAGCAGGCCGATAGGACCGGGGACCGTTGAGCAGGCTGCAAAACACCGGGTCGCCGTCCAGACGAGGGAAGCCGCACCAGACCACGGTGGCGTAACGGTCGATCAGGGCGGCCAGGGTCCCGTTACCGATGACCCCGAGGTCCAGGTCGCTGGTCTCTTGTCTCATCATGTCTGTCTCATTGAATGCGCCGCCAGGCCTGCAAGCCAGTCGCGCACGGCGGCCGGTGATGGCAGCCGCGACTGCGCCAGGGTCGGTTCCCCTTCCCCGACACGGATGGAGAGGCCGCCGAGCGCGTTGACCACGGCGAAGCCGTCCTCGTCGGTCAGGTCGTCGCCGACGAAGACCGGGGTGCGCCCGGCATAGGGGGGCTGCCCCATGAAACGCCGGATGGCCGCGCCCTTGCCGGCCGCGGCCGGCAGCAGCTCGACGACCAGCTTGCCGGCCTGGAGGCGAAAGGCCGGGCCCAGTCGCTCGGCCGCGCGTCCCGCCAGGGACCGGACCTGCGCCTCCCACTGCGGGGCCAGCCGGTAGTGCATGGCAAGCGCATGGGGCTTAGGCTCCAGGATGACACCGGGCAGGCGGTTCGTCCCCTCCCGCAGGAGCGCGACAATCCCGGCCAGGGCCTCATCGACCGGCGGCCCCGGCGTGGTCTCGGTCCCGCCCAGGCGCCACTGGGCGCCGTGGGTCCCGGCCGCATCGAAGCGGCCGGGAAAGAACCGGTCGATGTCGCTCAAGGGTCGGCCGCTCACCAGGGCCAGGGCCCCGCCCAGACCCTGGGCCAGGGTCGCGATCCGGGCGGCAAGCCCGGGTGGCACCCGCACCGCCTGGGGTTCGGGCGCCAGCTCGAGCAGGGTCCCATCGATATCCAGAAAGAGCGCCCAGTCGCGTGCCCAGTCGGGATACTCCCGCGGACTGGGGGGATGGCCCGGTGGTCCCGGCACGGGCGGGCCGCTCATCGGTGCGCCCCGCGCCGCCGCCAGGTGAAGGGGGCGGTGACTTCCACGATCTGGTCCTCGATCCGCTGGCGCTTGCGCAGACGGGCGGCCTCCAGGAGCATCCGCCCGGCCCAGAAATAGATGTTGTGCTCGCTGACCAGGGCGCGCATCAGGTGCATCCGTTCGCGTCGCTGCTCGCGCGGCATCAGGAGGGCGCGATGGATCGCCTCGGCCATGGCGCCGCTGTCGTAGGGATTGACGATCAGGGCCTCCAGCAGTTCCCGCGAGACCCCGGCGAAGCTGCTCAAGACCAGCACCCCGTCGTCGTCGTCGCGGGCGGCGACGAACTCCTTGGCCACCAGGTTCATGCCGTCGTGCAGGCTGGAGACCAGGCACAGGTCGGCCGCGCGGAACAGGGTGAAGACCTGCTCGGGCTCGTGGTGCCGGGCGACCAGGGCAATGGGCCACCAGCCGGGCCGGCCGAAACGCTGATTGACCCCGGTGGCGACCGCCTCGGCCTCGGCCTGGGTCTGGCGATAGGCCGGCAGTTTGCTGCGGGTCGGGGCTGCGATCTGCAACAGGGTGAAGCGGCCGATCCATTCCGGATGGTGCTCGAGCAGGTTCTCCACGGCGCGGAAGCGGTCGGCGATCCCCTTGGTGTAATCGAAGCGCTCGACGCCCACGGCCAGCAGCACCGCGGGATCGAGATCATAGGACCGGCGCACCTGGACGCGGCACTCGGCCACCGGCGGCTGGCCGACCAGCGCGGTGGGCGGCCACTCGATCGAGATCGGGTAGGGGCGCACCAGGGTGGTCCGGCCGCCGGTGCGCGCGGTGCTCTGCTCACGGTCGATGTGGCACTCCAGGAAGCGGTCGACCGAATCCAGGAAATTCAGGCAGTGGAACTGGGTGTGGAAACCCAGGATGCTGCTGCCCAGCAGCCCTTGCAGGATCTCCTCCCGCCAGGGGCAGATGCCGAAGACCTCGGGGTTGGGCCAGGGGATGTGCCAGAAGGTGATGATGGTGGCGCCGGGCAGGCGTTCCCGCACCATCTGCGGCAACAGGGCGAAGTGATAATCCTGGACCAGGACCAGCGGGTTGGGTGATTGCGCCTCGGTGACCACCGCCTCGGCGAACTTGCGGTTCACCGCGACATACTGGGCCCAGTCGGAGGCGCGGAAGGTCGGCCGCACGAAGACGATATGACACAGCGGCCAGAGCCCCTCGTTGGCCAGGCCATAGTAGTAACCCTCCTGCTCCTCCTCGGAGAGCCAGACCCGCCGCAGGGTATAGGCGGGGGCCTCCGGGGGGACCTGGAGGTGGTCCTGGCGGTCCACCGTCTGCTCGTCCGCCGAGCCGCTGCCATGGGCGATCCAGGTCCCGCCGCAGGCGCGGGTGATCGGCTCCAGCGCCGTCACCAGCCCGCTGGCCGGGCGCTGGACGCGGATGGTGTCGCCCTCCCGATTGTGGATATAGGGCTCGCGGTTGGAGACCACGATCACCTCGGCCCCCGGCAGTTCGGACTTGAGCAGGTGGCGCAGCGTATCGGGGTTCCAGTCGACCCGGATCGCCTCCGAGATCCCGCGCGGCACGTCCAGCTCGCGCAGCATCTCGCGCATCTCTGCGACCAGCCGGGCGATTTCCGGTTCGGGTTCAGGCTCGGGCGCCCTCCCGGAGACAATCGGGGCCAGGGCCTTGCGCACGGCCCGTACCCAACCCCGGCGCACCGCGAGGGCAACCGCGACCGTCACCGCCGCGATCACCAGTCCGAGCCCGGCGATAAAGACGGCCAGGTAGCGCTCCAGCTTCGCGCCGCGCCGCTCGATAAAGCTCAGGTCATGGACGATGATCAGGTCCCCCAGATCGACCTCATCGTGGCTGAGTGCAAAAACCGCGGTGAGCACCGCTCCGTCGCTACGCGGTGCCACGGTGAAGGCGGGCGCAGCGCCCGCCCGCCGCGGGCATCCAAGGGTCTTGGGCCAGGTGGTGGAGCGGTGGGACAGGCGGCCGTCGGGAGTGCACAGACCGACCGCCAGCAGCCGCTCGTCCCGCGTAATGTGCTGAAACAGCAAGTCGATCCGGGGACCGGCCGCGTCCTTGACCAGGCGTGCGACAGTGTCGTTGATGGAGTCGAAGACCAGTTGGGAGCGCAGCTCCACGTCGGTGCGGAACCAGCGCTGGAGCAACTCGCTGAGCACCGGGGTGGCCGCCCAGGCGATGCCCCCCAGGACGAGGAGCAGGGGGACGATGAATCTCAGTGCCATACGCATGATGGTGCCTGCCGCGGAGCGGGGGGAGAAGGGGCGGCCGCCCGCCCCGCGAGCGACGGCAGTGGGTGCGTCTCTTGTCCCCGGTTGGTAGGGGCACCGTGTTCAGCGCGGCGCCCGGCGGCCTTACTCCCCGTACCCCCACGGCGGGACCCGTCAACATCCCGGGCTGGTTCGTCGATCTTGCGCCCGCCGGCACGATCGAGCCTTGAGGTTACCGCAGATGCAGCCAAATGTCCCGATGTTGCGACCCGGTACTGTACTGCGCGATCCTGTGGTGCTGTCACTCAAGGTGCCCCGTCGACCACCGGCAGCGGGTCCAGCGCTTCGCGCACCCGCGCCGGCCGATCGCCGAACCGCTCCCGGTTGTGCGGGGACGCGCCGGTGTGCCCGGCCGCTGCGGCGATTTCCTCTACCTTGCGCGAACGAACATCCACCCGCAACAGCGACCGTGAAGACTGATTCGCAACCCCCGCAAGATGTCATAGCGGAACTGGACTGTAGCCACCCGGTGGACGCCAGTGACGGGGACCGGTCCCGTCTTCCGGCATTCTTCGCCTTGGCCTTCGCCTGGTCTTGGATATGCTGGCTCCTGGCTCCCGCCGTCAAGGCCCAGTTCCCCCTTGCGGCGGCAGTGCTGTCCGGTCTCGGCGGCTTCGGGCCCGGCGTTGCGGCGGTGGCCGTGGTCGGATACGGCGGCGGTCGCGCGGCGTTGCGCCCATGGCTCGGGCGCTGCCTGCAATGGCGCATCGGTTGGCAGTGGTTCGCGCTGGCCTTCTTCCTGCCCCTGGCATTGATGGTGTCGGCAGCCGTCGTGCACGCCGCACTGGGCGGCACGCTGGGTGCCTCGCCGGTCGCCGGACACCTGCCGCTGGCGGCGGCGAACCTGGTGCTGATCCTGCTGCTGGGCGGCCCGCTGGGCGAAGAGTTCGGCTGGCGCGGCTACGCCTTGCCCGCGCTGCAAGAGCGGCACGGATGGCGGGTCGCGAGCCTGATCCTGGGCGCGGTGTGGGGTCTGTGGCACCTGCCCTTGTTCTTCACTGCCGACACGCTGCAGGGCCGGATTCCGCTCCTGCCATTCTTGCTGTCCACCGTCGCCCTGTCGGTGGTCTTCGCATGGCTGTACAACCGCAGCCGCGGCAGCGTGCTGCCGGCGCTGGTGTTGCACACCGCGGTGAACTGGTGGGTCTGGGTCGTGCCCGGGCTGTCGGCGGCCGGCGCCTCTCGGCAGTTCGGCCTGCTACTGGGCCTGCTCGTGCTGCTGGCGATCGGTCTGCTGGCCGGACCACACCCGCGTGGCTGGGCGGGCCGGCCTTCAGACTGCAAGGACTGACCTGTGGCAGGAAGAAGCGCCGTCCGTTCCAGCAATCGAGCCACTTGACCCATCCCGCCCCGTTGTCATTCAACACCTTGCCTATACCGAAAATCCGGGACACAATGGGTCTGGGAGCGCGGCCTCCTGGTGCCCAATCCCGCAGCGCGTCGCGAAGCGATTACGACACCTGATCGGCGAGGTTGTCGGGTCGAAGCGATAACTTTCGGTATGCAGGGGGACTCTTGGTCATGGGGTTCGAGGAGCGGCTCCGGCGTATCCGCGCCCCGGCGGCAGTCCCGGACGCCAGTGCGGTGGCGTCGCCGTCTGACGGGCCCTCGCTCACCGAGCGGCTGCGACGGATCTCGACCGGGCGGGCGACGCCCGCACCGGCCGCGACCGGAACCCCCGACGAGTCCGCGCTCGCCGCGGCCCTGGGCGCTACGATCCTGTCCCCGGGGGTCCTGTGTCTGGAGCGGCGCCTGGACCCGCGTCTGCGGCACGGCCGGGTGCTGCTTGGGTCTTCCCATCGCCTCGCGCACCTGCCCTGGACCCCGGCGCCCCCTGTAGGGTGGCTAAGCGCAGCGCATCCACCAACTGCGCTGCCATCGAGTCCGTGGCTCTGTCTCGACACCGAGACCAGCGGTCTGGCCGGCGGCACCGGCACCTGGGCCTTCCTCACCGGGCTGCTGCGCCCGGACGGCGCCGGCTGGTGCCTGCGCCAATATCTGCTGACCCGCCTCGACGCCGAGTCGGCCTACCTGGAGCGGGTCGCCGCCGAACTGGCGCCGCCCGCGTGCCTCCTCACCTACAACGGCCGCACCTTCGACGCCCCGCTGTTGGCCACCCGCTTCCGACTCGCCGCCCGCCCGGACCCGCTGAGCGCGCTGCCTCATCTGGACCTGCTGGCGCCGACACGCCGCGCCTTCGCCCACGCCTGGCCCGACTGCCGGCTCGCCACCGCCGAGTCGCGCCTGCTCGGCGTGCAGCGTGACGGCGACCTTCCCGGGTCCGCCGCCCCGGCCGCCTGGCTCGGTTGGCTGCGGCGCGGGGAGACCGGACCGCTCGCTGCCTGCCTTCGCCACAACCGGGCGGATTTGCTCTCCCTGGCCGGTCTGCTCCCGGTCCTGGACGCCGTCTACCGTGATCCGGCTGCCTTCGGCGCCGACTGCCGGGCGGTCGCCGCCGCCCACCTGGCCCAGGGCGACCAACCGCGGGCCCTTAGCATCCTGGCCGCCAACCGGCGCGGCCTGGATGCCCCGGGCCTGCACGACCTGGCGCGGCTGCATCGCCGTGCCGGTGACTGGGGGGCGGCGCTCGGCATCTGGCAGGACCTGGCGGCGCGCGGCGATGCGCAGGCCCGCGCCGCCCTGGCGCGCTTCTACGAGCATCGCGGCGGCGATTTCGCGCGCGCCATGGAATTTACCGTGACCTTGCCGCCGGGGCCGGAGCGGGAGCGCCGCCGCGACCGTCTGCGGGCCAAGCTGCGGCGCGGCGGGGGCGGGCAGCAGATCGAATTGTCGATTGACATCGGCCCCGACGGCGTATGAATCCCGGGGTGGAGAGCGGTCACACACTACTGAATTCTGATATACTTTATCCATGTCCTGTCGAATGTTTTCGGTTGTGCATTCGCGGCGGGCGGTGCGTCGGCAGAGCGTCATTAACCCACGGGCGGCGGCCGACCCACGCGGTCCCCGCCACCTCCGGAGTCAGCGCGAATGAACATCCTGGGCATCTCCGCCTATTACCATGACAGTGCCGTCGCCCTGGTACAGTCCGGCACCATTGTGGCCGCCGCCCAGGAGGAGCGCTTCTCCCGCAAGAAGCACGATGCGCGCTTTCCCCGCCATGCGCTGGGGTACTGCCTCGACGCGGCGGGCCTGAGCCTGGCCGACATCGATGACGTGGTGTTCTACGACAAGCCGCTGGTCAAATTCGAGCGCCTGCTGGAAACCTATCTGGCTTACGCCCCCCATGGCCTGCGCTCGTTCATGGCGGCGATGCCGGTGTGGCTGAAGGAAAAGCTCTATCTCAAGAGCACCCTGAAGCAGGAACTCGCCGCCCTCGGCGGCGTCGCCGAAAAGGACCTGCCGCCGCTGCTGTTTGCGCAACATCACCAATCACATGCCGCCTCGGCCTTCTACCCGAGCCCGTTCGAGGAGGCGGCGGTCCTGTGCCTCGACGGGGTCGGGGAATGGGCTACGACCACGGTGTGGCGCGGCCGGGGCAATCGGCTCGAGCCGCTCTGGGAGATCGACTTTCCCCATTCGTTGGGCCTGCTCTACTCCGCCTTTACCTACTATACCGGATTCAAGGTCAATTCCGGAGAGTACAAGCTGATGGGCCTGGCCCCCTATGGCGAGCCCAGGTATGTCGACCTCATTCTGCATCATCTCATCGACCTCAAGGACGACGGCACCTTCCGCCTGGATATGCGGTATTTCAACTACTGCACCGGGCTCACCATGACGAACAAGCGGTTCGATCGGCTGTTCGGGGGCGCTCCACGCACGGCCGAGACCGACCTCACGCAGCGCGAGATGGATATCGCCGCGTCGATTCAGAAGGTGACCGAGGAGGTCGTCCTGCGTCTGGGTAAGACCATCCGCCAAGAGACCGGGATTGAACGTCTCTGCCTGGCCGGCGGCGTCGCCTTGAACTGCGTGGCCAATGGCGAACTGTTGCGTTCCGGGGTTTTCAAGGACATCTGGATTCAGCCCGCCGCGGGCGATGCCGGCGGTGCCTTGGGGGCCGCCCTGGTGGCCTGGTACGACAAATACGACCGCCCGCGCCCGCTGACCGGCAGCGATTGCATGTCCGGGTCCTATTTGGGGCCGGACTATCCGGCCGACGAGATCCGCCGCCAACTCGAGGCCGCCGGCGCGTGCTATGAGGAACTCGACGAAGTGACGCTGGTAGAGCGCGTTGCCGACCTCCTGGCCGCTCAGCAGGTCGTCGGCTGGCACCAGGGACGGATGGAATTCGGACCCCGGGCCCTGGGTGCGCGCTC
>Ga0247841_10008860_pt1 | contig 14296 bp, 18 predicted proteins | sample LaCruzMarch2015__2_FD_192410 | JGI IMG/M metagenome (GOLD analysis project Ga0247841, IMG submission 192410) | Freshwater microbial communities from meromictic Lake La Cruz, Castile-La Mancha, Spain - LaCruzMarch2015_18m | ecosystem: Environmental > Aquatic > Freshwater > Lake | place: Spain...
GTCGCCTCGGCATGCATATCAACTATTATGACGCGCGCTTTATCTTTTATACGGTCGACCTCGGCTTTAGCGGCTTTAAAAGGGCATTCGAGGGACTGCATGAATACGCGCCCGATCAGGTTTATGACCCCTACGTTAATACCGGATTCGGACTTCACTACCGTGGATCCCATACCCGGCGCACCCTGAGGATAGTTTGCGGGTCTGATAAGTCTTTTGGAAGTGGAGATATAATCGAAAATCTCTTTCTTTTTCCATATATGATCACCGGATGTCAGGACATCCACACCGGCGTCCAGAAGTTCATCGGCCATCGAAGGCGTTACGCCGCTTCCGCCTGCAACGTTCTCGGCGTTGGCTATCACAAAATCTAATTTTTCTGCGGTTTTTAACTTAGGCAGAAGCGTCTTTATGACACGTCTTCCCGGTTCGCCGACCACGTCGCCTATGAACAGTATGCGCATATATCGCCTCTTTCTATTTGGCGTACTCTACGGCTCTCGTCTCGCGTATCACCGTCACTTTTATCTGTCCGGGATATTCGAGGCCCTCTTCTATCTTTTTCGTTATGTCGCGCGCCATAACCGAGGCCTGCGCGTCGGTTATCTTTTCCGGCTGCACTATTACACGGATCTCGCGGCCTGCCTGTATCGCGTAGGCCTTATCGACACCCTTGAAAGAGTCCGCTATCTGTTCGAGCTTCTCAAGGCGCTTAACGTAAGTCTCTAAATTCTCACGCCTTGCACCGGGCCGCGAAGCTGAAATAGCGTCGGCGGCCTGCACCAGCACTGCCAGGAGCGTCTTCGGCTCTATATCCTGGTGATGGGCCTCGATAGCGTGGCAGATATTCTCGCTCTCATTGAATTTACGGGCCAGGTCGGCTCCTATTTTCGAGTGCGTGCCCTCAACCTCGTGGCTGACCGCTTTTCCCAGGTCGTGCAGAAGGCCTATGCGCTTTGCGAGGTTAAAATCGAGCTTCAATTCACTTGCCATCACGCCCATCAGATAAGCCACCTCTTCAGAATGCTGCAGGACATTCTGGCCGTAGCTGGTCCTGTATTTAAGCCTTCCGAGAAGTTTTATTATTTCAGGATGCAGCCCGTGAAGGCCGGTGTCGAACAAGGCCTTTTCGCCGACTTCGCGGATCTTATTCTCCATATCTTTCTTAACTTTTTCGACGATCTCCTCTATACGGCCCGGGTGTATACGCCCATCTTCGAGCAGTTTTTCGAGAGACAATTTTGCTATCTCTCTTTTCATGGGATCAAACCCGGAAAGTATGACTGCTTCCGGAGTATCATCTATTATTACATCGACTCCGGTCGCTATCTCAAGAGCTCTGATATTCCTTCCTTCGCGCCCTATGATCCTGCCCTTCATTTCATCGCTTGGCAGATGTACGACCGACACGGTAGTTTCAACCGCCTGTTCGGCAGCACACCTTTGGATAGCCAATCCTATTATCTTGCGCGCTTCTTTATCTGCCTTCTCTTTTGCTTCATCCTCGGAACGCTTTATCATTATAGCCGCTTCCTGTTTTACTTCGCCTTCCAGCTTCTTCAGGAGCAGCTGTTTTGCCTCTTCGCGGGTCATCCCCGATATATTCTGCAGTTTGTCTTTCTCCTCCTGGAGCAGACGATCGAGGTCCTTCTCTTTCAGATTCAGCCCTTTTTCCTTCTCCGCTATCGCATGGTCCCTGGCACCGATATCTTTCTCTTTCCGGTCTATGACATCTACCTTCCTGTCGATATTCTCTTCCTTCTGCAATAGCCGTTTTTCAAGTACTATCAGCTCTCCGCGCCTGTCCTTGGTCTCCTTCTCAAATTCGCCTCTCAGCCTAAGGAGAGTGTCCTTTGCCTGGAGCTCGGCTCCGTGTTTTATCTTGTCAGCTTCTACCTTTGCCTGCTCTATAGTTTTTGCTGCCTTGTCCTCTGCATTCTTTAATCTGCTCTTTGCGTGGATTTTGCGGATAAAATATCCGAGGGCTACAAATACGACGGCGGCGATCGCCGAAAGGCCTATATAGATTGCCGTAACTTCGTTATGTTCCATGGTCTCCTCCAGTTGATGTGTATCAGCCGTATGCCATAAGCTGCGGGCCATAAGCTTTCGCTTAAAACCTATAACTTAGAACCTATAACTGATTTTACGCAGCGATTGTTCTTGAGACGGGAATATCGTGTGAGTCTTTTGGGAGGTTTTCTACGACTTGGAAATCAAAGGCAAGGCCTATGGTCTTCGTGCGATCCGGTAGAGACGAGAGGAACCTGTCGTAATATCCGTGCCCGCGGCCCAGCCTCATATTATGTTTATCGAAAGCTACGCCCGGCACGATCACAAGATCTATATCTTCTAATGGAACCTCTCTTACATGTCCAGCTATTGGCTGGAAGATTCCGAAATGCTGTCTCTCCAAATCCTTAACCCTATCCTTTATCTCGCCTGCTATAAGTCGTTTGTCTTCCCTAAATATCACGGGTACACAAACCCTCTTTCCCGCTTTTACCGCCTCGTCGATCATCGAGATCGTATCGACCTCGTCTTTCAGCGAAACGTAGAACATCACTACTTTGGCTTTTTTAAACACCTCTTCGTTAAATAACCTAGTCTTAATTATATCACTTTTGCGTGATTTTTCAAGCTCCGAACATGCTTTTATCTTATGCTTTATTTCGTGTCTTATCTTATGCTTCATATTTTAGATTTAAGCTTTAACCGCTTTCTTTTTGGCTATATAATCATCTATCGCGCTCCTGAGGGCCTGTTCGGCCAGCACCGAGCAATGCATCTTTATCTTAGGCAGTCCTCCGAGAGCTTCTGCAACGGCGTGGTTGGAAACCTTCAGCGCTTCGTCTATAGTCTTTCCTTTTACGAGTTCCGTTACCATGCTCGAGGTGGCTATAGCGGCCCCGCACCCGAATGTCTTGAACTTCGCGTCGATTATCGTCTCTTTGTCGTCGACCTTTATATACAGTCTCATTATATCCCCACATACGGGGTTGCCGACATTGCCTATGCCGCTTGCATCCGGTATCTCGCCGACGTTCCTCGGGTTCCTGAAATGTTCCATAACTTTTTCCGAATATTGTCCTTCCATCATCATCTTCCTTTCTCGTATAAAGGCGACATCTCGCGCAGCCTCTGGATTATCGGAGGCAGGACCGTTATCACATAGTCCATATCCTCTTTTGTGTTATATTTACCCAATGAAAATCTTATCGACCCCTGTGTTTCGGCCGGATCTACCCCCATTGCCGTCAATACGTGCGACGGCTCTAGTGACCCTGAAGTACAGGCCGAACCCGTAGAAACAGCTATGCCCTCCAGGTCAAGATTTAACACTATCGACTCGCCTTCAAGGTATTTAAACCTTACATTCAGTGTGTTCGGCAGCCTCTTCGCAGGATGGCCGTTAAGCGTCACGTCCGGTATCTTCGAAGTGATACCCTTATAAAGATAGTCCCTTAACTCTGTGAGCTCTTTTATCTCGGTAGAAATCTCATTTTTTGCAAGCTCCGCCGCACACCCCATACCGACGATACCTGCTACATTTTCGGTGCCGGCGCGTTTCTTCATCTCATGATGACCGCCGTGAAGCTGGGGAGTTATCTTGGTGCCTTTCCTTATATACAAAACCCCCACCCCTTTCGGACCGTAAAATTTATGCGCGGATATCGAAAGAAGGTCTATCGGCGTATCTTCCAGATCCATAGGTATCTTGCCTGCCGCCTGTACGGCGTCCGTATGAAAGCATATGCCTTTTTCTCTTGCGAGTTTTCCTATATCTTCGATCGGCTCGATCGTACCCACTTCATTATTTGCCCACATTACGGTAATAAGAATGGTCTTTGGTGTTATGGCATTTTTTAATTCATCTAATTTTACAACACCATCCTTATCGACTCCCACATAAGTAACTTTAAATCCCTCTTTTTCGAGGTATTTGCAGGAATTCAGAACGGCATGATGTTCTACGGCACTGGTTATTATGTGGTTGCCTTTGGCCTTCAGCGCGCTGGCTACGCCCTTTATGGCCAGGTTATCGGATTCCGTACCTCCCGACGTGAATATTACATCTTCGCGGGCAACACCGAGAAATCTGGCTACTTTAGCGCGTGCTTCATCCACCGCGGTCCGGGCAGTTCTGCCGAAAGCGTGTATGCTGGACGCGTTGCCATAGTCGTCCCTGTAATAGGGAAGCATCGCCTCCAGGACTTCCTCGCGCATTCTGGTAGTAGCGTTATTGTCCATGTATACTCTTCTCATAAAAAATTAGCCTCCGATCTTTCTTGCCTCGCCGCACAGGTCTTCCAGCGTGATAGCTTCCAGACAATCATTTATAGCATTGGACAGCTTGCACCAAACGAGCTTCGGTACGCAGGATCTGGTCTTCTTACAATTTGTGCCGGGGGATTTCGCAGAACTCGCACAATGCGAAAGGCTTATATCGCCCTCCAGCGCCTTAACTATATCGGCCACGGTTATGTCGGAGGCAACCTTGGAAAGTATATACCCGCCCTTAGGCCCGCGCACACTCTCTATCAGGCCCTCATGGCGCAGTTTATTCAAAAGCTGCTCCAGGTACTGCACCGATATGCCCTCTTTCTTGGAAATATCTGATATCGGCACCGCGCTCCCGTCAGATTCCATGGCAACATTCAGCATCGCCCTTAGTCCGTAAGTCGATTTCGTTGAAAGCTTCATAAGGCAGATTGTATCAAACTTGACTACTTTTGTCAAGTATAAATTCCGCGCGCGGCGCTTCTCACTAATTAGGATTTATAGCGCTAATTTCCTCGGTTTGGATAATTTGGAGTGATCTTTGGGAGGCTTCGTCTCTTTTAAAAGGCTTAATTTGCCTTGTTTCTTCAATTCATTGTATATCAATATCCAGGCGCAGTCCTTATCCTTGTCTACTTCGCATTTTCCCTTATTCTGTCCGCCGCATGGTCCGTTAAGTAGCGACTTAGGGCAGCGTGTTACCGGGCAGATCATGCCGGTCGCTTCCAGAATACAGTCTCCGCAAGCTGAGCACCTTTCTAGAAAAGCGCCTCCGGCGTCTACGGCTCCCATAAATAAAGTGTCACATGCTATATGGATAGGTTTGTCGCCGCGCAGATTATCTTTAACGGATTGTATGCCAAGGCCGCATGCCAATACCAATATAGCGTCCGAAGTTTCTATCGCCTTCCTGTTTTTTGCGAGCGAGAGTTTGATCTGTGCGGCCACGCATGGTGCAGACGGTATGCAATATCCGGTTACAGTCTTGCCCGCTTTCTCAAGGGCTTCCTTTATCGCCTTTACCTCGGCTTCGCCTCCGGTCTTACAGGTAGTGGAGCACTCCCCGCATCCGACGAGAAAGACCTTATCCTGTCCCTCGAGATGTTTCAGTACCTCTCTTAGCTCTTTTTGCTTCGTTATTATCATTCTTAGATGACCGCTTCGACCCTTTTTACTTCGGGCGCGGCCTTCTTAATTTCGCGCTCTACAAAATTGGCCAGCGTCATCTGGCTCATGGGACAGCCGGCACATGCGCCTTTAAGCCGTACCTTCACTACCCCGTCCGCTATCGAAACCAGCTCTAGATCCCCGCCGTCCTGCTGCAATCCTTTTCTTACCTTTTCAAGCGCCTTCTCGATCTTATCGTTTGTCATAGTAGCTCCTTTATGTCTTTTTCAAAAACATCTTTAGGCCTATATCCAATATAGACTTTTGCGACCTTGCCCTCTTTATCGATAACAAATGTCGTCGGTATCGAACGTATCGGTCCATACGCCGTACTTACATTTCCATCATCGATCAAGACAGGATAATTTATACCCATCTTGTCGGAAAAAGATTGTGCGGCGTTTTTGTCTACGAGCGCTACACCTATCATCGAAAAACCTTTATCGCCGTATTCTTTCTCTAGCGCAATGAAATCCGGGATCTCCTGTCTGCAAGGCGGACACCAGTCGGCGAAAAAGTCGAGTATTACAACCTTACCGCTATAATCAGCTAGATTTACCCTGTTGCCGTTTATGTCGTTCAAAGTAAACTCAATAGCTTTCTTGCCTATCTCCATCGCTCCGGAACTAGAGCAGGCGCCGAGCAAAAATATACCAATGATCAATATAAGGATCTTCATCGATCTAAGTTTCATCATACACTTTTTTCCTTTCTACTTTGTTATCGCGGAAAAAAATCTGTTCCCTATAACCGTGAGATAATTCGTCATCACCAAAAGACCCACTATTACGAGAAATATTCCGCCTACCATATTTACCACACTGAGGGCTTTTTTGAAACGATTAAAATTCTCCAGAAATGCGCTGACCAATAGCCCCGTCAGAAAAAACGGCACCGCTATGCCTGCTGAGTATACAGCCAAAAGTCCCGCCCCCTGAACAATATCGGCTTTGGTTCCGGCCAATACTAATATCGATCCCAGAATCGGCCCCGCGCACGGCGTCCAGGCAGCAGCGAATGTCACACCGATGACGAATGACCCGATGTAACTTGCTCCCTTTGCCCGAACATTAAAACGCCGCTCTTTAAGCAGAAAATCGAACTTCAGGATACCCATTAAACTAAGTCCAAAAAGCACTATGAGAACACCTCCGACCATTCTTATCGCTTTCTGGTATTGCCATAATGCCTTCCCTACAACGGTCGCCGTTAATCCAAGCAGTATAAAGACGATCGAAAACCCAAGGATAAATAATAACGAATGGATTACGGTCTTATGTCTGACCGAACCCTTTGACCCCGGATCTTTAAGGTCATTAAACGATACGCCCGATATATAGGCTATAAAAGACGGTATGAGCGGCAATAAGCATGGTGAGAGATACGACAGAAAACCCGCAGCGAATGCAACTGCGTAAGATACGCTATCGTTCATTGCAGTTGGGTAACCCTTATCTTGATAATATTAATCTCTGATTTTATCGAAGCCATGTCCGAGGCTATCGCTTGCTGACCTCTTAGTATTTCGTTCAATCTGGTTAATATCAGGGAGTCATCTTGCGCCTTTGCTATCGTCCCCATAGCGGCCTGGGCTACAAAAGCTGCCGCCACTAAGACCGCTATCGCCAAACAAAGATTCTTTAAATTCATGATAACCTCCTCTATTTTGCCAGAACCTTAAAACCGGCGCCTAATAATACCGATACCACAATAAGGAACAACAAAAACACGGCGATAACTTTAATACCATATTCTTTTGCCAGGACAAGGATTGTGCCGTAACTGGTGACCGGCCCTATCAAAAGAAGCGTCATCCCGGCGCCGGAACTCATTCCCTGTTTTATAAGGCTGTCTACAAACGGCACGCTTGCCGTAGAACATATATAGGTTATTATACCAAATGCGACGCTAAAAACATACCCAAACCAGCCGCTTAGATACATCTTTATAGCGTGTCCTATCGGCATGAATGTTGCTACTATGGCGGCCAAGACGAGCCCTAAAAATAGTTCCGGGCCTATCTCTTTTGGTAAGTCGATACAAGCGTATTTTAGAGCAGCTAAGATATGGGCGGAGACGGTCTTTTTTACATGCAGGTGAACATGCTCCGGATCAAGTTTGCAATGCGGGCAGGTTATATCCTGACTTATATTTTTAGCTTCGACGTTAAGCGTATTTCCTATAAGGCCTATCGTAACGCCCATTATGATAACAGCGAAGAATATATAGACAGCAAAGACAGGACCAAGGACCGAATACGCTACCAAGAGCGCACTCACCGAGGTTGCCGGGGTCGCGACGAGAAACGCAAGTACCGGCCCCAGCTTTGCGCCTTTTTTATAAAAGCTTATGGCTATAGGTAAGCTCCCCCAGCAACAGATTGGGAGGAGCGTTCCTATAAGCGTTGAAAATAGTATCGGTGCCAGTCCGCGTTTGCCGAGATACTTAAGGATCAAATCCTCAGGTATTATTTCATGCACAAACCCGCTTATGAGGAACCCTATTGCGAGCGCAGGTAGCACCTCGTATAGATAGTGCAGGAATACGTGGATGAAATGCTCCATCTATTCCTCCTTTACCGGCCTCTCCTTAAGCGGCTTAAAGGATACTCCTGAATCCGCTCCGGGAAGGGCCTGGACGTATTCAGTAAGAAAGAACTTCTTGTCCTTTATCCACTGCTTCAACTCTTCGGCTATCTCGATCGCCTTGGGATAGCTGGAAAGCGACGCAGTCGGAACTTCTTTGCCTTTAACTGTTATCTTACCGCTCTTAAGCTGCTTATAATTCACCTCTCCCAAGTTACTGGGCCGCCCTTGAGGATAGTCTTCGCTATAATCCACGATCTGGGCCCACAAATCCTCGTCCTTTACAGCAGCTGATTTCAAGACATCTTCATCCAGCACCGGTATAGGAATGCCCAGGCCGACTACAAGCGATACGCCGTAACCCTGGAATGACGTCCCGCGCAAATATTTGGACTTCATCCCTTTCAGATCTCCCATCACGCCCAATGTCCCGGCTGGTGCCTGCGGCACGCCGTTATCTTTGCGCTTTACCGAAGGGTTATGCTGCGTCCCCTGCCAATACACATACCCGACGCCGCCGCCCAAGAATATTCTCGTACCCACACCTATCGTTCTGTAGTACGGATCTTTCAATAGCGGCGACAATTGGCCTGCTGAACAGTAATTTGCATTCCCTATGTCAGGCCTCAGCGTACCCATGTAAGTGTATATCGCTTTGTCCTTCGACAAGTTGACCGCAACGTTGTAGTTCTGATAGCAGTTCCTGGGATTCAATAATACCGCCTCGTTCACATCATTTATATTGACATAGGTTTTAATGTGTTTTCTGGGATAGCAATCGGTACCATAAGCCGCACCTTCCAGAATAACATCCTTACCGCCGACGAGTTCTTCGATAACGTGCGCGCCGCCGTACTTGAATTCGCCGGGATAGACCTTATTTCTGGGGTCATCTTCGGGCATCGCGGTAGCGCCGATATAGATATCCACAGCCGCAAATCCAGTATACGCCGGGACATCATTTAAGGTGACATGTCCGCCGCCCAGCTTCATCTTTGGTTTCGCGTGGCCTACATTAAGATAGGCGCCGCTTGAGCACATCGGCCCAAACGTACCGGTAGTAACTACGTCCACATGTCTGGCCGTTTCCTTTAAACCCTTTTTATCTACCAGGTCAATGACTTCCTCGGCAGTTACCACAACGGCAGTGCCAAGTTTGATCTTTTCATTTATCTCTTTTATCGTCTTTCCCATTAAGTAAACCTCCTATTATTTTTATATCATCGACAGATACCGCTCACCGGTATCCGGCAGCAAAGCCAAAACAGTCTTATCTTTACCAAGCTTTGCCGCTACTTCGAGCGCCGCCCACACGGCCGCGCCGCTTGAGATCCCTACAAAAAGCCCCTCCTCCTTGGCCATCCTCTTTAAAGTCTCTATTGCATTCTCGTCGCTAACCTGCACGATCTCATCTATTATGCTTCGATTAAGAACATCCGGAATAAATCCGGCGCCTATACCCTGTATCTTATGCGGGCCGGGTTTACCTCCCGAAAGAACCGGACTCCTGGAAGGTTCTATCCCGTATACTTTTATCTCTTTATTAAATTTTTTCAAAACTTCCCCAACTCCGGTTATTGTACCGCCAGTACCTATTCCGGCAACAAAGGCATCCAGCTTCCCGCCGGTAGCATCCAATATTTCCCGCGCTGTCGTCTTACGATGTATCTCAGGATTCGCAAGGTTTTTAAACTGCTGCGGCATGAAACTCCCCGGGGTATTCTTATTTAGTTCCTCAGCTTTTTTTACCGCGCCTGTCATGCCTTCCGGGCCGGGCGTGAGAACAATATCGGCCCCTAATAACTTCAGTATCTTTTGCCGTTCTACCGACATCGTTTCGGGCATGGTAAGGACGCACTTGTAGCCTTTGGCTGCCGAAACTATCGCAAGACCTATCCCGGTATTGCCGCTAGTTGGCTCTATTATCACGCCGCCTTTTTTTAATACACCCTTTGCTTCGGCATCCTCTATCATAGAAAGCGCGATCCTGTCCTTTACGCTTCCGCCCGGATTAAAATACTCCAGCTTCACTAAAACCGTAGCCGAACCTGCCGCAGGCAGCCGGTTAAGGCGTACTACAGGCGTATTACCTATGAGCTTCGTTATGTTAGATTGAATATTCATTTACAAACCTCGCTTTGTTTACCGCTTCTTCTTTTATCTTCAATCAAAACGCGTATTGGGCGCTTACCACAAATCCGTTACCGAGCCCAGTGTCTTTCGTCGAGTTTTGATCACCTGCGTACGTATACGCGGCTATTATCGAAAGATTTTTATTAGCCAGCCACGCCACGTGAACATCCCAATAGTCAGCATTCTTGAAGCTATTGAAATCAGGACCTTGCTTATACTCAAAGCCCGCAACTATATGGTCTGTCAAAACTACATCAACATTGGCAAAACCTGTTAGCTTGCTCTGCTTATCATAGCCAAAAACTCCTGTCGCGTATGAATTCGTCAGAAGCGCACCACCCGAGACTATGACCGGCCTTGGAAGCTGGGTTATCGTTTTAGAGGCTACCAGATACCCATCCCACCCGTCGTGAAGCGTTTTGCCTCCAAGCACATTATTCGTATTCTTATATATGACCCCCGCTGATACCGCCGGGAAGAACCGCCAATCATTAAAATCCTCCGGCAAGATCAGCAGCTTCGCCCCTACATTGTTCTTATTATGGCTCTTCGCATCCTTTTGATTTACATTCTCAAAGCCATACGATATTTCGAGCCTGTCCAGTATAGTGGTCGAAACACCCGCCGCAAACCAATTAACACCCACATCGCTTAAATTAACGTACCATGTCCCGAATTGCGGTTTACCTATATATTTTGTAACCTCGCCTACAGGCGACTTGTCAATATCAGCTTTGTCCGGGTCGGAAGCTTTAGAGCCTGCGAGGTACGCCAGCGGATTGTAAGCTACTCCGCCGACACCTTCAAGGTTATTGAAGGGTGCGCCTGCACTAGCTATATCGGCACTGAACAAACCAAAAACTATCAAGGCTACTAGAGTAAGGTATTTCATTATGGATCCTCCTTAGGATTTTGTACCCCTCACTCCAGCAGACTGGTCGTATCGGTACTTTTTAGTTTTACATTTTAATTTTCCGTCAGCCGGCTTGTCCGGCAAACGTCTTGCCTATAATTAAATGGCACCTCCCTGATCCGTATGCCAGACATCGTCGAACCGCTTCCTTTGGGTCACTTCGATCTGGGTTATCTTTGAATTATGGACCTTTATCTCGACTGTGCCGTAATCCAAGCCTTCAACAGCACCGACTATATCTTTTATTATTGAGTCATTTACCGTATTTTTTCCAGTTCTATTCACTTTAGCTTTACCCTGCTTCCTTTATATATGGTAATGTGCTGGGCTTGGATCCAGGCTCTTCTCTTTATATCTGATAACAAGCTCTTCAAACGTCAGAGTATCTATAACTATCGAGATCGCATGGCTTACCTCTTTCCACACCCCGCGGAATATGCAAGAATTAATATCCCTGCATCCTTTATAGCTATCCTCACATACGCATGATATGGGCTCGATCGGCCCCTCTATAAACCTTACAACCTCGCCTACAGTTATATCCTTCGGGTGTTTAGCAAGCGAAAATCCGCCCTGTACACCGCGTTTCGCCTTTACAAATCCGCCTTTCCTCAATGTAAGGAGTATCTGCTCAAGGAACTTAACGGGCATGTCACCGAATTTCGCTATTTCGTTTATAGATAATACATCGCCCTCGTTATAACGAAGCGCAAGCTGTAATAGCGCCTTTAATGCGTAATCGCCCTTGTATGTGATCTTCATTTATCCACCAATTGTAATCCATATAAACATGATTAGCTTAGTAGTGATTATATCTCAAATCATACATATGTCAAGTATTTTTTTAAAAAATATTAAGTGTGGGATAATTCGGCTTACATCTTCTTTAATACGTAGTCTAAAATGCAGTCGGCTTGTTTTGCGGAAGCCACGTTAACCCGGGGCGACAAAGCGGGTTTACTACAGATATCGGAAGCCAGGTCCCCTATCATGATAAGTTTATCCATGATCTTATGGATCCTGATATCGTCGCTAGATCCTATGCCGCCTAAACCTGAAACGGCCACTACAAATTTCTTCATTAGCAAAAGCTCTTCGAGAAGCATCTTTTTGCACACCGCGGTATCCAGGCATTCCGCCACGACATCGCAGCCGGCAAAGATATCCCTTACATTATCTTTTTCTATCTTCTTTTTTATGATATTAAGGTTGAGGCCGGAATTTATCCGGAGCAGATTTATCTTAAGTGCCTCCACCTTGTCCATTCCTACCTGATCGAGAAAATAGAACTGCCTGTCGAGGTTTGCCGCTTCTACGCGGTCGAAATCGACTATCGTCAAATTCTCAAACCCCACCCTGATGAGATTCAGCGCGCAGTTGGAGCCCAGACCACCGGCGCCGGCTATGCCGACTTTTGCTGACCGCACCTTCTTTAAATTATCTTCGCCCATCTTGCCGGCCAGGTTCTTCCTGAAGGCCTCTATCGTCATATATGCATCCAGTCTTTAAAAACTGCCTGGTAGCCTTTTTTATCAAGCATAGCCCTGATCTCATCGACGGTCCTGTCATCCGATATCTCAAATTGAGACGATGACCCGCCGTCACGGGAACCTATGGTATGGCCGCCTACCCTGGTCGTCGACCCCGCTGACATCCTGGTGACACCTAAAGGTATAAGGTCCTCTCTCAGTTTTGCTTTTTCGCGCGTGGAAATGCTGATGCCGAGTCTCGGCAGGAATATCCTTAACGCCAGTATAATTTGAACCATGTCCCTGTCGGTCACATCATAGGCAGCTTTAAAACCTCTCACCTGCGGCCTTATCCTGGGTAACGATACCCCTATCTCCACGCCCGGAAATTTATCCTGGAGATACTTCGCGTGAAGCCCTAAGGCAAAGGCCTCTTTTCTCCAGTCATTAAGGCCGAGAAGCGTTCCTATATTGACGTTTCTCATGCCGCTCTTAGCGCCCCTTTCGGGAGCGTCTAACCTGAATCTATAATCGCTCTTTGGGCCTGACGGATGCATCCTTTTATATATACCTTCATCATATACTTCCTGATAGACGGTCAGGCCATCAACCCCTTCCGATATCAGTTCCGGGTATTCCGCCTCATTCAGGGGATATACCTCTATCGATATGGATGAGAAATGACCCTTCAGGATCCTTACGCAATCTTTTATGTAGCTTACGGGGGCCTCTCGCCTCGACTCGCCGGTAAGTATCAGGATGTGTTTTATCCCCATCCCCGAAATAAAGGCCGCTTCTTTTTCTACTTCTTCGAGGCTTAAGGATTTTCTTTCTATATTATTGTTGGAATTAAACCCGCAATATAGGCAGTTATTCTCGCAGTAGTTGGATAGATACATCGGCGTATAGAGCTGCATGATGCGGCCAAAATTCTCAAGCGTAAGCTGACGGCTCTTTTCGGCCATTGCTTCCATGGATTCGCAGGCCTCAGGAGAGAGGGTCTTAAGAAAATCTCTCGTTTCTATATCTTCCGGTTGGCCCAGGAAATTCTTATACTTCGAATACACCTCGTAGAAACCCATGCTGTGGTCCTATTTATCTTTCCTAAGGAATCCCGTGAGAGGACTCGATGCTCTGGCATGCTCCGACGCGGCGGGCAGCCCCGCAAGGTATGCGCGGCGCCCGGCCTTTACAGCTTCGCTGAAGGCTCCGGCCATGCCTATAGGATCCTCCGCGATGGCTATGGCAGTATTGACTAAAACAGCTGCACAGCCCATCTCCATACAATCGCACGCATCCGAGGGCCTCCCCAGGCCTGCGTCGACTATAACCGGTATCTTTATCTCTTTTACCAATATCTCTACGAGTTCTCTCGTCTTGATCCCTCTATTACTGCCGATGGGCGAGCCTAACGGCATCACCGCCGAGGCGCCTGCATCTGCTATCCTGCGCGCTATCGAAAGGTCAGGGCTCATATACGGAAATACCTTAAACCCCTCCTTGGCTAGCACCTCTGTAGCTTTAAGCGTCTCCATATTGTCCGGTAAAAGATATTTATTATCCTGTATAACTTCTATTTTGACCCACCCCCCTGCGCCGCCCGCCCTGGCGAGGCGCGCTATCCTTATTGCCTCTTCGGCATTTCTGGCGCCCGAAGTATTCGGCATCACAAAACATCCCTTAGGTATATAATTTAATATATTTTCAGTCCCGGATGCGCTATCCACTCTTCTTAAAGCCACCGTGGC
>Ga0247841_10008867_pt1 | contig 14285 bp, 5 predicted proteins | sample LaCruzMarch2015__2_FD_192410 | JGI IMG/M metagenome (GOLD analysis project Ga0247841, IMG submission 192410) | Freshwater microbial communities from meromictic Lake La Cruz, Castile-La Mancha, Spain - LaCruzMarch2015_18m | ecosystem: Environmental > Aquatic > Freshwater > Lake | place: Spain...
GTCGGCAATGACCGATGCCGTGCGCGATTGGATCCGCAAAAATCCCACGGTGAATGTTGTCTCCGTATCGCAAAACGACTGTGGCGACCAGTGCGGGTGCCCGAACTGCAGGACCGTTGACGAGGAGGAAGGCAGCCCCAGCGGCACCATCCTGCGTTTCGTGAACCAGGTGGCGGAGAACATGGAAAAGGAATTCCCGAACGTTGCCATTGAAACCCTGGCTTACCGATACTCCCGAAAACCTCCCAAACACGTCAAGCCGCGTTCAAACGTAATTGTTCGCCTGTGCTCCATCGAATGCTGTTTCATGCATCCCCTGGCGACCTGTCCGGAGAATGCCTCATTCCGGGACGACATCATCGCCTGGTCCAAAATATGCAATCGCCTGTGGGTGTGGGATTACACCACCAATTATTCATCGTACCTTCAACCTCATCCCAACCTCAATGTGCTTGGCCCCAATATCAAGTTTTACGTCACCCATGGCGTGAAAGGCATTTACGAACAGGGCAATGGTGAAAGCCGGACGGGTGAGTGGGCGGAACTGCGAACTTACATTTTATACAGACAACTTTGGAACCCTGACAACAACTCAATTCAGACCAGGGACGAGTTCATTGATGTTTACTACGGTCCGGCCGCCGGCCCGATCCGGCGTTACGTGGACCTGATGCATAACAAGGTGCAGGATGAGAATATACACATCGGCATACACGCGACGAGTACGGCCCCGTTTTTCACTCCTGAAATCATTGCTGATGCCGAGGCGCTCTTTGATGAGGCCGAGAAACTCGCGGCAGCTTGCAAGGAATTTTCCCAGCGCGTCCGGACAGCGCGCATAGGCTTGGATTACGTGGCGCTGATCCGTGGCCGGGAGTGGGCGAGCAATGCGATGCGCGAACACAAGTCTTTGGGACCGTTTGGACCGAATTGGGACCAGGAGCAGGACAAGATCGCCAGGCGATTCATCGCCTCAGTCAAGGCGGTTGGCATTACGCATATCAGTGAAGGAAATCCAACCATGGATGCCTTCATGAAGACACTTCAGGCCACATGTGAAAAATCGGTGCAAGCCCGGGTGGAACAGGCCGGCGGCAAACAAGATGATTTTCGTCTCTTTTTTACAAACGAAATATCCTGTCCGGTAACGTTGGATGGCCGGTTCAGACTGAACAAGCAATTAAGGCCAAGCCCGGACGCGATCCGGTTTGGGTTGGCATCGGGGGCAACGATGGCCGTGGATGTGAAGGTTGAAAACTTGCAGAATGTGAAGGCCGATAAGCTCTCATCGCTCCTGATGGACTGGTCGTACCGTTACTCCATGCCGGGTCAGAAGGAGACGGTTAATAAGAAAACCAAACCGCTTGCCTGCTCACGGATGCTGACCTGTCCTCGCCGCACCGGCGCCGCACCGGTAACCATAGACGGCAAGCTCGATAAATGGGCTAACCTCCCGTTCGAGGTCAAAGAGCCCGGACAGATTAAGGGCGACGAGAAGAAGTGGGCCGGACCGGACGACCTATGGTTTCGTTTCGGAGTTGAGTACGACGACGATTACCTCTACTTTGCCATTGAAGTGTTTGACGACGATCTCAGGGTTGGATCCGGTAGAAGCCCCTTCGATCAGGACGGGATAGAATTCCGCTTGGATGGGCGAACCGAGCATGATCGTGTCCGGGGTGGGATCTCGGACCGAGTGGATATTCTCCTGGTTGCGCTCAGTCCGGCACCCAGCGGAACCCAGGACATGGCCGTCTACTATAATGACTTAGTGCCCAAGGGCTTGAAAGCAATCTGCGTAAAGACCGACAAGGGACATAATACGGAAATCGCCGTCCCCGCTTCCTGGATCAACGATCTGCAGAAAGGCGCGTGGGAGAACTTCCGGCTGAATATCGCCATAGTTGACTATGATGGAGCCGGAAGCAAGAGCCCGGGGATGTCGCAGGTGTGGTGGAAACCGGATTGGCGCAATACCCCGTGCTACGACGCGTCGGGGACTTTTAAAAGGGGTAGCTGACAAGGGCGGGTTGGGCATCTAATGGACTGGTCTATCTGGATCGCGAAAGAAAGAAAACAGCATGAATAATAAAAACAGGGGGAAAATCATGAGTACTCGACAAGCAATCATTGCTTTTTCTGTTGCGTTAATGGCGGTAAATGCGTTTTCGGAATGCCGGACCGTTTTCTGCTCTGACGGAAGCATTACGCGGGGAGATAATAAAATAATTGCGGGGAAAGACGGGCAGAGCGCAATTCTTCTGGGAAACAGGAAGGTATTTGATCTCTACCAGGAATTCCGGCTTACAAACACATCCTGGATAAGCGTTGCATCCAACAGCGGGCAGATATCCAACAGGAAATTTATCGTTGATGAAAAGGAGAAAAAATCAGTATATACCTGCGAAATTACCGACGAGAAAGGTTCGGGAAAACTGTCGTTTTCCCAGGAAATCAGGCTGCTTGATGATGGCCTGGTATCGGTAAGGACGGAATACCGCCCAATCCCTGAATCAGGGAATAATCCCGTGGCATGGTCAACGCTCCTGATGTCTTCCCCATTTGATTTTTTTGAGGGGAAGACCATTAAAGCCGACGATGAGGAAGTCAGGTTCAGCACGTCAGACATGCCAAGGGAGAAAGATTTCAAGGTCTTGAGGTATAAAAAAACAGGGAAACTGGATTTGTTCAGCTCTGACCCCGCAAAAAATCTGATAATTGCAGTCAATAAATCAGGCGCCGTGTATATCCGGGAGAATAGAGTTAGCCTGCCTGACGGCATGTCAATAGGGTTTAGACCATTGGATGATGGAGTAACCGAGATAATTCTTGACCTGGGGAAGCCGGCTGACAAATCCGAAGAGGCGGGGCGGGACAAGCATTTTAATATTGACTACTGGGGAATGGGAAAACTTCATGTGCCGAACTTCAGTTATTGCCGTAATATCCTGCCGAATCCATCGTTTGAGTCGGGACTCAGATATTATCAACCCGGTATTTGGGGTGGTAGTGTCGTTGGGAGCGAGGATGATGTTCTTTATAAGATTGATGAGAATGAGGCGGTATTCGGGAATAACAGCTTGACGACATTGGGATTTAAAAAGTTCCCGCATCCCAACGGCATAAGGACATTTTTAATGCCGGTTGAACAGAATAAAAAATATACGTTCAGCTTCTATGCCAAGGGAGACAAAAAGACCGGACTGCAACTTCATATTATCAGTTCTTCCGCCAACGTGCGAGACGAAGTAGTCTTTGACTCTCCGCGGCCGCCGGTTGGAATAAGCGCTGAATGGAAACGTTACAGCGTGTCGTTCACCACTCCCGGACGGGGCATTAACGTGCTGCTCCGTCCGAGGTATGAAGGCGACGATCCTTCCGGCATGGGTCGTATATGGGTTGATGGAATGCAGCTTGAAAAAGGTGAATTGACCGAATATACCGAAAAGCCGCTTCATTCCCTCCTGAAAACATCAAACCAGTATAATTTTTTCACTAAAAACGACGAAATTGGAGCATCCATCAAAATAACCGCCGCGCCCGATACAGCAGGCAGATACGCGGTAAGAATGACGGATTTTTTTGACGACGTGCTATGGCAGAAATCAGCGAGTTTTAAAACGGATGATAAAGGCAGGGCGGAAATAACCCTTGATATTGATGATAAAGTTCAGAACGGCATAATGAGAGTGGAAGCCGATTATGAACTTGATAACGGATATAAAGAGTCGGATTTCTACCGGATTTCAGTAATGGATCCCCTGCAGGGGAAGCATAAGCTTAAAAACCTCTGTGCAGCCTCTTTCCCGAGTTATGACCATGCCCGTCAAAAACAGGCGTATCTTTATTTCTGGCGGAGCATCGGCATCGGCGCTGTTGGTTCCTCGGAAAGTGCTTTGCTCAGAAAGGAACTGGGCGAATACAATATTGATATTGTGAATGCCAATCTGGTGTCAGGGGTGTACGGAGCCAAAAGCGATAGCGTCATAAGGGTAAATAATGAGATTCTATTCGCGGGGATAACAAAAATACAAACCGGAGATATAACCCCGGAATATCTTGAGAAACTTGATAGGGCCGTCGGTGAAAAAGTAAGGAGCGCGCCCGACATAAAATGCTGGGATTATATGGGAGAACCCGAAGGCAATCTCAGGAATATGAAAGACATGAAGGAATTGGCCGGCCTTTACACGACCGTTTCCAAAAGCATAAAAAAAGCCGACCCGAACGCCAAATATTGTGCTCCGGGCACAATGAACATGATGCCCAGGGGTGGAACCGCATGGCTGGACCGATTTTATTCGGAGTTTGATGATCCGGCCGGTATTTTTGACGTCGTCGCCGTGCATCCCTACCGGCAGTCCCCCGAAGCCCCTGATTTGGATGATGATACGGTGATATTCCTGGACATGCTTAAAAAACATGGGTTGGACAGGAAGGATGTTTTCTGGCTGGAGGGCATATATCATGTGCCCTATATAATTCCCGAGTACGGTCTGAATGCTATTGAAACAGATATTGGCTATCAGGACAAGCATTATGGCGGCACTGTTTCATATCATATGGGGTGGGGCGAAAAAATGTGCGCCGCCTATTATGCAAGGAGTATCCTGGTGGCGATGAAATACAGCGACCGAATAAAATATTATAATGGCTGGGCCAAATACATAGAGCAGGATCTTGACATGAATCTTTTCGCCCTTGCCAAGGTGTATAATACCCTCGGCAATATTCTCGGTAATTCAGTCTTTAAGAAGGATATACGCTTTGCTCCCGGCCTGCGCTGTTATGTTTTTGAGGATGAGAAGAAGAGGCCGGTGGCGGCTTTATGGGCTCATATAAAAGACGCCGACCGGGGGGAGAAAAACGCCCCGTCTATTTCCGTGCCGTTCGGGAACAGGCAGAAAATTGAAGTCTTTGATTTGATGGAAAACCGCATGGAAGCAAATATGGGGAAAGACGGGACTTTAACGCTGGCTTCGTCGCCGTTTCCTGTTTTCATCAGGGGCAAAAAGAACAGCACGGAGAAATTCTGCAAGGCGCTTGATTTGGCTTTTACCACCGGGCAGGACGCCGCGTTTCCGCTTGAAATATCTCTGGATTTGCAAGACCTGAAAAACTGCGTTCTGAATTGCCGGAATCCATTATCAAGGTCTTTTGAGGGCGTCATCAGCCTGAAAACGGGGAATAAACCGGTTGCGCATAACATCAACATTCCCGGCGGCGGAAGCGTCAAATTAAATGCGCCGCTGGAAGAGCCGTTGCGGTATGATGCCCTGGAAAACATCGCATTTCCGCTTTGCCTGGATTACAACGGCCGGCGTTTTGCGCAGGATATTTCCCTTGCGGCTTTTGCCGCAAAGAAGAAAACCCCCGGCCGGAGCATTAAGATTGATGGAAGCCTGGATGACTGGGATGGTATTCCTGAAATAAAAATTATCAATCAGATTATCGCGGCCGTTCCTCCTGAATTTCAATTGAAATATAAGGAGCGCAGCCCCATCGGCGATGAAAAGGATTTTTCAGCCTCTTTCAGGATAACCTGGGATGAAACCAACCTGTATCTGGCGGTAAAGGTGACGGATGATGTTTTCTTCCATGAAAAAATGGGCTGGGCCAATGACAGCCTTCAGACATATTTCGATACGATGTGCGACGCAAGGAAAAATTTACCCCGGACGGGTTTTGACCAGAACGATTATAATTATGACTTTTTCCCGTATGAAAACAGTCTGATTGCGTACCGGCGGTTTTCCGCCGACCGGCAGGTTTCCGCGTACCTGGAGGCGGAGATCGTTGAAAAAAACATTGAAACCTCATTTCGTAAAACGGGTGACGGTTACGTCTATGAAATAAGGTTTCCCGTAAGATATCTTATGCCGCTTGAGTTGAAAAACGGGAATGTGGTCGGATTTTCCATCAATGTGATTGACCACGACGGTGAATTTGTCAAACGTTACCTGGTATTGACGCCCAACGGCACCGGGGCTTATATGAAGCCCCATTTATGCCCGGCAATGCTTTTAACAGAATAATTTGCGCTTGGAAAAAAATGCCGTTAAGTATAATGAAAAAAGAACATCAACGGAGGCAATGATGAAAAATATACAACGTTTTTTAGCCCGGATATTTCACGGTTTAAGATCGTCCGTGAAGTATCCGCTTTGGCCGCAACATGACGCGGCCAAAGTTTCGACGTGGCACAAAAGCGCCTTGCTCAAGATTAACCCTTCGACTTTGCTCAGGACATGCCCTTCGCCGCGTCGGAAGGCAAACCCTGAGCAAGTCCCGTCCTTCGGGACGCGTCGAAGCCCGAAAGGCGGACATTTCGCGCCAAGGCGTGAAATGTCCGGGTTAGCATTACGAATCGGGTTGCTGGCGTTTGCGTTGCTGGCGGCGGCCGACGCGCAAGCGGCCGGGCCATGGTACGTAGCCACGAACGGCGCGGACGCTGGGAATGACGGACTGAGCTGGATCCAGCCATTTGCCACGGTCAGTAACGCGATCTTCCAAGCGTCCGCGAGCGACACGATCTGGGTTTCAAACGGTGTTTATACGCTCGCCGCCACGGTGGATAACTCCGTCAAGGCTTGTAAGATCCGCGCTGCTAGCACGAACCCGGCGGACACGGTGCTGCTTGGGCCCGGTTCCAATGCCACGACCTATGCCACGGGGGGCTTTCGCGGCGTGTCGATGTCCGGCGCCGGAAGTCTGCTGCAAGGCTTCACCGTGACAAATTTCTATTATACTAATTACTATACCGGTGCTGGCATACTTTGCTCCGCTGGCCTCGTCTCAAATTGCATAATTGTGGGCAATATACAGGGTTATCCCGGCGCCGCCGGCGCCGGCGGCGGAGTGTATCTGAAGGACAACGGTATGGTTGAGAATTGCGAGATTGTTAGAAACGTGGTTCATCCGGCAGCTGATGGCTCCGGCGGCGGGGTCCTTATTCAGGCGTGGAGCGCCAGCGACGGCGGCCGAATCAAGAACTGCCGGATTGTGGCCAACAGGGCCACTAAATATGGTGGCGGTGTGTGTATGGGTAGAGACATCTGCATTATCCAGGATTCTATCATTGCCAGCAATTCCGCCAGTGATTCGGGGGGCGTCTTCATGCACGGAGGGATTGTCAGCAACTGTCAGGTGTTCGCGAATACTGCCGGCAGCATCGGCGGCATTGTGGTACAGTTTGACAGTACCAAGTTTTGTTCCATCATGAAGTGCGTCATCAGCAATAATTATGGGACGATTTCCTGTGGAGGGCTCTCAATTCAGGCCTCGTCAAGTGCGTTGATCTCCGGGTGCGTGATTGTCAGCAATCGTACTACTTGGGCGACTCGCGGAGGTTTATACGTGGCTAATGGTGTCCTAAATGTTATAATTCGTAACTGCCTAGTGGCTAACAATTTAGGCGAATCCACCAGGTCAGACCAATATGGAGGCTTTGGCGGAGCCGGCATGGAGATATTTGCCACCAACACGCTGATTGAGAACTGCACGATTACCAGCAACGCGATTACTACAACGACAGCGGCGCGTAATCTTGGGGCGGGACTGTATGCAACCAACGGGGCGCGAGTGGTCAATTCCATCATATATCATAATCGCGTGGCAGCGGGCGTTTCGTCCAATGTCTACGCTGCGTCGGTGGATTGCACATTCAGCAACTGTTGCACCGCGCCCCTGTCGGCGGTGGTGGGGACGGCGAACATGGATGCCAACCCACAGTTTGTCTCAAAGGATGCCGGCAACTATCGGCTGAGCACCCGCTCGCCGTGCGTCAATACGGGAACCAACCAGGGTTGGATGACCGACGCGGTGGATATTGAGGGAAGGAAACGCCTCCGTTATGGGACGGTGGACATGGGCGCCTACGAGCGGATTTATGATGGGTCAATCTACACTGTCCATTAGGCTTGCGGTATTTTTGTCGCACTGCACCTGCCTTGTGTCGGCATATTTTTACAATCAGTAAATACCAGAGGGAAAGATGATTAACAAGTTTTGTTTAATATCGCTGGTGTCCCTGATTTTTCTATGCAGTTGCGCTCATGTCAGATCTCCGGACGGAAAAACTTTGAGAAAAAACTATCCGCAGGCGGATCCGGTGAAAATCAAGGGAATAGACAACCGTGAGTATCTGGGCAAGTATGCCGAACTGGAACTGAAGACTCCGGGCGATAAACTGATTGACGCGCTGAAAGAGAAATACGGTGATTTCGGGATACCGGGCGAACTTCCAAAAGACAAGGAGTTGCTGGATTCCCTGCGATATGGCGCAGATCACTACCGCGTGCCCTATCTGCATATCGGGAAAGAGCCGGACCGCACAAATATAAGTTTCTGCTGGCGGGCAGGCGCATTGCGGGATTTATGGCTGTATTATGGAGATGAAAACGCCCGGGGAAAATACGTCATCATGCTTAAGTATGCCCTGCGCAACATTGAAAAAATGAGCGATCAGGAAGTCAGGGAGAAGATAAACGAAGAAGGGCTTATGAACTTCTGGCATCCTCTTATGAAATCCGCCGCTCTTTATTACGGGCAACTCTACGCAGCAACGGGAGACGAGCGCTACGCCGGGCGCGCCTGCCTGATCCTTGAACGCTTCGGCGAAGTGGTGGACAAGTGGAAAGTCTATTACAAAGATAAAGACGGCAAGCAGGTAACAGTCAGCCTTGATAAACCCGCGCCGGCTGATGTTAGTTATGGATTATGGGGCTGGTGGGGTGACACTCATGATCTTGCGGCTGCCCAGCCGCTGGTGGATACCTGGACCCTGATAAAAAACAGCAGAACTTATAAAAAACTCAGTCCCGAAAAGCAGAAAGTAATTTATCAGGAACTCCTCTGCGGGCTTGTGGAAAAACATTTGCTGTTCAAATTCCGTCCCCTCCATAATCAGAACATGGGCCGCATCAAAGGACTGGCTTATTTCGGCAAATATCTGAACAAGCCCGAATACATTCATCAGGCTGTAAGATGGATGAACGAGATGTTGCACATCGGATACAGAAGGGACGGCATGTGGTGCGAAGGAACCCCCAGTTACGGAATAGATGTTACCAAGGGACTGATTGCGGCCGAAGAAACTCTTAAAGGCTGGTCTGACCCGAAAGGCTATCTTGACCCGGTTGATAAAAGGCGTTTTGATAATTTTGATCCTGAAAAGGAATTCGGCCGTGATTTTGCGCGGATAAAAAATGCTTTTGACCTTCTTGCTCTGCCGGACGGGCGTTCAGTTGCGCTGGAAGACACCACCTGGAATGCGAAAGGACAATTTTTCGGCAAGCCGCCCGTCAAATCCGAGCCGTTTCTCATTGAAGCTTCAGGAATAGGCATGCTGGGCTTTGGCGAAGGGGAAGAACAGACAAGGCTATATCTGCACTGGGAAGGCACCCATAATCATGACCATCTTGACTGCGCGGGATTCTGTTTGTGGGCCTGCGGGGAGGAAATTTCCTCGGAAACAGGCTATCGCGGGTTAAACGCCTGGAACGGGAGCACGGCCGCCCACAACACTGTCTTAATTGATGAAAAAAATCAGGCATGTGGGAAGCACAACAGGATTATGGGGAAGGATGACAAACTGCCCTTATATCCGCATTATAAATATGAAGAACTGTGGGGGTATTCATGTTATGATGATGAAGGCTATCTGATATTATGGGATACTGTTGGAAATGACGTTCAGGCGGCGGAAATTGACGGAGTAAGGGCTTATGACGAAATTCTTCCCGTCAAGCGTTACCGCCGCGCGATGGCATTGGTCAGGACAGAATCAAATAACTTTTATATTGTGGACATATTCCGCGTCCAGGGCGGCAACACGAATGACTGGATGCTCCACGGCAATCTGGCAAAAAATTATAAGATCAGGGTTTCGGGCATGGATGGGAAAGATTTGAACCTTTCCCCGATGCCCGGTAAAATCGGGCAGTACCTTGAAAACCTGCGTTCCGTAAAAGACCGGAACGGTAATTTTACAGCGGAGTTTGCGGCTTCGGATAAAGACGCCATGCTGAGGAGCATAACCGCCGGTGGGCCGGGAACGGAAATAATCCTGGCCGAAGGTCCGGCTATCCGTCTTGAAAATGAACCCTCCGCCTGGGGCAAACCGGGAAAGCCCAGTCCGGCGGCAACTCTTCCCAAAGAAAAATCCGAATTCCTCTGCGTGCGCAGGAAGGGGACTGAAAATGTTTTTGTGTCAGTCATGGAAACGTATAAAGATCGGCCCGGGGTAAAGGATATTGAACTTGTAAAGGTGTCCGGAAACGATCCTTCGGCTGTTGCCGTAAAAATCAAAACTTTATCGGGCCGGGAAGACCTGCTGGTTTCCACCCTGGATGGAAATGCTCCGGTGGAAGTTAGCGGATATAAATTTGAATTTACGGGACGGATGCTTTTTGCCAGGGGAGTTAATAATCCTCTGCCCGAAAAAGCCAGTGTTTTTGACGCCGGGAAGTTTCAATGGGGGAACATGACGCTTGATAAAGCGACTTATTACACTGGGGAAGTTGCGGCGGTGAGCAGTGTTGACCGGGGAGACGGGGAAAATTCATTCGTCGTCTCGGGGAATATTCCGCACGGGGAGGCGCTCAAAGGCCGGATTTTGCTCGTTTACGACGGGGAATCCAGGCCGCATCCTTATACCATAGCGCGCGTTGAACCGGCGGAAAACAACAGTTCCCCGCCTCGGACGGACCCGCCGGTGGCGGGAAAAATAATTACGGCCGGGGAGACCGGTTTGATCCTGACCGGGAAGGGCATGATTATGACGTTTTACCCCAGTTGGGAAGTTCAAGGCAAATTGACCTACAGGATTCCCGGAAGGGCGGATTTTTAGTAAGAGCGGATTAAGCCAAAATGGCCGGAAATATTGTTGCAGTATATGTCAACGTAGAAAAAAAAGAAAGGAAAGGTTTGATATGTCCAACCAACAAAAACTAGAATTTTTAATTGTAGATCAGGGAAAAACAAATGAGTTTATGACCTTGTTGGAAACTACGGATATATCCATTACACGGATAGATTTGGATGAATTTATTTCCGCAGATGTTAAGCGATTCAATAGCATGTTATTTATGCCGGGTTATTTTGAATGGGGCGATAATCTCGCGAAGAAGGAATTGATCTTGAAAAAGATTAAAGCATTTACCGACAAAGGCGGGAATCTATATGCAGAATATGTCCAATGCGATGATTATATCTTAAGAAAAGTATTTCTGTTCACAATTAAACAAAATCATCCCCCGAGGCCCGTGGCTTTTGAGCGAATTGTCGTCGCGGATGATCATTATATAACAGGTGATTTTTCCAAGGAAGAAATTCTGCCGGTAAGAAATTGCGTCTTTCTTCCCTGTCACGCCAAACAGCCCAAGACAATTCTTTCTTTCGCCGTTGTATTGGGAAATCATGAAGTTATTCACGGAATGCCGCTGAAAAGGGACGTCTGGCCCGCGCTTTTGGCAAATGATAAGGGAGGCGTTTTTGCTGCATTTGAACTATCGAAATATAAGAAAAATAATTTCCCATTGCAAAAACGCTGGGAAAAGATTTTAAAGCGCGTGATTTTATTCCTTATTCCGGAAAATCAAAGGGGACGGTATGAAAAGAAATTCTTTCCTGCTGAAATCGTCTTAAACAAGCCGGACTGGGCAACGCTCCATGATGAGATAAAAATAAAGACCGACCGGAAGGCGGAAATAACCGTTTTTGCCCCTGGTCCGCGCGGGAAGCTGGCGGTTAAAAAAATAAAGGGCAAAAGTTCATGGAAATTTATTCCTGACAAAGAAGGAACGTATGTAATCAGCGCAAGGGATAATAACGGTGAAATTAGCAAGCGGGAGATAGTTGTTTCTCTAAGGGATAGGAAATACGGCGAGGTTTTGGATAAGCTGATAAAATGGTATTTTGAATCAGGAGTTATGCCCGACAAAGATGGAAGTTCTGGTGTTTATGAAGGATTTCGTTCAACCGACCATAAATTAATTCCTATTTTTCGTTCTGACTGTAATACGACCACTGCGGAGACAATGTTTGCGTATGGCAGATTGAAAAAAATCAATTCTTATAAAAAGATAGCCGAAAACATTGTTGATTTTTTACTAGGCGAAGGTTACCAGGACCTTAATTCCCGTCATACTACTTATGGGCTTTGGAAATTCTATACGGATTATTGTGATTACCCCCTGCAGATATTTTGCAACGATAATTCGTGGGCAAGCATGTCCCTGTTTAAACTGTATAAATGGACCGGCAATGAAAAATATTTAAAACATGCACTTTTAACTGTTCAAAACATATATGAGAACAGGTTCTTGGAAAGAGTGGATTATATCAGCGGAGATCGATTAAACAAACTGGGCGTGAAACAATTCCGCGAGTCCATTACATCCTACAAAAGAACGTCAAATGTTCACGTGTCAACCATGTATGTTTATGCGTATAACTGCACGGGTGATAGAAAGTATCTAAAACGAGCTGAACAGTACATGGGCCCCCTCTTAAACAAAAACGTCAGTGATTGGCATCTGGATCTTGTTTCTCTTCTTTATCAGGTAACAGGAGAGGAAAAATACAGGCATGAAATAAACTCCCTTATGGGAGAGATTAAAAAGACCCTGCCGCCATACACGATGGGTGCATACAGCGAATATATGAAAAGGCAAAAAGGAGCGGAACTTACCAAGACAAATAAATTATACGGCATAGCCGAAGTGGATGTAAGGCATAACTCCAAGGATACTGTCGTTGATCAGCTGTATTCAACCAGCAGGCTGGCCATGGCTATTTATACCGCGTACAAGGCAACGGACAATCGTGAATACCTTGAATTATTTTACCGGCAGATGGATTTTCTTGCGAGAATCCAGATTTGCAGCAAGGATAAAAGGCTTAACGGGGCATGGATGCGGGCCTTCGATTATGAATATTGGGACTATTATGGCTCTAACGGCGATATCGACTGGGGGCCATACTGTGTCGAAAGCGGCTGGTGCAATACATGGATAGGAAGAGCACTATCATATTATTTTTTAGATGAAACCATAATATAAAACATCATCCATTCTATTCCGTCGAAAATAAAACAGGAGCAACAATGAAAATTATCAACGCCCATACCCATTATGGGAAGGTATACGATATGCCTTTTATGAACGCCACCTTCGAGGAGGTGTTGCAGGTGGAAAGAAAAGCCGGCGTTACCGCAAATGTATTCCTCGGAAGATGCGAGTCATGCGTGGATCCCAACGAAAGAGAAGGCAGGCGGAATCTTAGAATTGATACCGTTTTAAAAATAAATGAGGAGGTCTTAAAGAACGTATCAAAGGAAAAACACTGTTACATGTGTTGCGTGTTAAATCCTCTTTATAAAGAATCTTACAGGCAGGTTGAGGAATTTATTAAGGAAAAGAAGTGTATTGGCGTTAAGATGGGACCCAATTATCATGGGTACGGCATTGATGAAGTGGCCGACGATGTCTTCCCTTTTCTTGTTGAAAAAAACATCCCGGTTACCTTCCATTCCATGCAGAATGGAAAGGATAATCCCGAGCGCATCGCCTATTATGCGGCCAAATACCCCAAAGCCAGAATCATCATGGCGCATCTATTCTATTCTAATCCCATCACCGTCCATGCTGATTTGGTCAGCATGTGTAAAAGCGAAAATTTATATGTGGGATTAGAAGGTGAGCGTATGGCCTATTACGGCATTATAGAATATGCCATTAAACGATGCGGTTCGGATAAAATAATCTTCGGGTCGGACATTCCCTGTCATCATCCGGGCCCATTCATCGCTGCAATCCGGTGCGCCAATATCGCTCTGAAGGACAGGGAAAACATCTTCTTCAGGAATGCCGAACGTTTTTACGGGATGAAATTGTAATGCACGTGCGTCCTTTAAACCGCGAATTGCGCTTGAAAATAAAGATCAGCGCCATTAATGTATAAAGGAAGTGTAATAATATCAACTCAGTCAATGATAAAAAATATACAACGTTTTTTAGCCCGGATATTTCACGGTTTAAGATCGTCCGTGAAGTATCCGCTTTGGCCGCAACATGACGCGGCCAAAGTTTCGACGTGGCGCAAAAGCGCCTTGCTCAAGATTAACCCTTCGACTTTGCTCAGGACATGCCCTTCGCCGCGTCGGAAGGCAAACCCTGAGCAAGTCCCGTCCTTCGGGACGCGTCGAAGCCCGAAGGGCGGACATTTCGCGCCAAAGCGTGAAATGTCCGGGTTAGCATTCCGGATCGGGTTTCTGGCGCTTGTGT
>Ga0247841_10008868_pt1 | contig 14283 bp, 8 predicted proteins | sample LaCruzMarch2015__2_FD_192410 | JGI IMG/M metagenome (GOLD analysis project Ga0247841, IMG submission 192410) | Freshwater microbial communities from meromictic Lake La Cruz, Castile-La Mancha, Spain - LaCruzMarch2015_18m | ecosystem: Environmental > Aquatic > Freshwater > Lake | place: Spain...
TCAGGCCCCCCGGTTTCACCGAAACACCGCTTTCCATCGTTTATCCAATGCCTTACCATGACACTTGCCACGGGCAGCGCGCTCCCCATCGCCCTCTCCTCCCGGGAGAAGGCGGGGTGACGCAACGGCCATGGCGACCGCCACTTTCAACTCTCGGGGCAGCGCGGGCGCCATGGCCCTAAGCCCACCCATCCCCGCGGGGGTCCAGCCCCTTGGCCGCCCGTCCTCTTTCCCCCGGAACGCGCGCCTGGAACCCCGCCGCACGCCCTACACAGACCATCCCCGAGCCACTGCGCCATGCCGGCGGGCCCGCCCAGCCCCAATGCACCTACACCGTCGCGCGCCGAACCGCTGCCCCACGGCCAGGTTTACCACCAACACTGACCGCGGCCATCGACCTGGACCGCTTGGCGTGCCCCTGTACTTGCCCGTCCAGCAGTCCCCACCAGTGCCAAAGTCGCTCTCGCGCCCCGTCCCTTTTCCCACGCTACCCACCTAGTGCACACAACGATATCTGATACTTGTGCCACTTCTTACTCAACCCTTCCGAACCCGCAGCGCCCCTGCGCCAGCGCCCGGTCCCGCCGACCCAGCCGCTCGATCGACCCAAGCCCCCCCGCTCGCGCCCCCGAGCACGCGCTGCCCCACCCATCCAGCCCCGTCCTCTTTCCCACGGAAACCCTCCGTCAGCAACCCCAAAACGCCCCGCGAAACACCAACATGCATGCAATCTTTTCAATGGCCTGAGACGCTCCGAAGCCACCCCGCCATCCCTCGATCCGGCCCCGAGCCAGACACCCCACCGCCCCAAGCGCCCCGCGCCGGCCTAGCCAGCCACCACCTTATCCACAGCCATACCGTCCCTTTTCCCACGCTCCACCGTCCATCTTCCCCGTCTCGACCGGCCCCTTTCCCACGCTTGACCGGCCCCCTTCCCACGGACAGCCGTCCCTTTTCCCCCGAAGAGCCGCTCCAACACCATCTAAGACATTGCGGATACGCGCTTTTCCTGAACTGTCCCGCCTCTAGTACATTAAGTAGTATTTAGTACATTCCTAGTACCGCGGCAGTGGCCGCAACAACTCCCTTTTTTGCTTTCGACCCAGATTCTCCCTGCCGGCTATCTCGCGCCGGCACGCTACCCCAATCCTGTGCTCCTGCACCGCTGCCCCGCGTCCGCTGTAGCATCAAGGCGCCACGCCGCATAGACTTACCCCCTTCATCGCACAGCCAAGCCCCTCGCGGGCTGGAGTCATCGGGTTTGAGCCGTACCAGGGTACTTCCACCCCCCAGTCTTCAAGACATCATGACCGAGGACGTCGCGACCATTGCCGCTGACGCGCCCCTCTCTGCCGCCCTGGATCAGATGACTACGCGCCGGATCCGCTCAGTCCTCGTGCACGACGGCGGCGCCCTGGTCGGCATCGTCACGGGTCATGACCTGATCACTGCCGCCGCCCGTGGGACCGCCTTCGCGACCCCGGTGGCAGCCCTGATGAGCCATCCGGTGCTGCGCCTTCCGGCGCACACCCCGCTCGCGAGCGCCTACGGACGGATGCGCCGCACCGGCCTGCGGCACCTGGTCGTGACCGGACGTGACGGCACCCCGGCCGGGATCGTGAGCGAGACCGACTTCTTTCAGCACCTGTCCGCGGCGCAATTGACCAGCGCCCTGACGGTCGCGGACCTCATGGACCCCAGTCCCGCCACCTTGGGTCCTGAGGCGACCCTGGCCCAAGTCCTGATGGCCGTTGCGACCGCGCCAAGCGATTGCGCCGTCCTCACGCGGGGCGCGCAGCCCCTCGTCATCGTCACCGAAGGCAGTCTGCTGGCCCGCTTGCGTGCGGGTGCCGAGCTGCTCGCCACCAGGCTGTTCGATCAACCCGACAAGGTGACCACCCTCAACCCGATCGCCGCCGGTGCCTCCCTTGCCGAGGCCCGCGCCCTGTTCCGCTCCCGCAAGGTCCGCACCCTGGCGGTAGTGCACCCCGACGGCGCGCTGGCGGGGGTCCTGGGGCTGCGCGCACTCATCGGCGTGGCCTTGCCCGATCGGGCGGAGGGCCGGGCCGGCGTACCCACGACCACGGCGCCCTCCCGCGTGCGCCTGCGCCAGTTTCAGCGCGCCGTGCAGCAGAGCCCCGTCTCCGTGATCATCACCGACACCGAGGGCACCATCGAGTATGTCAACCCCCGCTTCTGCGAAGTCACCGGCTATCGCGAGGACGAGGTATTGGGTCGCAACCCGCGGGTCCTGAAGTCCGGTGCCCAGGACGCAACCTTCTATCAGGCATTGTGGCGGGCCATCTCGGCCGGGCGGGTGTGGAAGGGGGAATTTTGCAACCGCCGCCGCGACGCCTCGCTGTACTGGGAGGCCGCCACCATCTCCCCGGTGCGCGACGATCGCGGGGACATCGTCAATTTCGTCGCGGTCAAGGAAGACATCACCGCGCGCAAGCGCGCTGAGCGGGCCTTGCGCGAGAGCGAGTCGAAGTACCGCGGGCTGATCGCTTCCTTGAGCGGGGAGTACCTGTTGTACCGCCGCGAGTTGGATGGGCTCATGACCTACCTGAGCCCCTCGGTCGAACACATGACCGGCTATACGCCGGAGGAACTGGGGGGTCCCTGGATCGGTCATCTCACCGATCATCCGCTCAACCAATCCGCCTTGGAAACCAGCAGACGGGCACTGGAGGGCGCCCGGCAGGAACCCTACGACATCGAGATTCGCACCAAATCCGGCGACGTCAAACGACTGCGGGTCTCCGAGAGTCCACTGTTCAACTCGCAGGGGCAGGTCGTTGCCGTGCAGGGGATTGCCCAGGACGTGACCGAACTGCATCGCACGCGGGTCTTGCTCGATGGGCGCAGCCGCGTCCTGGAGCGCCTCGCCCGGGGCCGTCCGCAGGCTGAGGTGCTGGAGGCCATCACGGCCTATATCGCCGAGGCCCAACCGGGGGCCATTCCCGCCGTCTACATTCTGGATCAGGACGGGCCGCGCCTGTGGTTAGGGGCAGCCCCCGCACTCCCGGCGCACTTCAACCGCGCGTTGGACGGGGGCGCGATCGGTCCCGGGGTCGCTACCTGCGCGAGCGCCATCGACCAGGATCCGCTCCTGGTCTGCGAGGATATCCGCAGCCACCCCGACTGGGCCGGCGTGCGCGAGATCCTCCTGACCACCGACCTTCGTGCCTGCTGGTCTCACCCCATTCGGGGGCGTTCCGGGCGCGTCCTCGGCACCTTCGCCATCTACCACCGCGAGTCGCGTCGACCGGCGCCGCGCGAGCGCGAGATCATCGCCTCCGCGGCGGACCTGGCCGCCGTCGTGCTCGACTACTTTCAGGCGCAGGTCGCCCTGGGTCATGCCGAAGAGCGCGAACGCCTCCTCCTGATCTCCACCACCGAGGGTGTCCTCGGCGTCGACCGCCTGGGGATCACGACCTTCGTCAATCCGGCGGCGGCGCGGATGCTCGGTTACCTGCCCGAGGAACTCACCGGCACCGTCATTCACGATCGCATCCACCGTCCGACCGTCGGTCATGCCGATTCCCGGGCGGCCGAGAATCACCCCCTGGCCCACTGCCCCCTGGTCGCCCCGGCCCTGGATGGGCGCGCCCGCCATGGGATCAGGGAGACCCTGTACCGGCGCGACGGCAGCGCTGTTCCCGTCGAGTTGTGGAGCAATCCAGTCCTGGTCGACGGGCAGTTGGCCGGGGCCGCGGTCACCTTTCGCGACATCAGCGAGCGCCTGGAACAAGAGCAACGCATCCATTTCCTGGCCTTCCACGATGCCCTCACCGGGCTTCCCAACCGCAACCTCCTGCGCGAGTCCCTCGATCGGGAACTGGCGCGCCTGCGCCGCCACGACACCCCCTTCGCCCTCTATCTGCTGGACCTGGACCATTTCAAGGATGTCAACGACAGCCTGGGGCACCCCGCCGGCGATGAACTGTTGCAGGTCGTGGCCGAGCGCCTGCGTGCCCAGTTGCGCGCCGAGGACAGCGTCGCGCGCATGGGCGGCGACGAGTTCGCCATCATCCAGAGCTACAGCGCCGGCGCGGACGCCGTGGAGCGCCTGGCCGGCCGGCTGGTGGACGCCCTGGCGCGGCCGATCCCCATCCGCGGCCGCGAGATCAGGGTCGGGGCCAGTCTCGGCGTCGTCATGGTGAACATCCCCCTGGATGCCGACACCCTGATGGCCCAGGCGGACGTCGCCCTCTACGAGGCCAAGGGTCAGGGACGCAACCGCTACGCCCTGTTTGCGCCGGACATGGCCCGCGCCCTGGAGCGCGAACTGGAGATCGTCGGCAGCCTCTCCCAGGCCATCGCCAACGGTGACCTGCACCTGGTCTACCAACCCCAGGTGCGCATCGGCAGCGGCGCCCTGTACGCGGTGGAGGCCCTGGTGCGCTGGCACCACCGACGCCTCGGCGCCCTCCTGCCCGGCGACTTCGTCCCCATCCTGGAGCGCCGCGGCACGGTCGCCCGCCTGGATGGCTGGGTCCTGCGCCAGGCCGCCCGCCAGGCCCGTGACTGGACGCGCCGCGGTTGCCCCTTCGGCCGCCTCGCGGTGAACCTGTCCACCCTGTATCCGGACGACGGTCAGGGCGCCGCCACGCCCCCGGACCTGGTCCGGCGCCATGGCGGCAACCCACAGGACCTCGAACTGGAACTGACCGAGCGCATGCTCACGCGCGAGACCTATGGTGTGGCGGAGTCCATCGCCGCCATTCGCGGCGCCGGCATGGGGATCGCCATCGACGACTTCGGGACCGGCTACGCCTCCTTGAGCTACCTGCGCCGCTTCAACCCGCGCACCCTCAAGATCGACCGCGCCCTGGTCGCCGACATGGCCGGCGACCAGGGCGCCGCCGAGATCGTCAAGGCCGCCATCGCGCTGGGGCGGGCGCTCGGCCTGGCGCTGGTTGCCGAGGGGGTGGAAGAGAGCGCCCAGGCCGACTACCTGCTGGCCCATGGTTGTGAACTCGCCCAGGGGTATCTGTATGGCGGTGCGCTGGAGATCGAGGCCTTCGATGAGCGCTACTTTGCGGACTGCGCACCAACGGGGCTCGGGCTGGCCGCGGGCGATTCCAGGACCGATTGAGCCGCAGCCTGTCGCCGCTGCCATTACCGGCTTCCGGACGCTACGATCGGTGCTAACGCCGTAAACCCTGCCGTCTGGACTATACTTGGCTAACGACTTCTAACCTCAGCCGGAATCAGTAGTCCATGTCCCAGCCGAGTCTCCAATACACCCTACGGTCTCGCGGGATTACCGCCGGTGCGGACCAATTGGCCGGGTACCTGGCCGAATCGATCGCGCAGATGGAGGAGGGCGCCCTGATCCCGGTTGCGGCCGAACTCCCAGCGGCAGAGATCCAAGTTCTGCGCGGCGGGGGATTCGCCGTCGATGGTGACCCGACGGTCGGGGAAGACCCGATCGCCCGGACCACCGCCGCCTATGCCGCCCTGCTGGAGACCGCCCTGACCATCAAGTCCGTCGCCCAGGCACTGGGCCGCAACGAGAGTCGCATTCGGCAACGGTTGTTGGAGCGCAGTCTGATCGGCATCCGCCGCGGTCGCGGTTGGCTGCTGCCCCGCTACCAGTTCGAGGTGGAAGAGCGCGACGGACAACGCCAGGTGCGGGCAGTGGTGCCGGGCGTCGAGCAGGTCTTCCCCCGGTTGAGCCCCGAATTACACCCGGTCGCTCTGTGGCGCTGGTTCACCACCCCGAGCACCGAACTGGTGCCAGAGGAAGGGGATGAACCCCTGTCACCGCGGGACTGGCTGATCTGTGGCCGTCCCGTGGCGGTGGTCGCGCGGCTGGCCGCAGACCTGTGAGCCGGCCCTGACCTACCTGCGTCCTGAGCGCCGGCCCCTTGCCCAAATTTCCGCAACCGCCAGCGGTCGAGACCCTGCGTCAGATCCCGCCTGAACTATGCCGACTTCCTGTCGGCACCCATCTGTGGCGCGTCTACTTTCGGGGCGGCGCCACTCCCGGACGTTGGGACCTGTTCCGCGATTTCGGGCCAACCAGTGCCCGTTTCGACCCCCAACTGCCGGATGCTGATGGTTAACCCATCCAGCAGGACCGCGCCATCCACTACGCCGCCCTGGACGGCATCACCCCCCTGGCCGAGGTCTTTCAGGACAGCCGCGTCATCGACCGGCACGCCCGCCACCCCTGGCTCGTGGCTTATGCCCTGGCCACCGACCTTACCTTGCTCGATCTGACCGGGACTTTCACGACTCGTGCCAGGGCCTCCATGCTCATCAACAGCGGGTCCAGACCCCGGGCACGCGCCTGGTCGCGGGCCTTTTATGCCGCCTACCCGGAGATCCAGGGCATCTTCCATGCCTCATCCATGCATGGCAACCGCCCGAGCCTGGCACTCTATGAACGCGCCTACCAGCGCTCCCCGACTCACCGCTCCTGCACCGAGCCTTGGCCGATGCTGCCCTGAAACTCATGCTCCGTCAGGCGGCAGCCAGTCTGTCTTATCTGATGATCTGAACGAAGAAGACAACGCACGTGACACCGACGTTACTGAAGCAGATCGACGGCCTGCGCCAGCAGGGCCTGACCCTCTTGGACCAACTGATGGATCGGGCCGCGACCTTCGAGTTGCCCGCGCCGCCCGAGGCACTGGGCCAGTTCCGCCAGAAGCTTCAGGAGAACCGCTACCAGGTCCTGGTGGTCGGCGAGGCCAAGCGCGGCAAGAGCAGCTTCATCAACGCACTGATCGGGCGTGCCATCCTGCCCACTGACGTGGACATCGCCACCAGCCAGGTCTTTCTGGTCAACCAGGCCGCCCAGGAGGCCTGCCGCATCCGCTTCGAGGACGGCTCGACCGAAGAGATTTCCGCCGCCGACCTGCCGCGTTACGGCTCCCAAGTCCTGGCCGACCTGGAGGGGACCCCGCGTCTCGACCAGATCATCCGCTGGATCGAGGTCGACGCACCCGCCCGTTTTCTGCCGGACGGGGTGAGCCTGCTGGACACCCCGGGCCTGGGGTCCCTCTATGCCCGCCACGGCGAGATCACCCAGCGTTTCATCCCCCAGGCGGATGCCGTGATCTATGTGCTGGACTCCGGGCAACCCATCGGGCAGGCGGACCTCGATAGCATTGCGGCCATCCTGGAGGTCACCGGCAGCCTCTTTTTCATCCAGACCCGCATCGACCAGTTCCGCAAGGAGCAGTGGCAGGCGCTCCAGGCCCGCAACGAGCAGATCTTGCACGAGCGCTTCGCGGACAAGCTCGCCGACGCCCGCGTCTGGCCGATCTCCAGCACCAACCTGATGAAGGCGGCCGAGACCCAGGATGCTGACTACGAAATCGTCAGCCGTCACCGGGAGTTGGCGGCGGCGCTGAAGACCTTCCTGTTCCGGGTTGCGGGCCTGAGCCGGGTCGCGGCGGCCATGGCCGTCGCCGACCACTATTACGGCAACGCCCGGCAGGTGCTCTTGGGGCGGGCGGCGGACCTGGCCGACCAGTCCAAGGAACGGCGCACCCAGGTCCGGGAGCAGATCGCCCAGCGCAAGCAGACGTTCGACCGCGCTTGGGGCGAGCACGGGTCCAAACGGCAGGCATTGATGGTTGGGCTACAACGGGCGGTCACCGCGGGGAAGCAGACCTTGCGCCAGGCACTGGACAGCGGTGGTCAGATCGATCGGGCGATCCATGCCAGGATCGACCAAGTCACCACGCTGGACGAGGCCCACCGCCTCGCGGACACCTTGGCGGCCGACGTCACCGAGGCGGCCGTGACCAAATGGGAGGAGGTGGACCAGCAGGTGCGCAAGTACATACTCGACCAGCTCGCCCCCTTCGTGGATGCGCAGGAGTACCTTGCCCAGGCCTCCTATGCCGGCCTGGACGGCGCACCCCCAGTCCGGGAGCGCTACCGGTTACAGACCGAGGACGATCAGTTTGAAAGGGCGAAGGGGGGCTTTTTCGACCTCAGAAATGCCGCGCTCATGGCGGGCCTCGGCGGCACCGTTGCCGTGGGTCTTGCGGCCGCGGCGACTTCAACCACGTTGGTCGCCACCTTCCTCGCGTCCGCCATATTTCCCCCCTTGGCCGTTGGCGCGGCCGTCTGGGCACTGATGCAAGGGCACAAGGGCTGGACGCGGACCGCGGGAGTCCAGCTCAAACGCGCCCAGCAGGAGTTGGACAAGCACCTCGGCGACGTCAGAGACCAGGTGCGCCGCTACTACTTCGAGGTCGACCTCCCGGCCCGCCGACTCCAAAGTCTGGTGGACGAGCATTTCGATCAGTTCATGGACCTGATCGGCAATTACCTGCAACGCATTGTGCATGAGCAATCCGAAGAGGCCAGCCGTGAACCGGCCTGCCTCACGGAACAGGCCAAGCTGGATGAGAAACAGCAAGCCACCCGGTTGGCGGAGCTACGCGGGCAATTGGCGCAGTGGGACCAGGTGGGGCAGGGCATCCAGGGGATCATCGGGGAGTTGATCGGCATCGAGCAGACACTGGCGGGTCTGGGTCAGCCCCCGGTCGAGGAGCCGCAGGCATGAGTTCCGCCACCATCGGCATCGACTTCGGCACCACCACCAGCAGCATGGCGTGGGTGGACCCGCGCACCGGCGAGGCCAAGGTCATCAAGAACGCCGAGGGCGAGGAGAAGACGCCCTCGGTGGTCTGGTTCGGCGCGGACTCCGTACTGGTCGGCACCCCGGCCGAGCAGATGCTGGACGACGAGGATGAGCGGCAGCGCGTGGTCAGGAGCGTCAAGCGCGAGCTGGTCAATGCCCCCACCCTGGCCTTGCCCGGCCGGCGCGTCAATGCGGTACAAGTGGCCGCTGAAGTGCTCAAAAAACTCCGGCGCGATGCCGAAGATCTTCACTTCCAGGAACCGGTGACCCAAGCGGTCGTCACCTGCCCGGCCGCCTTCGACGCCCTGGAGCGCGAAGAGATCGAGCGGGCGGCCCGGCTCGCCGGGTTCGCCGAGGTGCGGCTCCTGGCCGAGCCGGTCGCCGCGGCACTCGCCTACAGTCGCGCCGGCCTGGGCGTCGGCCGTCATGTCCTGGTCTATGACCTGGGCGGCGGAACCTTCGACCTGGCCCTGCTGCGTGAGGAGGCCGGGGGGTTTGAACTGGCGATGGAGCCCAAGGGCCTGCGCCGCTGCGGTGGCGACGACTTCGACGAGGCACTCTACGACTACTTCGATGAGCAGGCGGAGCGGCAATGGGGCGAGCCGTTGAACCGCCAGGGGCGGGACCTGCAATTCCTGCGCGACTGCCGTAAGCGCAAGGAGAGCCTCTCCGCCCATGACAAGGTGCTGTTTAGCTGCCTGGTGGGCGAGGGGCGGGTGTTCAAACAGACCCTAACGCGGGAGCTATTCGAGGGCCTCATCGGGGGTCGTATCGATACCACGGTGCGCCTCACGGGCGAGCTTGTGTGCGCCGCCGAGGCCCAGGGGTTCCCGGTCGAGACGGTCGTGCTGATCGGCGGTTCCTCGCGTATCCCGCTGGTCCTGCGCAAGCTCAAGGAGATCCTGCCGGTGGAGCCGCGCAAGTGGCAGCATCAGGATGTGGCCGTCGCCCTGGGGGCGGCCTATTTCGGGCAAGGGTTCTGGCAGGCGCAACCGTCGGACACCCAAGATTTTGGAACCACCGCCCCGAAAGGCCACCAGGAAGAGAATTGCCTACCGACCGATGATGTGGCGGCGCCGATATCGAGTTCGCCTGAGTTTCCCGTCTTGCAAGAAACATTTTCGGCTCTGGAACCGCAGGTTGTGTTGATTCCGCAGGACATTCACGGATGGTCGACTGAACAGGTCAATGCGTTACAACGATCGGTGGCCCAGGTGCTGGGGTTGAAGCTGGTTTTTCGCGTTCGGTTGAAGGACGGCACTGAAGGACCGGAGATGGTGGTGATTCCGCCCGGGGCATTTCTCATGGGTATCCCGGATAGTGATGATGACGCCTACCTCCACGAAGAAGAACAACCCCAACACCGGGTACGCATCGCTCGACCTTTCGCTATAGGGCGGTGCGCTGTCACCTTCGATGAGTACGACCGCTTCTGTACTGCAACTGCCCGTCAGAAGCCTGACGATCGAGGATGGGGTCGAGATCGTCGCCCGGTGATCAACGTTTCATGGCATGATGCCGTAGCTTATTGCGCTTGGCTCTCGCGGCAGACCGGCCACACCTACCGCCTTCCGACTGAGGCCGAGTGGGAATATGCTGCCCGAGCTGGCACCTGCACTCCTTACTGGTGGGGCGATACTATCAGCCAAGGCGATGCTAACTGTGGCTACGGTTACGATCAGTTTGACAATGAGCAAACTGTCCCCGTAGGCTCTTTTCAGCCCAATCCCTTCGGGCTTTATGACACAGTCGGCAACGTCTGCGAGTGGGTGAAGGACGTTTACCATGTTACGTTATTGAAGGACGGGTACCATCACGGCTACGAGGGCGCTCCGGCCAACGGGGCGGCATGGGGCAAGCCCAGCGATCCTGGCCGTCGGGTGTCGCGCGGCGGGTCCTGGAACTACGCTAAGAGTTACACTCGTGTCTCGGCCCGCGATCCCTGGGAACCCAACTTTAGGCATGGCTTCATTGGTCTGCGCCTGGCGCAGAACCTTGCCTTTGCCCATCTACTCAAGCCCCACGCGCAGGAGAAGAAACGCTCCGCGCCCCATCCGACAGTGGCGCCGAGATCGCATTCGTCTGCGCCTCCCGTCTCGCAGGAAGCTGTTACGGTACTCGACCCGCAGGCTGCGATGATCCCACAGGACATTCACGGATGGTCCGCTAGAAAGCTCATTGCGTTACAACGATCGGTGGCCCAGGTACTGGGGTCGAAGCCCGTGTTCCGCGTCCGGCTGAAGGACGGCACGGAAGGGCCTGAGATGGTGGTGATTCCCGCTGGTTCCTTTCTCATGGGCGCTCCAGACGACGACACGCGAGCCGGTGCCTGTGAGAAACCCCAGCATCGTGTGACCATCGCCCGGCCTTTCGCTATCGGGCGCTATCCGGTCACCCAGGATGAGTACGAACGCTTTTGTGTTGGAACTGGTCGCGGCAAGTTAAGCACGCTTCGCGGTCGCGGTGGCCGCCACCCAGCGACCAATATCGCCTGGCAGGACGCCGTGGCCTACTGCGTCTGGCTTTCGCAGCAGACCGGTCAAGTTTACCGTCTGCCGACTGAGGCTGAGTGGGAATATGCCGCGCGAGCCGGCACCACTACTTGCTTCTGGTGGGGTGATGATGTTCACAGTATCCGTGGTAAAGCTAGCTTCGAGGGCAATACTACTCCGGTGGGCTCGTTCAAGCCCAATCCATTCGGGCTCTACGACACTGTCGGTAACGTTACGGAGTGGGTCCAGGACTCGTTTCATGGTGATTATGTTGGTGCCCCGAGTGACGGGTCCGAATGGCTAGTGGCTGACTCAGAACGACGTGGGACTGGTTTTTTCGCCGACCTTTTCGACCGACGGGAATCCCGTTGCTGGGTACTGCGTGGCGGTTCTTTTTGCAATGGAGGCTACTGGGCGCAGTCAGTATCGTGCCGTCATATAAAGAACTCCCCAAAAGGTGCACCATGGGACGGTATGCGGTTGGCCCAGGAGATCAGCCCGGGACAACAAGCTAAGGCTTGGTAATAGACAATGAGCGCCATCCATGAGTCCACGGTTCATGTCCTGGCGAATTGGCTGACCTCCTGCGCATCCTCGTTCTGCCCGGGACCATTGCCGACGACCTAGCCGTCCTGGTCGGCAAGGTCTACGCCCCCTTCGTGGTCGCGATCCTCGACCGAGTGAAGGTCGGCAAGAACAACTTCATCGATACCATGCTCGGTGCGATAGAGAACTTGGCGGCCGTGGGCGCCACCGAGACCCCGGCCACCATCAACAATTTCCGCTACGGCCACCCCGCCGACCCCGAGCGGCCGGCGCGCTGCTATTGGCGCGGCGGGGGCTATGACGATCGCCCGGGAACCTTTGCGCACCATTTACAGAGCAATGACCGGGAGATCCAGCGCCGGGCCGGGGGGATCAACCAAGTGGAATGCCGCCTGCCGGGCGACTACCTGCGGCGGGTGATCCTAGTCGACACCCCCGGCACTACGGTCGTGGTGGACCAGCGCCAAGGGCGTACTGCCGAGAACTTGATCGGTGAATCGAAGCGAAACCCATCTTCGTCGATGCTATAGTTCCCACATGCGCCATCCCATCGACCCCAAGATCGACTGTGTCTTCAAGGCCCTGCTCGGGGCCGAGGCCAACCGTCGGCTGCTGATCCACTTCCTGAACGCGGTGCTGGGCGCCGACCTGCCCGCGCCGGTGGCGGAGGTGGAGATCCTCAACCCGTACAGCGAGCGGGAGTTCCTGGACGACAAGCTCTCCATCGTCGATGTCAAAGCCCGCGACGGGCAAGGGCGGGTCTTCCAGGTCGAGATCCAATTGTTGATCCCGCCGGAGCTTCCTGCCCGTGTCCTCTACGGCTGGGCGGATCTCTACTCCGCCCAGCTTCACAGCGGCGAGGATTATGGGGAACTCAGGCCCACCTATGCGATCTGGCTTCTCGGCGAGACCTTGCGCGCTGGGCTTGCCGAGTACCTGCACCGTTTCCGGATGCGCGACGACCGGGGCCGGGTCCTGATCGAACACGGCGGCATCTATCTGCTGGAACTGGACAAATTTGCCGCAGGGCCGGGCGCGGCCGGGTCGGTCGAGACTGAGCTTGAGCGTTGGCTCAAATTCTTCACCGAGGGCGAGCGTCTCGACGAGCAGGACTTGCCCGAGTGGATGCAGACCGAGGAGATGCGACAAGCCATGAGCACCCTGACGACCTTTTCCGAGAAAGAGCGCGAGTACCACGCCTACCAGGCGCGCCAGAACTACCTGCGCCAGCAGCGCAGCATCCAGCGTCGGCTGGACGATCTGCAGGCAGCGGCGGAGCAGGCGCGGGCTGTAGCAGCCGAGGAACGGGCGATGGCGGAGCAGGCACGGGCGGCGGAAGCGCAGGCGCAGGCGGCGGCCGACCGCGAGCGTGCCGAAAAGAAAGCTGCGCTCGAACGCGAGGCGGCGGCCCTGGCCGAAATAGAGCGGCTGCGGTGCCTGCTGGGGGATAAGGCTGACCTGTAGCCGATGGGCTTGTCGTGCAACCTTGGCAAGCCCCGGTCGGGGTCGCTTCAGTGGTGGCCTGCGGATACGACCCGCGCCTTGTGCTGACCGCAAAGGTGCTGGGCATGCAGACCCTATCGCGAGGGGATCGCACATGAGCGCCATCCAGGAATCGGTCGTCCAGGTCCTTGAGCAATCCGCGGCCCGCCTGCGCCTGCCGGGCCTGCCGGGTTCCGTCGCCGACGAGCTGGCCGCCCTGGCCGGCAAGGTCGACGACCCCTGCGTGGTCGCGGTCGTCGGCCGGGTGAAGGCCGGCAAGAGCACCTTCATCAATGCCCTGCTCGGCGCCCGGGAGGACCTGGCGACGGTAGGCACCACCGAGACCACGGCCACCATCAACTATTTCCGCTATGGCTGCCCCGCCGACCCCGAACGGCCGGTGCGCTGCTATTGGCGAGGCGGTGGCTATGAGGATTGCCCCGCGAGCTTTCTGCACCAATTGCAAGGCAATGACCTGGAGACGCTGCGCCGGGCCGAGGGGATCGCCCACCTGGAATACCGGCTGGAGCTCGACTATCTGCGCCGTGTGACCCTGGTGGACACCCCAGGCACGGGCGCCGTGGTGGACGAACACCAGGGGCGCACCGCCGAGTACATGCGCCTCTACGGCCAACTGCGCGAACGCCACGACCGCGAGACCCAGCAGATCGGTGAAACCAGCGACGCCATCATCTATCTGATCGGTGCGGTGGCGCGTGCCACTGACCGTGACTTCCTGGAGGAGTTCGGTCAGGCGACCCAGGGGACCTCCCGGGCGCTGCGTACGCGCGCCAGCAGTTGCTCGATTAAGTCGCTCACCTCGCGTTGTCGCAGTACCCTTGCTTCGCGTTGTTCAGCATTATCACCTTCGCCGAGCTCGAACTTAGCGACAGACACGGGACCATCCTTGCGATAACCCTCAGCCTTCTCGTCGCTCGCGAATCGGTTCTGAAGGATCACGAGCGAGGCGTCGACAACTTCTCGGTGCTTGCCTTCGAGTTCCTTACGGAATGCTTTGGCGGCGACATCTGTGCCTTCGGGCGCGTGCTCAATGCAGTAGATGAGATCGTGCGCGTCCTTGCGCTCGAAACGTTGATCGAACGCAAGCGCTTTCAAGCACGTGAAGCTGACGAGGTTGGCGTGCCTGAT
>Ga0247841_10008869_pt1 | contig 14282 bp, 10 predicted proteins | sample LaCruzMarch2015__2_FD_192410 | JGI IMG/M metagenome (GOLD analysis project Ga0247841, IMG submission 192410) | Freshwater microbial communities from meromictic Lake La Cruz, Castile-La Mancha, Spain - LaCruzMarch2015_18m | ecosystem: Environmental > Aquatic > Freshwater > Lake | place: Spain...
TAGAGGAAACACCTGTCCAGGTCCCCCGTAATCAATGCGGCTGATGCCGTCGCCGGCTCAGTGGCCCAACTCCCGTCGGGCTTCTGCACATGGATATAGGCGCCTTTAATGCCGGGTATGCCGGCTTTGATCACGTTCTCAACTGCGTCGGCAGTCTTTGAAGGATCGAAGAGCAATGTCTCGGGATTCTGTACCTGCACTTTGGTACCGGTTTTGGTTATCTCCGCATCCACGGCTTTCTGCGGTATGGTATGTAGCGTCGGTGTCATGCCGTGGTCGGCAACGACCACCCAGAGCGTCCTGTCGAAGATCCCGGCCTTGCTGTACGCATCCATCAGGCGGCCAATCTGCCTGTCAGCATTGCTGACGCAACTGCCCATAACTTTAGGGTCATTGACCGAGAGACTCCAGTGTCCGGCCTCGTCGGTTTCAGAGAGACTTAGATACAGAACCTGCGGCCTCTCTTTTTCAAATAGCTTCAGCGCCACATCAGTCGCCCAGTTGTCAGCATCCCAACCATTTCCCTTGGGCCGGTTCAACGCCGGGTCCTTCATGATCTCCGGCGGGGCCAGGTGGCCTTTTACCCCGCTCACCTCGAACCTGTCGGGTGATTCCGCCTCAGGGTTGACCACCCCGGCTGCATTCAGGAAGAGTATGTAGTCGCTATCATCGGCCGCCATAGAAGCCACCGCATAGAACTTGCCCGATCCCACTGCGGCGACCCTGGCTCCCTGGAACTTCTGTTTGAACAACGACCCGATACTGACGACATCGTTGCCCTTAATCATTTTGTTATAGTCACCCGTGTATACATCGTCCCAGTATGTGTACCAGTAAGCCAGCCCGGTCCTGGGATTCCTCCACAGGAAGTTGAGAATTCCGTGCCGCCTGGGGAAGGCGCCGGTTGTGATGGTTGCATGGCTGGGAGGCGTAACATTGGGGTTCTGCCCTACCCAGGCATCAGTATAAGTAACTCCACCATCTGCCAGCTTCTTTATATTGGGTATATCGGCGATGTCGAAATAATCCGGGCGGCAGGCGTCTATGACGATGACCACCACGTATTTCTGATCACTCCGTTGCGACAATGTTTGGCCTGGCGCGCAGGCGGGCAATAGTGCACACAGCAACAACGCCAGTATCACGATCAATCCCGCTTTATTTTTCACGAAGTCCTCCTTGTATCCCGGTTTTTACTTACTGCCTTTTCGGCTGCTGTTAAAAAGCGCAAACTGCAGCATTTTTACAGCGGTATCTTCGTATTTAGCGAGGTCATCCCCCTGCCAGACCAGGCACAGCTTGGTTATCCACTGCAACAGGCCTCCCATCAGGACAGCGGCGATATCCGGTTCATAGTTGCGCAGCTCACCCTTATCATGGCACCTCTTCAGGAAGCGCCGGATCTCTCTCAACGCCAGCGGATTCCCGATTGTCGCCACTTTCCTGTTTTTTGCATAGCCCAGGCGCAGGTCCAGCAGCACGACCAGGTCTTGCTCACGGGCCGCCAGCACAAAGCCCGCATGCACCGCCTTTTTAAGCGCAAGCCTGCTGTCAGGATCAGACAGGTGGGGTACGATCGCCTGCAGCATCATCACATAATACGAATCGACCAGCGCCTCCAATATGGATAGCTTGGAATTGAAATAAAGGTAAACGGTGCCCTTGGCAACGCCCGCCAGCCTGGCCACATCCTCCACGCGCGCCTTCTCGTAGCCCTGCTCCCGGAAAACCCGGCGCGCCGCCTCAAGTATGTCCTCCCTGTGCCGTGGATCAGCCTGTTTCGACATGGTTTAAATAAATGACTGACGGTCAGTTATAGACGACATTTTAACATATACCAGCAGCCTGTCAATACCGCATATAAGTGGCGACTGCCCGGATATTTACGGCTTCTTAGCTGGCATGGCCGACTCACAGGGCACACCTACCGAGCACAGCCCGCAGCCATAGATGAAAATGTGGTAATTTTTATTGCAGTATGCCAGAGTCTTGGATACACGGTTATAACAGGCTTCCTTGTCATGCCCTCTCTCGCCGATAGCCCCGACCGGGCACTTGGTGGCGCATTTAAGGCACTTGGCGCCGTTGTGCTGGAGGCAGCCCGCGTGTATATTGTCCGGCCTCGACCTGTTAGGCTGCAGCTTCAGGTTCACGATAAAACTTCCGCAACGGTGCGCCGCCCCCTTCTCCGTAATAAGGAAATCATGCATCCCGAATGTTCCCAATCCCGCCGCATAGGCGATATGGCGATGTGACCATGGCGAAGCCCATCCGACTTCGGGATAGCGCTGTTTTCTGAAAAGAGGCGTTACATCGGGGGAAATGGCCAGTATCCCCCTTTGCATAAGGTAGGATACGATCTCCCTCACCATGACCTGGCTGAATATTTCGCCCAACAGCCTGGTTTGGGCCCAGCGCTCGGAGGGCCATTCATTCATGGCTCCATTCTCCTCCCTGGTTATGCCGGTTATGGGCAGGATAAACGAAACAATGCTGAGGTCGGCGGCGTCGGGGGCAGGCACGCCGTTTCTCTTGGCCTGCCATGCCATAATAGCAGCCGGGGTGAAGTGGTGCGGGCCTATGATCCGACTGTAATCAGCGAGAAGCGGGTCGTCACCTCTCACAAAACCCACCAGGGGAGAATCGAATATCCTCTCCCCGTCCAAAGGGTACTCCATACTATTCATAGGATGGCTTCCTACTTTCCGCGCTATGGTGTCGATGAACCACTGCTCATCGATTACCGGATCGTCTGCTGCGGGAAGGTAGCTCTTGTTCAGCGGCGGCTGTTGAGGATGTCCAAGCCCCCGCATTTCACCTATGGCGCTTTTAATTCCCCTCGTGTCGGTGATGAAAGATAGCCGCCTGTAGCCTTTACACATTCGCATATCCTGCCTCCCGCTACATATTTCTCCCCATCCCGGAAGAGCGCCTATCCCGCCTTGCGCAGGTCGGCCCTCAATATCTTCCCCAGGATATTCTTCGGCAATGAACTTATGAACTGGACCTTGCCGGGTGTTTTAAAAGAGGGCAAATGCTTCCTGCAATGCTCAATAATCTCTGCCTCACTGCACTGTTCCCCCTCCCTGAGCACGACGAACACCTTTATCTCCTCCCCGTATACCCGGTCCTTGATTCCCACGCAACCCGCTTCAAGCACCTTGGGATGCCTGCAGACAACATCTTCAACTTCCCTGGGCGATACGTTCTCCCCGCCGCGGATAATTATGTCCTTTTTTCGGTCGGTGATATAGAAATAGCCATCCTTGTCCATATAACCGATATCCCCGGTGCGCAGCCAGCCGTTCCTAAGCGCCTCCGAAGTTTCATCGGGCATATTCCAGTAGCCCTTCATCACCGCAGGGCCCTTGATAACCAGCTCGCCGATGCTCTCCGGTGGCAACTCCCGGTCCTCGTTGTCGAATACTTTCATCGTATTGCATTTAAGCATGTTGACGCCGATGGAACCGATCTTGGGCGGGCACGTGGTGGGGTTTCCTGAAGTTGTCGCGCCGGACTCCGTCATACCCCAACCTTCGTGTATATGAACGCCCGTTTTCTCCTTCCACTTCATCGCGACGCTTACGTCCAGCGCCGCCGCCCCCGAGTTACAGTACTGTAGCGAGGTGAGATCATACCTGTCGAAGTCGGGCTGGTCCAGCAGGTGAACGTACATGGTCGGCACCAGCGCTATATATCCTATGCGCATTTCTTCGATGATTTTGAGTGCGCCCGCGGGGTTCCACCACTTCATCACCACGTACCTGGCTCCGACCAGGCTGCCGAAATTCATGAAGGACAACCCGTAAGAATGGGACAGCGGCAAGACTGCCAGGAACAGCACGTTGCGGTCATGTCCTGTAACTACCTGCGTAGTCTCCTCAATCTTATATGTCTGCTTGTTGAGGTCCCGGCGTACTTCACGCAGCGTAGTGGACGAGCACATGGCGGTAAAATCGGCGAAGCACACCGCGTTGATCCATAGTGAGTAGTGGGTATGCATAACTCCCTTGGGATTGCCGGTGGTGCCGGACGTATAGATGAGCGCAGCCAGGTCCTCGCCATCCATGTCCTCCACCTTCAGCCCGCTGCTGGAGCTTTCCAGCAACTTTTTAAAAGAGAGGGTGCCCGGCTCATCATCCCTGTCAACTAAAATGATCTGCTTGAGCCCCGGGGCGTTTTTCTGCGCCTCCCTGATCCAGGGCAGATAATCGGATGTCGTGACGGTTACCCCGGCGCCGCAGTTCCTGTAGATATGGGATATCTGGTCCGGGCGGAGTATGGGATTCATAGGCACGGCAACGGCGCCTATCTTATATACGGCATTGAACGTACACCCGATCTCCGGGCAGTTCGGCAGTTGCGTGACCACGCGGTCTCCCCTACCGACGCCGATCGATTTCAGTGCATTGCCAAGGCGGCTGGACATATCGTCCAGTTCCACATTGGTGTACCATCTACCCTCAAAATAACAGCACTCGTATTCCCCGAATTTCCTGATCCCTTCAACTACAAGGTTGGCCAGGTTCATTCCTGCACCTCCTGATGATATTCACTGTTATTTACCCGTTTGATATCGGGAGAGAATGCTGCTTGGCCCGCAGCCGACTTCAAACAAATCACGATGATAACCGGCTGACAGCCGCTTATTCTAACAGAAGGGTATCAATAGTCAAGTATCTTTCTACAGGGGAACGGGCGGTTCATCTGCCTGTTTCAATGGTTGCCTTTACATTTAAGTCGGCGATGATTTACTATTTACGGCGGGCTCGGCCACCCCGGTTGAGATCCCTTAAGGATCGTATCTTTATCACCGCATAAATTGGTTCGTATAAACGAGACAGGAGGTTGATATGCATCTGCCCGGCATGCTGGAGGCCAGAGCCTCCACTATTGGAAATAAACCAGCGCTCATATTCAAGGACCAGCCTGTAACATACAGCCAGCTTCTGGCCAGGGCACAGAGGTTGGCACACTCCCTGCACGGGCTCGGCATCAGGCCCGACGACAAGATAGCCATCATGCTCAACAACTGCCCCGAGTTCATCGTGACCTATTTCGCCTGTGCCTACCTGGGGGCAGTGGCCGTGCCGGTCAACATATTTTACAAGGAGCGCGAACTGGAATACCTGCTGCGCGACAGCGATTCGGTAGCGCTGGTAGCAAATCCGGCCTTCGCCGAGCACTACAGCAAAATCGCAAATAAGCCTCCCCTCTTCAAACACCTGATCGTAAACGGCGCCTACCGCGAAGGGCTGGAGTTCTCCAAGCTCGAGGCGGAGGCCCCGTCAACTCCTTTTAAAGCCCTCTGCAAGGAAGACGATGTGGTCGAGATCCTCTACACTTCGGGCACTACCGGCGAGCCCAAGGGCACCATGCTGACCCACGCCAACCTCTTCTTCCACGCTGACATCATCGTCAAGCTGCTCAAGCTGGGGGACAATGACCGCGCCCTGATGGTGGTGCCGGCCTTCCACGGCTTCGGTATCACCGTGATTCTCTGCTCGCTGGTTACCGGTTCCTCCTTCGTACTGCTGGACCCGTTTAATCCGGTCGAGATATTCGAGCAGATCGAGAAACATAAGATCACCTTCATACCTATGGTAGTAGCCATGTATTTCATGCTGATAAACCACCCGGACCGCAGCAAGTATAACCTTTCATCGCTGCGCATCGGCATCTCAGGCGCTTCTGCCATGCCGGCCCAGCTTATGAAAGACGCATCCAGCGCGCTTAACATCAAGATCCTCGAAGCCTGGGGCCTGACCGAATGCTCCGCTTCGGCGACCATGCAGCGCGCGGACTTGACCTACAAGGAGGGCAGCGTCGGGCTGGCCTACCCCGGAGTGAAGGTGGGCGTAATGGACGAGTCGGGCAAGCTGCTGGAAACGGGGGAGGTGGGTGAGCTGGTCATCCAGGGGCCGCTGGTGATGAAAGGCTACTATAAAAAACCGAAAGAGACGGCCGAGGCTCTGCGCGACGGATGGCTGCACACGGGAGATATGGGATATTACGATAAGGACGGCTACTTCTTCATGGTCGACCGCAAGAAGGAGCTTATCAACGTGGGAGGCGAGAAGGTCTTCCCCCGCGAGGTGGAGGAGATCATGTACAAGCACCCTGCGGTGGCAGATGCCGTGCTGGTGCCGCAAAGGGATATTAAGCTGGGCGAGATACCTGTCGCCATCGTTGTGCCACGTCCGGGCGCCACGTTGACCGAAAAAGATATTAAGGATTATTTGAGCGATAAGCTGGCCCGCTTCAAGGTGCCGCGGCGTGTCTATATACTGCAGCAGGTGCCGCGCAGCCCCGTGGGCAAGATACTTAAAAAGGAATTGGTCAAAATGCTGGACACCGGTCAGATAACCTGAGAAAGGAACGCCTTTCAGATGGGTGAACCGTTGCACAGATGTCTTTGCATTAAGACCGGCAATATTCTAATATTTAAGTCTGCCGATCTTTTTATATTCCGCATTGAAAACATATTAAGGAGTGAAAGATGAGCGAAACCGCAACTCCCGCCAAGACCGAGAAGAAAAGAGCCATTAACCGCCTTAAGAGCGTTTATCCGCTGCGCAACCTCGTGCAGCAGGACTACGTTGATACACTCCAGGCCAGCAACGAGGGCAAGCCGACCGTATGGTCCATGCTCAATTACTGGGAGGGCGATCTCCCGCTCAAGGCCATGGGGCTAAATATCGTTTACCCTGAAAACTACGCCACTTTGCTGGCGGCCTCCGGCGCAGCCGAGCCGTTCCTGGATGCCTCGGACTCCGATGGCTTCCCCACTCATATGTGCGGCTACGGCAGGGCCACGATCGGCTATTCCTACCGCATGATGAAGGAAAACGGCGGCAAGATACCCCCCGATGCCCCGCTGGGCGGCATGGCCAAGCCGGCGCTGCTGCTCGGATCGGGCATTATCTGCGACGCCCGTTTCAAGTGGTTTCAGGCTCTGGCCAGATACTTCGATGCTCCTGAATGGTGCCTCGAAATGCCGATGATGGCCACTTTCGAAGGCAATGAGCCCGACCTTGAAGAGTACCAGGTCAAATTCCTGACTAAAGAAATAAAGGACTTTATCGCATTCCTGGAGAAGCTGCTAAAAAAGAAGATGGACTGGGCCAGGCTGGAGGAGTTGATCGTCCTGGCCACTAAGATACACGAGACCACATACCAGATCAGCGAGGCACGCAAGGCCATCCCCGGGCCCATGCACAGCACGGACTTCTGGAGCAGCATGCCGCCCGCCCTCTTTTTCGCGGGCGATATGAACGTCTCTCTTAAGCTGTATCAGGACATGCTGGCCGAAGTGCAGGAGCGCGTCAAGGTCAAGGAATCCGGCATCAACTACCCCGAAAGGTACCGCCTGATCTTCGCAGAGCTCCCTCCCTGGCACAGCCTGAAGTTCTTTGACAACCTGGCTGAGAAAGGATGGAACTTCGTCTTCGAGAGCTTCGGTTATCACAACACCAGGCCGCTCGACCTGAGCAAAGTCAGCGATCCCTGCGAGAAGCTCGCACGCTTCTCTCGCAATTTCTGGTTCAATGTCTTCCCCGAGGCCAAGAAGGACAATGTCTCCAATCCAGTCGTTGAGACTTACCTCAAGATAGCCCGGGGCTTTAAGGCCGACGGCTTTTTCATGCACCCGCTCATCTCCTGCCGCGCTGCCAGTTGCAGCCTCAGGACAATACAGCACTTCGAGCAGGATACACTGGATATACCCAGCCTGTGGGTCGAGGGCGATATCATCGACAAGCGCGTCTTCAATCCCCAGGAGGTACTGGCAAGGGCAGAGGCCTTCGAGCAGACCATGGACCACTACAGGAAGGTCAGAAAATCGAAGGGGCTGGACTGGTAAGCGAAGAATAATAAAAACCGGGAGATTGAGATGGTAATAGCTACAACCAAGGGTCTTTCCAGGGCACACGAAATCTACGCGGACAGGGGGCAGCGCGTGCGCGAGCTGCGCAAGGCCGGCAAAAAGGTCATCGGCTACATTTGCCTCTACCCGCCTGTAGAGATTATCAGCGCGCTGGGCATGGTGCCTTTCCGCGTCTTCGGCGATATGAGCGAGCCCATCACAGCCGCCGACCAGGTATCAACAACAGTGGTCTGCCCATTCCTGCGCAGCATCATCGACCTCGGTATGAAAGGTAAATTTAACTTCCTGGACGGCATCGTCGGAGCCCATACCTGCGATATCGGCATGACACTGGTCATCTCCTGGCGTGATTATGTTAAGGATGCGCCCTTCACTCACCTGATAGATGTGCCCCACACCGACCATGCGCCGGCCGTCGACTATTTCGAGGGCCAGATAAATTCCTTCAAGCGCCACCTCGAAGAATTCGCCGGGGAGAAGCTGACCGATGATAAGCTGAAAAAGGCCTGTGAGCTCCACAATAAACAGCGCAAACTGGTGAGGGAACTTTACGACCTGCGTAAATCAGACCCGCCCCTCATGACATCGATGGAAAATATCGAGGTGCTGGTAGCGCTTTTCAGCCTGCCCGTGGATGAGGGCAACGAACTCCTGGAAGACGTAATCAAGGAGATTAAGGGACGCACTATTAAACCCTCCAGGAAGAAGGCGCGCCTGCTGGTATGGGGCCCTGTCTTCGACAACACGTCGCTTTACGAGCTCATAGAGAGCGCTAATGCCAGCGTTGTGGTCGATGACACCTGCGTCGGCACCAGGGCCTTCTGGGCAGACGTTAAAGCCCCTTACAACCTGCATGCCCTGGCACAGCGATACCTGGTCGATCTCAAGTGCCCGCGCACCTACAGGGATACCGAACATCATGAGACAGCCAGGAATTATGATAAGGACCTTGACAGCAGGTTTAACTATATAAAAAAGGCCATTACCGACTGGCACGTGAACGGGGCCATCTTGCAGAGCGTCAAATACTGCGATACGCACGGCTACGAGGTGCCCAACCTGCGGCACTACCTGGATACCCTGGGTATACCCAGCATATACATCGAGCATGACTACAGCGAGCGGTCGCTGGCCCCTATCAAGACGAGGGTAGAGGCCTTCGTGGAGACCCTGGGCTGAGGTAAAGCAGCAGTCCCGCATGGAATACGAAGCTTCTAAACTCTTTTTCGCCGGCATCGATATCGGCTCTACCATGTCCAAGGCGGCCGTGGTAGACGCCGGAGGACAGATGCTCGGCTACGTGGTCGGCCAGACCGGCGCAGAGCACCGCCGGCGCGCCAACCGGGTCATGGAGGACGTGCTCATCAAATCCGGTGTCACCCTCGATCAAATAGCCTATATCATCTCCACAGGCTACGGCCGTGTCAATGTTCCATTCGCCGACAAGCAAGTCACCGAGCTCACCTGCCACGCTAAGGGAGTTTCCTCCCTTTTCCCCGACGTACGCACCGCCATCGACATAGGCGGCCAGGACGCAAAAGTCCTCAAGATCAAGGGAGGCCGGCTTACCGACTTCCTTACCAACGACAAGTGCGCAGCCGGCACCGGCCGGTTCCTTGAGGTGGCCGCTGAGACGCTGGGGCTGGGGCTCAATGAGATGGGACAGGTATCGTTGCAGAGCGATACGCCCGTTAAGATAAACAGCCTTTGCACTATCTTTGCCCAGCAGGAGATCATCTCGCGTCTCTCTGAGGGGCAGCCGCTGCCGGATATACTGGCCGGCGTCTACATAGCCGTTACCACCCGTGTGGTCAAGCTGGCCCGGCAGCTCAAAGTTGAACCGCCTGTGGTCTTCACAGGCGGGGTGGCCAAGAACGCGGGCATGGTCAAAGCTATGGAGACAGTGCTGGGTATGCCGGTGCTTGTGCCGGAGGAACCGCTCATTACCGGCTGCCTGGGGGCCGCCATACTGGCAAGAGACGAGGCCTTTAAGCTGGTGCAGGACGGCCGCTATAAAATGGAGAAAAAACAGCTCAGCGAAGCATATATCGAATTCACGGAGAAAAAGCCGGCCGTGTAAGGCGCAACCTTAGATGCGTACGCACAAGAATAATGGCAGGCTCGATAGATATTGAAAATGACTGAATTCTACCTTGGCATAGATATAGGGGCAGCCGCCAGCAAAGCCGTCATCATAGACGGCCGTAAGAATATCGTGGGCTCAGTTGTCATACCCTCCGGCACCAACTATGCCACAACATCCGCCGCCGTCAAAGCTGAAGCACTCAAACAGGCGGGGCTTCAGCCTTCCGCCCTTGCAGCCAGCGCGGCTACTGGTATAGGAGGGAGAAACGCCAACGCCGACAGCTATCACGGCGTGATCATCTGCGATGCCCGTGGCGTCAACCTGACTTTCCCCAGCGTTCGCACAATCATCGATATCGGCGGACAGGGCAGCCAGGTAATAACCATGGACAGCGAAGGGCGCGTAATTAACTTCAATGTCTCCGAGATATGCGCCACCGGCAGCGCCCGCCTGCTGCAGGTCGTAGCACGCATACTGCAGATCGGCATCGAAGAGATCGGGCCGCTGTCGCTCAAGTCTGCCAAGCCTTCCAGCTTTTCCACCTCATGCACGGTCTTCCTGGAAACCGAGGTCATCACCCGCATCTCGCAGGGCGACAAACCCGAGGACATACTGTCCGGCATTCACCGTTCCATCGCCGACAAGATCAGCGGCATGTCACGCGGGGTAGCTTTGGAAAAGGATTTTGCCGTCATCGGCGGCGGGGCGCTTGATATCGGACTGGTGCAGGCCATCGAAGAAAAACTCGCCGTAAAAGCCCTGGTGCCCGACAACCCACGCCTGATGGCCGCACTGGGAGCTGCAGTCATCGCAAGAAACCATTCCACCTGATGCCGGACACGCCCATTTTCCAAAAGCTTTTCTTTCCTCTCAATATGTAGTTTATCCCGATTATCAACGAGATATTACATCCCATATTCATCACGCTCACCTGATCAACACCTCTCTTAAGCGCCCTTTTTTCGAAATAATTGGGGTTGACAAGCATTTCAAGCATATGTTATCTTATGCCCCGGCATATATTGACCTAGGCATATATCCCCCGGGGCGGATGCCATTCGCTAATAAATGAGTCGGTTATAGGGGCTTATTGTTATGTCATTGAAATACGGTCTGCTGGGATTTTTAAGTTACGGGCCGAAAACAGGTTACGATTTATCAAAAATGTTTTTTGAACCCCTGCGGCCTTCCCAAAGTCAGATTTATCGCAAATTGACCATACTGACTGAGGAAGGATTAATCGAATGTGAAAGGGTCGACCAGGAGAAGCTCCCATACAAAAACGTATTTACCATCACCGATAAGGGCAAAACGGAATTGACGAGATGGCTCAAAGAGCCTCCTGAATTTGTTGTCCCGCGTGAAACACTTCTATTAAAGCTATGGTATGGAAGCCGCGCACCAAAAAAAGACATGATTGACAACATTAAAAAATATTCTAAAAAGTTGAAGACTGTGGTTGAAAGCTATAAATCTATGGCTAAACCGGCCATTGAAACAGGGCTGTGGGGATCGGCGGGACCGCTGGACAAGCTTTACTGGACGCTGGTTGTCGACCGCACCATTGCACAGTATGAAGCGTTGCTGGAATGGACCGAGACTGCCGTTAAGCTTATCTCCAGCTTTGACGCCTCAAACGACATTGAGAAACGGCAATAATCTGGTAACGTGAAATCCGGGGGGATTTCCCCCTCATTTTATTCAAAATTTTCAGGAGGATGACAGAACATGAATCTGGTTGTAGGCGATCTTTTACTTAACAGCGTTAACAGGTATCCCAAGCGCCATGCCATCGTCGGTGATGATGCCTCTTTCACATACGAGGAATTCAACCGCCGGGTTAACCGCATTGCCAACAATCTGCTTGCGAGCGGATTAAAGAAAGGAGACAGGCTGGGGATATTGCTCATGAACTGCTATCAGTTCGTCGAGTTGATTATGGCCTGCTCCAAAACCGGTATTATCATGGTCCCCGTGAACTGGCGCTTCCAGGCGCCGGAGATCAAGTTTGTCGTCGAAAACTCCGATGCCTGCGCCATGATACTGGGAGAAGAATTCATCCCCACTATGGAAATTGCGGCCAAGGACATCAAACAGATACCGGCTGATAAATACTGGGTAGTGGGGAGTAAAAAATTCCGCGATGCGGGCGGGATTTATCAGGACCTGGTAAAGGAAGGCTCCGAGGAAGAGCCCGATGTCAAAATCGTTGCGGAGGACATCCTGTGCATCGGCTATACATCGGGCACAACCGGCTTCCCAAAGGGGGCGGTCACGCTGCACAAAACGGGAGTTGAGACTGCCGTGGTAATGAATATTGAATTCGTGACCTCATATATGGTCAACCTTATCGTCATGCCCACCTTCCATTCAAATTCCATCAATAATGTCATGGCCTCGTTCCTCAGCGGTATGACCATCCACATATATCACCTGCGCGGGTTCAACGGCGAGGAGATACTGCAAATAATCGATAAGTATAAGGTGAATATCTCCAGCATGGTGCCGACCATGTACAACATTATCCTGGCATTGCCCGAGGAGATACGCAGCAAATACGATGTTTCGAGTATGACGACATTGCTCTCTTCCTCCGCGCCGATATCGGCCAAAACCAAGACCGAGATATTGTCCTTCTTTAAAAACGCCAGGCTTTACGAAGGCTATGGCGCCACAGAGACGGGTGTGGTGACCGCGCTGCGTCCCGAGGATCAGATCAGGAAGCTGAAATCAGTGGGGCAGGCCGTTTTCGGCAAGCAGATCAAGATCCTGGACCCCGAAGGGAAGGAAATGGCAGTTGGGGAGATAGGTGAGATATATACCCGCGGCATCAATATTTTTAAGGAGTATCTTAAGAACCCTGCTGCCACCAAGGCTGCTTTCCGCGGCGAATGGTGTGCTGTGGGCGATATGGGATATGTCGATGAGGAAAACTACCTGTACCTGGTGGATCGCAAAAACGACATGATAATCTCAGGCGGCGAGAACATCTACCCCACCGAAGTTGAGAACGTCATTTATACACATCCTTCCGTCAGGGAGGTCGCTATCGTCGGCGTACCGGATGAATTCTGGGGCGAGTCGGTCAAGGCGGTGGTCCTGCTGAAGGACGGCATGAACGCCACCCAGGAAGAGCTAATGGAATTCACCAAGGGAAAGCTGGCCGGCTATAAACGCCCGCGCTCCGTGGACTTTGTTACAGAGCTGCCCATGACCCCTACCGGCAAGATTTTACGCCGCCTGGTAAAGGAAAAATACTGGCAGGGCAAAGAAAGCAGAATAATATAGCAGCGGGTATAGAAGCTTGGTCTTTTATCCGTTTTTATATTCACTGCGCCCTGAGAGCAGCCGCTTTCTCGCCTGTAGAATTCTTTTCTCCACAGGGAGTGTATTTTATGAGTGAAACAGAAACTACGGTTAAAACCGAGAAGAGGGCCATAAACCGGCTAAAGAGCATGTACCCGCTGCGTAACCTGGTGCAGCAGGACTATGTTAACACGCTCCAGGCCAGCAAAGAGGGCAAACCGACCGTATGGTCCATGCTCACTATCTTCGAAGGCGATATACCCCTCAAGGCCATGGACCTCAACATCATCTATCCTGAGAATTACGCCACGCTGCTGGCGGCTTCCGGCACGGCCGAGCCGTTCCTCGATGCCTCGGATTCGGACGGCTTCCCCACACATATGTGCGGATACGGCAGGAGCACCATCGGCTATTCCTACCGCATGATGAAGGAAAACGGCGGAAGTATACCCCCCGATGCGCCTCTGGGCGGTATGGCCAGGCCATCGCTGCTGCTCGGCTCGGGCATCTTTTGCGATGCACGCTTTAAGTGGTTTCAGGCGCTGGCCAGGTACTTCGATGCCCCGCAATGGTGCCTTGAGATGCCGGTGATGGGCACTGCCGAGGGCTCGGAAGAAGACCTCGAAGGGTACCAGGTGAAATTTCTGGTTAATGAGCTCAACGATTACATCTCTTTCCTGGAAAAGCTGTTCAAGAAAAAGATGGACTGGAACAGGTTCGAAGAGCTGATTGACCTGGCAATTCAGATCCACGAAACCGTTTCCCGGATCAGCGAGGCCCGCAAAGCCGTACCCGGGCCCATGCACAGCACGGACTTCTGGAGCAGCATGCCGCCGTCTCTTTTCTTCGCCGGCGATATGAAGGTAGCGCTCAAGCTGTACCAGGACATGCTGGCCGAGGTGCAGGAGAGGATAAAAAACAAAGAAGCAGCTATCAACTATCCCGAAAGATATCGGTTGATCTTCGCCGAGCTCCCGCCCTGGCACAGCCTCAGGTTCTTCGATG